>Ga0207683_10004623_pt1 | contig 11864 bp, 12 predicted proteins | sample KBSM73metaG_FD_184333 | JGI IMG/M metagenome (GOLD analysis project Ga0207683, IMG submission 184333) | Miscanthus rhizosphere microbial communities from Kellogg Biological Station, Michigan, USA - KBS M7-3 metaG (SPAdes) (version 2) | ecosystem: Host-associated > Plants > Roots > Rhizosphere >...
TGCTGGCCCTGCCGGGCCAAGTCTGATAATCGACCCGTCGCACGCGCTCGTAGCTCAGCTGGATAGAGCATCGGATTTCGATTCCGAGGGCCGGGAGTTCGAATCTCTCCGAGCGCGCCAGCCCACCCTCGCCAAGCTTCACCCGCCATCGCCGGTCGTCGACACAACGTCCAATAAAGTCAGGTCTCGTGTAATCGGCGGTCGCGGGGCGTCGTCGGCTGTCGTCGACGGGCCGAACAAGGAATGACAGGAGGTTTGCGATCTGACGGCAAGGTCATTCTTCCCCGCCGATCCAAAAAGGCTCCGCTTTCCGATGATCGCGCTCGTCGGCAATACCCGAAATAATGCCCTATAGTCCACCGACTGCCAGTTCACGAGGTATGCGGAGCAATCCACGCGCTGCGTGGTTTTTCGTCCGCCGAGCGCGAAGGACGTGCTCCGGCTTGGTGTCAGCGGTTAATCCGTTGGGGCAAAAGGTGCAGGTCAACACAGCGGCGTCTCATTTAGACCCTGCGACCGCGAAAATTCCATCATAACTTCACTTGAACGCGGCCTTGTGTTTCTCTTGCTTGAGCATCACATCTATCGCTTCGATGATCCGAATCTGCGGATTTGCTTTGCAATAGACAATCACCTCATGTTCCAGCTCTTTCGTGCGGGCTATGTTGAAGTAGTGCTTCTTTGCAAGGCCGTTGTACCAGCCACTGTACCAGGTTGTCAGCCTGTCGGCATCGCCCTGCCATGTTCCTGCAAGGGCGGCACACGTTAGTGCCTGCACGTCAATGTAACCGTTAGCATCCGCGTACGCCGTGAGGTCCGTTTGCGCCTGAACGTGCGAACTTGCTGCAGCTAGAATTGCCGTCGCAGCAACTAGTGCTTTCAGCATCTTGTCACCCCTGGGCAATCTTTCAGGCGAAGCGAAGATCCGGTCGAACTGTGACAGAACCGCCAATCCGCGCTATGCACTTTCGGCACAGACCACTGGGAAAAGAACACCTCATGCGGTTTCGGTAACTCCCGCCAGCCTTACTCAGCCGCCGTGCGCTGCACTGTAAATTGGATCCTCACCCGATGCCGATTTTGCATAGGCGACTCATGTTTCCTTTTCTAAGTTCGATTACGTCGAGGTCGGGGTGTCAAAATCATGCCAGCTAGCCGAGCGGTTTTGCCGAGCCGTAGCGCCTGGGCGATCATATCTGCCATCATACTGATGCCATCCCTTTCGCTGCTGGCTATGGAGCCGCCGAGTAAACCATTCCTCGACAAGAACAGTTTTTATCTTTCCTCCGCGGGCTTCAAAGTGCATTTCGCCAATGATGCCGCTGGCAAGAAGGCGCTGCACGCGCTGCCTCCGCATCGCTTCGTGATTCATAACCTCGGCCCTGGTGACGTCCGGTATCTCTATGCCGAGCCGCAGCATTGTGTATGCGTCTTCATCGGCACCAAGGACGCCTATCAGAACTATCGTGCCATTCTCACCCAGCCGATACCGCAACCTGATGATGTCTCCGCGGACTACAAGACGCAGGTCAGCGCACTGTTGGAGGGCGACCCCGTCGATATGGTGGGCAATCCCCCTTATGCCGCCGAGTATTTCCGCAATTATTATTAGGCGGGTTGAGACGTCACTGAGTGACCGCCTTCCACAAATCGGCCGGATGGATCAGATTCCGTAGCGCCGGCAAATAACCCGAAGTCTGGAAATGCATTCGGCACAGGGACCTGCCCCAGGCGGTGCAACCTCGACCTCGATACCAACCGCATACTCGCCCGGGCCGCAATAGCTTCCCGAATTGCCAGGCTTCGCGCTCGTCCACGGCCCCTGCGTGGTGCCAGGGGGAATTGCGGTCGCTGGGGTAGCCGTTTGCGCGTGGGCGCCGGCGTCCAGCGCCATGGTGATCGCGGCCAGGGCGACAAGTTTCACGAGCGGTTTCACGGCGGCTTTCCCATCTCCGCTTGGCTTCGCCCGGCACGAAACGAAGCCCGTCGTCGCCTCAAGCAATGTGATCTTCGCTAACCAGCCTACCGCCAGGCGGTTTTCCACCCGAAGCCAATCCTCAACCAGACCTGGTTGTCGACGCTACCAACTTCTTCGCTCCAGCCACTGATCATGAAGGCAGGTTGCTGGATCGCGGCCGATTCCGGCACGGCAGCCTCGGCCGGCAACATCCGAAGAGCGGGCGTAATGGCAGCAAGGGCTACCCCAGCGACGAAAACGCGACGATCGACGATCATGCGACGGCTCCTTTCCCGGCTTCCAGTGAGCCTTGCAAAAAGGACGACAACTGGAACGCGGGCGTATTTCCCCAGCGCTTGGCCGCCTTCACGGAAATTTCGTTGGCAGCGTCGGTCTCGCCTGCTTCGAGGGCGATCGTATAAGTCTGCTCGAACGCACGGAGCGTCGGGCGATTCCTGAGATTTATCTGCGCGAGCTCCAGCGCCCGCAACGGATCGCTTCCGCTGCCGATATAAAATTCGGCGCCATGATCGGCGAAAGCCAGCAAGTGCTTGTCCAGCAGCGCCTCAAATCTCGATCGCGCGGCTTCCAGTTGTGAAGCTGCCTCATCAACGCTCCCCTCGCCGTGCAGCACGTCCGCCAGCCTCCACGAGACCTCCGGATCGCCGCTGGCGAGCGCCGGCCTGAGCATCGCCTCCGCCTCACCTGCCCGCCCTGTGGCCGAACAGATTTCCGCCAAGTGCACGCGCGCTCTCACATAACAAGGCAAGCTGGCAGTCGCCTTGCGATACCAATGCTCGGCGCGTGCCAATTGTGGTTCCGGAACGAGTTCGCCCCACAGCATGCCTAGCTGAAAACAGACCCAGGCCACCGGGAACGGCGAAACATCCTGGTACTCCCGCAAGGCTTGTCGATAGATGTCGTCGGCGTCGTTGAATTCGCCCACATCTGCCAACAGTGCACCGAGCGCCACACGCTCTTCAAAACGACCGCTTCTCGCAACGATCCTGCGCCGCTCGTCCAGCACCTCTTCCAGATGCGAACCGCACGCCTGATCGACATTTAACAATATGCGCTTGACGTCTGCCGAGGGCGCTCCGCCAAGGCTTGCTTGTGCGAGATAGTGCCTTGCGTCCGAAAAGCGATGCAGCGCCGAGGCAATTTGTGCCTGAATCATCATCGTACGCGGAGAAGATGCATCTAGCTGGCCGAGCCGTTCGGCAAATGCCTGCATACGGTCGAGCGCCGACAGGTCACTCGCAAACTGTGCGGTCAGTTGTTCGTGCTCGAGGACGGTTTCCGCGGCGCCGCGGAGCTGCGGATCCTGATAAAACCGGCTCCAGGACCGCAGGCGCGCGCTGTTCAGGTTGACAATGGCGATCTCGCCATCGGTCGTCTGGAAACACTCGCTATCGAGCACCGCGGCTTCAGTCATGGTCACCTCAGAAGCGCGACTTGAGGCTGTCGAGCCCAGCCTTGAACAACGTCGACACAATCGTCTTGGCGATAAGCGTGCCCGGGCCGTTCGGAAGGAATTGGGCGCGCCATTCCACCGAACTGCCGGCACCGTTGGGCTTGACCGACAACATTCCCGTGTAGTTTGCCACCGGCAAGCCAGCGATATTGGCATAGCGATAGAACCGGCCAGCGTTGTCGATTGCATCAAGTCGCTCGATGATCTGCTTGCCGTCGATCGTTTCGATCGTGCGCAACTGACCGGGGCCGGTTCCAGTCACGCGAATTTCGGCGATCAGTGGATGCCAATAAGCGACGCCAAACTGGCCTATCAGCTCCCATACCTTGTCGGGCGTTGCGCTGACATCGACTGTCTCCGCCACCGTCTGCAGGTCCATATTCGGTGTGGCAAAGTATGGGAAGTTCTTGGTTCCCGGCTTTGTCGCTTTCGTCGTCCCACCTTCCAGGAACTCGCGATCGTGATTCACCGTCCAGGTCAGCAAGATATCGATTACATCCGAGTCGACTGTGCGGCCGCCACCGGTCTGATACGCCTTTCCGTTGAGGGTATTTTTCTCGATTTCCATATGACTGGCGTCGGTGATCGGTTTTGCGACGTCGAACAAAAGAAAGTCATCGACAAACATGTTTGCGTTTGCGGCCAGTGCCGACGGGGACCAGTCCTGCTTGCCATCGCGCATATCCCAATTGGCCAGACTGTCCTTCAAGCGCTGAAGAAACATGGGGCGAAGCTTTTCATCGATCGCGAACGGAATCTGTTGATTCCAGAGATCGCGAATGTCGTCAGCACCCTTCACTTCGCCGTTGTTCAAACGCATATTGGTTTGCTCGGGACGGCCAACCCAATCGATCCGTGCTACTTCGTGCCCGACGAGTGAGCCGGCACGAGGAATCGGCACGGTTTCGGCGATCACTGCAAACAGTGAGCCCTTGCTGGGATCGAGCACGCGCGCCGTGTCGAACTCAACAACGATGGAAAGTACGTTATCGTTGAAAAGCAGGTTTTGAAACTTCTTCAAGCCGGCAGGGAACAACCAGGCGAGGATGAAAGCGTCCGAGCGCATCCCCGCGAAGACACGGAAGGTTCCGTCCGGCGTGGATGCTCCTTTTTCGTCACCAACGAGGAAACGAAGGGTCTGCCCATCCGGCATGGTGCACGTACCGCGCTGGACAGGCTTGCGGTCCGCCGCGCCACGTTCAAGGGCGTCGAACCGGCAACTGAAGCGAACTTCCGGGTCGGCCGTCTCGAATTTGGTAGCCTCGCCAACGCCAGCCACTTTCGCCCGACGAACGACGATCGAATGACTGATCGCGTTTGAGAAGATGGCGTCCGCCCCGCAGGTCGGAAACACATGCGCAGCAAGCACGGTACGCGAGGGATTTTCCGGGCTCGTGAAGGCAAACAGGTCCGTCAGATCAGCCGAGGGATCGCCGATCTGTCTCGGCCCATCGATATGATCAGACATGGCTGTACTCCATTCATTCGCGGCTCGACGGTCCGTCAACAGTCGAGGCGGTCACATTTAACTAGCCGACTATTTCTGAGGAAGCTGACCTTCGGGCGGGCCTCCGAACGGCGTAACTCGCCCAGGTTCCTCGGGAATGGACTTCAGATATTCCACCAGTGCCCAGCGCTGATCGTCCCTCAGCAACGGGCCGACGACGCCATTGCCGCGCGGACCATCCTCAAAGGAATGACCGGCATTCGAGTTCCCGAGTAGCGAGGTGTCCATCAGGAAACCGCCTGTCGCTGTGGTGTCCACCCCCACTTTGACGGGATCGAACTCCTGCCCACGATAGAATTTTTTCGTCCGCTCCTTCGCGGGGATCAGCATCTCGTATAAGTTTGGGACCGATCCATTGTGCATGAAGGGGGGCGTAGCCCAAACGCCATCTCGCGGAGCCGCCTTGTAGACCTCATCCGGCACCGGCCCCTGTGGCAACATCCGATAACCGTGGAGATTTGCAGTTTGCTCCTCGGTCAGTTTGAGCTTGTCGATTGCCGTTTTGCGAATCGCACCTTGAAGCAAGACAAGAAAGTCCTTGGTCGGCAGGAGCGGTTTGTCCCGGAACTCCGGAGGAAAAAACTTGCTGAGTTGGCCCGTGAGCGCGAAGGGCCTCAAGACGTCAAACTGCGTGCGATCGGTTCCCAGGTACGATTGTGGCGTGGTCCCTACCAGGATGAAGCGCTTGCCGTACTTGTTCGCGTCGGTCCATCGGTAAGGCCAGGCATTGTGGCAGCTTGCGCAATGCTCCGTAAACAGGGCCTTGCCGGCCTTGGCCTTGTCGCGGTCGATCTTGCCGAACACCTCCTCCGGCCAGCTTGGGGGCGCCAAGCGCGACAAGAGGTTCTCGACCCGCATAAGTTCGGGAATAGCGGCGTTCGAATCGAACAGTCCTTCGGCGGGTGTTTTGGACGTAAGGTCTATGGGCATGTATACGCCCATCGTCTCTCCCAGGTTGCGCCCAATCGGATCACTGGCAAATGCGCTCCACTGAGTCCACCATCCCTGCGGCGCATTCCAGAGGAAGGGAGGCTTGACCGGCGCCGAGCCCGTCGACCAGTTCTCAGGAATTCCCGGCAGCGTGCTAATTACGCGGTCGGTGATCATGGTGAGGGCGTCCATGCGTCCGGGCCCCCACGGGTGCGTAGTGACCGACGTTTGGGTGGCATACTCGTGAACCCGAGCAGCGGCGGGTTCCATTCGTTTGCGTAACTTGTCCTTCGCGTCCGCGCTCGACGCGCCGATCTTCGCCGCCAGGCGGTCAAATTTTGCTGGATCAGCCAAAGTCGCCTGCAGCGCGTCGTCGAGGCTTCGTATCAGCCCCTGGAGATTGACCGTCAGGGAGGCTCCGCCTTCAATGCGAATCTGCTTGCCCTTGTAGGACAGTTGCGCCTCGTGGCAGGCCGCGCAAGTCAGGCCGGCGTACTCCCCGGCCGGCCAAGCCCCCACCGGAGTCGCTACCGTTGTCTTGCTGATGCCGATCGGCAGCGCATCCTTGTTATTCCAGCTTGCGGCCTGCGGGATAAGACCGTGAGCCCTGCTGTTCGCGTCGGATCGGAACAGTTCCTGTCCACGGGCGACTTCGAGATTCAGGAAAATATCATACGAAATAATCGCTGAGCCCTGCGAGAAATTATAATACCAATCCCGATCTTCTTGCGACCATGCCTGATTGAGGTAGATGACCGGTTCAGCTGGCGACCCTTGCTGAGCGCTGACAGGAACGGCCATAGAAAGCGCGAGCAACGATGCAATGCCGAATTTGCGTATTGCCTTTTTCATCGCAGCGCTCCGCATTCATGGTTGACGCGCAATAATTTCCTTGATCCGGCAGAGATCTGACCCGGCAAAGGAAGCAGGGATTGAAGACACAGGACTTGGGATAGTGAGGCAAATCCTGCAACGTGACTATGCAAATTCGGCACGCGAACCTTTTCGCGTCGGCGGACTGCTCGTCGCAGACCAGCGTCACTTGAGCGACGCATAGTAGGCCGCTAGGTCATCAATACCTTGGTCGCTTAGCGAAGCCGCCAGCCCGTGCATCAACGAAGTAGTCTTGCCAGATCTGAAATCCTTTAGCGCCTTGACCAAGCCGGCTTCCGGTTTTCCTGCCAGCGCGGGATACGGACCCATCCCTTGGCCCTTATCGCCGTGGCATCCTGCGCATATGGTGGACTGGTCTTTCCCCGCCGCCGCATTTCCTGCTGCTTGGGCGCCGCTGGTAACTCCGAACGATGCAATAATAGCTATGGCGGTCAACCTGCGGAGCATCCTGTCACCTTTTCAGGTTGAACATTGATAATATTAGATGCGTGCTAATCCGGATCACTTGTCTGCCGCATGGCTCCGCATCACACGTTCGGACTGCTTCGCGGAGTGTTTCCGAGCGGCTTTTCCCCGGACATTTACCGGTACTCGATCGAAAAATGCCCGAGTTGAAAGAGCACTCAGGATTTCGAGTACTGAGGCGAATCCAGCAAAGTGACTATGCAAATTCGGCACGCGCAGCGCTGGTAGACCACCAAATGACGTGCCATGCAGGATCGAAGTCTCCCCTCGAATGGCCGAAATTGCATAGCGGTAGCTGCAATATTCCACCAATCTTTGACGGCAATCGCCTCCTGTCTCTCCGCACATTCCTTGAGACCTCAACGAGGGGTTCACCGGGGTCATGGCCACCACCATCAAGCTGACCGTCAATGGCAAAGCCGTCGCCTTGAAGGTTGAAGATCCCAGCATGCCGTTGCTATACGCATTGCGCGACCAGCTCGGTCTGCACGGCATGCACTTCGGTTGCGGGTTGGCACAGTGCGGCGCCTGCACGGTGCACTGGTGGTCGCTCTTCTGCATCTCGTCGTAAACGTCGGCCCCGAGAGACAGAACGATAGATGATCCATGAATGCCCGGCTCGAAACGAGGTGAACAAACCTGATACTCGATTTTCGAACACAGGGGTAACCGCTACCAAAGCCGGAGAGACGTCATGACCCGCTTCGTGCTCTTTCTAAGTCTCACATTAAGTCTCGCTTTCTCGATGCTCACGGTCGTACCGGCTGTCGCTGCGGACAAATTCGAATGTCCTTCTCCGTTCAAGCCAAACACTCCAGCCAAGCTCGAGCAGGTCAAGGGCCTGCTCCCCAACGCCAACGTAATGGCCAACATCAATCAACTCAGCGACACGATAGCCACCCTTCGGCGCGACGGCATGTCCAAGCGACTGATCGTCGATCATCTTATCGGTGCCTACTGTCCAATGGTTGTTCAAGAAGCCGCGTTGACCGACGCTGAAAAAGCCGCGCGTGTCGCGCGCTTCTCCGGCCAGGTCACGAGGTTGGTCTATAGCCTCGAAAGTGGTTTGGACGTCATCATCAATGTGCCCCTCACACCCGACATTGTCGATGCCGTCAACGGCATAGCCAAGAAACAAGGCCTTTCGGGTCCTGCCTGGATCGCGATGACAATAGATGATGCGTTACAGCAACAGACTCTCGCCCGACGTCAGTAGGATTCATGCCGTGCAAGAGAAATTAGTGAAACTAGCGAGCCCACTGATTCATTTGCAGGCACGTTTGCAAACTTACATAACTTGGAGTGCCTCCGACGCTTTCCAGCGGGATGCATTGTGCCTTGCTCGAAGCCGGATATTTTGACCACTGGCTCCCGAGTTGCTGCTGTGCCCGCTTCTCATCCTTTATACAGGCCTGTATCGATTGATTTTCCGAGAGGCCAGCCGTCGCGGACACGTCGAGTTTACATGTCCGTGTAACGTCAAACACCGGCACTCCATTGGCAACTGCGACTATCAATTGTGAGCCGACGGCGATCATCGAGACTGAAATAGCCATCCTCGTAGCTCCCGTTCGTGGTTTCTGCCAGCCAGTATCCGAAACAATAGTTCATGCGAAAGGAGCCCCTCGTCTATGCGAAATCGGCCGTTCCGATCCAATCGGCCCCCTCTTCGGGAACCGAAGTCATGCTGCGCCTGGCCGCTGGCCCCGGTCATTTCGGCGGCCTGCGCTCGACGTCGACGTTCGCTAAGAGCAGTTCAATCTCGCCGTAGTCGCGGATCAGCCGCAGACTCGCACCCGGCGGACCCGCCAGCCATGGCCGTCCCAGAAACGCTGGTTCACCCATTCGCAACTGCCAAAATCGTCGTATGGCCCGCGACTTGCTCCGTAAGGGGCGGGCCAATAATAGGGGCTCGGGGCCGCGCCGCCGGCGGTGACGCCACGCTGTGCGCTTACGGGCGTCGCGGCGAGCGAACCAGCGATCGTTGCCACCGCGACGATAGCAGCAAATGTCTTCTTCATTCTAGGGGCCTCCTTGCAGGATGACGCCTTCGGTTAGCGCCGGTGGACGGTCAATCCCCGGCGGGACATCGTATCAGGCCAACGTCCAACCGGGTTGCTGTCCTGTCAACTTCGAGGGGGCACGATGCCCTTTCCAGGTCACACACCGCCTTAAGCGACCGGAGCCTTTGCGCGCGCCTCCTGTTTGATCATTCGGGGCGTGAACAACTCTGTCATGATTGGTCCGAGAATCGAGGTAACGACCAGCAGCACCAGCACCGCGTTGAGCATCTTCTCGTCCAGCAACCGTACCCCCGCCTCATTGAGGGTGTTATAGCCGACCAACGTGGCGGCGAGCGTGGCCGCAACCTGCGGTAACGTCAGCGCCCACATCTCTAGCCTCGCCAGAGGCGAATAGCCAAAGGCCAGACCCGCGATGGCCGCGGCGACTCCTTTTCCTATGATGACAGAAGCGACAATGCCCGCAACAAGCCAGAAATTATCCAGGACAGCCTGCGTGAATTCGACAGGCACAATCAGGAAACCGGTGACAATGAAAAAGATCGGAACGAACAGGGCCTTGCCGAAGAATTCCAGCTTTTCCTTCGCGGGGTGGCCACCGACCGCGGCATTGACCGACAACCCGGCCAGGAACGCGCCGACAATACCTGGCAGATGGATGAGATCAGCGAGCACGCCAGCCACCACCATGATGCCAAGCATGGTGACGAAATAGCCTTCCTCGTTGGCGCTCAGCTTGCTCAGGATCCAGGCACCGACGCGGCTGACTCCGATCAGGATAAGCGGCACGAAAATGATGACCTCACCGATCTGCACCGCAAGACCGGATGGCGAAAAGCCGGTCGTGTAGGTCGAAACGCAGATCGCGAAGATGATCAGCGATAGCGTGTCCGATACGACTGTGGCACCGATCGAGACGACAACCGGCTCCAGCCCGACGCCGCCAAGGCGCGTGACAATTGGCAGACTGAGCAGGGTGTGCGAAGCGAGCAGCGAGCCGATAACGATGGACTGAATCATCGAATAGCCGGACGCCAGACCATACGCGGTGCCGAGCACCTGCGGCACCATCGTTGTGATGACGCCGAAAGTGATCGAACGGGTCTGCGTCCGCCGAAAAAGGTTGATGTCGATCTCAAGTCCGGCCGTAAACATCAACATCAGCATCCCAAGGTCGGCGAAGAACTGCACGATTGGGTGGTCCGTCCCGTAGACGCCGAGGACATGCGGACCCAAAAGGACTCCGAAGACCAGCAGCGCAACGAGTTCCGGAATTCTGAGGCAGCGCGCGAGGGCCGGAACACCGACGATAATTGCGATGATAATCGCGAACTTTGCCAGGTTCGGCAGGGCCAGCAAGTGCGGCCTAAGGGCATCAAGCCACTCCATCGTCAATTGCTCCCGAGCGATCCGGATCGCCGCGTATCGCTCCTGTCAGTTTGGTAGCGCCGAGCCCGCGGCTGCAGTCAACGGCATGGCGGACGAAGTATTGTTCGCTCTCGCGGCCGAGGAACCCGTCTTGAATCCCGTCATCGTGCGACCGTGAGCGGCCTCAAGCGCGGCGACCAAGACTGGGAATGTGAGCACCCTTCGAACTTCTACGGCGTCCACGAAGCGCATGGCCATTTCAAAATATTCGCCCGCATAGGCCAGATTACATACCACGACGCCGATTTGACCGCTACGTTCGTCTGCCTTGGGTCGTTCGCGTCGGTTTGGCCGCGTACCGACGACTTCCGCTCGACCCCTATAAATAGACATCCTTACCGTGCGCGCGAATGTCGCAAATGTGTCACATCGGTCATCCTGGTCCTAAACCAGTGCAGGTGTATCGGGTGCAGTCCTGGTAAACACCCCGACACTCGAATGATGGCAACTGGTTCAGACGACGACAGTCGCGATAGCGTGCACGACAGGTGTTTATGCATTGCTGCTTAGCCGTCTGAGCGGCTGCTAGAGTACCAGGGGCGAGATCGGCATTGCGGGCGTTGAGTCTTCCAATACTCAAGGACAGAGGCACTGCTAATATGCAGATGACGGCAAACGACGGCTTGGTACATTTCATGACTCAATTCCCGTTTAGTCGAAGAAGACGGAGAGGTTTTTGCCCCGCGACAATTACCACTCCGGAGACCGGATCGTCGGCCCGATGTCCTCAGGACCTGGCAGGCCCGGAGTCGGCGGCGGCGGTTCGTTCGCAGGCGGAAGCAAGTTGCCCCAGTCCGTTCGCGCACGCATCTGGTCAACCGTTGCCGGGCTGACGAAGTTGCCGCCCTCACGTATCTGCCACCCGCCCCCGAGCGCCCGAAACACAGCAGTGAGGCCGAGCGGAACGTTGGCCGAGGCGCCGGCCAGGCTGTTCTGCGCTTGAAGGAGATTCTGTTCAGCGGTCAGTACGGTGGTAAATGACGTCGCGCCCTGCTCATACTGCTCAAGTGCGATCCTGAGGGCACCATTTGCCGCCTCAACGCTGCGACGCAGATACGCTGCCTGGTTCCGTGATTGCAGATACGTCGCAAGCCCGTTATCCACCTCCTGCTGAGCACTCAACACAGTGTTCTGATAGTCAATCAGCAGTTGTTGGAGCTTGGCATCCTGCAAACGAATGTTATTGGT
>Ga0207683_10004626_pt1 | contig 11859 bp, 10 predicted proteins | sample KBSM73metaG_FD_184333 | JGI IMG/M metagenome (GOLD analysis project Ga0207683, IMG submission 184333) | Miscanthus rhizosphere microbial communities from Kellogg Biological Station, Michigan, USA - KBS M7-3 metaG (SPAdes) (version 2) | ecosystem: Host-associated > Plants > Roots > Rhizosphere >...
CAAAGAGGAATTTGAGGCCATACAACCTGATGGGTGGAGTCTCCAATATATTCATAAAGACTATCCGAAGATAATGTTTGCGCCAAACGGGGACACCGCAGTAGTCAACAACCCCGAGGAAGAGACTGCGCAAACGACGGCGGAAGGCGGCCCGTGGGCGACAGCGCCGCATGGTTCGACCGATCCGCAATCAACTATTTCACGCAGCACCAACTTCACGCTGCAGGACAAGGCGGAAGCGATTCGCGACTCCCGCAGATTGTCACTCGATTACGTGCAACTCAATCAGGCGCTTGACTGCTATGCCGACAACGCCCCGATGCGGGCGATTGATCAGAAGGAACTCCCGCGGCCGCGAATCCACCCGACCGAGACCGAAGAACAGGTCAAGCAGCGGCGGGAGAAAGAAAATGAAGAGCGGCACAACCGCGGCGAAGTCAGAACTCAAGGCGACCATGTGGAACACAACAAGGCCGCAAAGAAGAACGACAAATGACCACACATGCTGAGGAGCATCCGCGGCCAACGCAACTGCCTGCCGATCAGGAGAAGCGGCACGGCAAGCCAGGCGATCGCGAGCACAAATCCACGAGCATCCCGTTCGCTATCCATGAGCTCGATGAAGAAGATTGTCTGATCATTCGCTTGGATCGCAAGGACCCGGCAAGGCGCAAGATCATGTCCGCGATCCAGGCTGCCCTTGAGGCAGACAAGCGCACGGACGAAGCAACCCGGGCCAAAAGCTACGCGCAGGAGAAACTACCGGACGACTGGAGACGCAAGATGCCGTCCGCTACAGGCGACCCGAATGACGACTCCACCCGCGCCTATCGCAAACCAGGCCAGGGAGCGCCCTAGATTCATCACCTACAAGATGCGGTGTGGGCGCAGCATTAAGGTGCTGGACACACCGCAAGCCCGAGCTAACGCGAAGCGTATGGGTTGGATCGAGATTTCCACAAAGTAAACCTCTATGGCTACATCAGTTCAGGAATTTATCAACAGCACTTTGCGCCTGATCCGCGTTCTCGACTCGGGCGAGTCCCCAACGGCAACCGAATCGAACGACGCCCTCACCGCGCTGAACCAGATGATCGGCAACTGGAGCGCGGCGGGAGTTCCGATCTATCAGGAGAGCAAGGATACGATTACGTTGAACGGCTCGAGCATCTACCCGCTAGCGTTTCGTCCCGTACGAATCACCGCGGCGCAGGTATCGTACAGCGGCATATCGTTTCCGGTGGCTGTCGTGCCATCGGCGCAGTGGATACTCCCCAAAGATAGAACGGCTACGAGCAAGTTTGCCAAAGAGCTCTATTACGATGGGGCGTTCCCAACAGGAAATGTCTACCTCTGGCCGATCGTCACATTCGGATCGTCGCTCGAGCTGTTCTCGCTAAAACCGCTCGCGCAGTTCGCCTCGCTCGGTGAAATCATCAACCTGCCCCCGGGTTACGAGCAGGCATTGCGATTCGGGCTGGCCGGCGTGCTGGCACCGGAGTACGGCTCGGCATTACCCGCTGAATACCAGCAAAACGCAGCCAACGCTACAGCGGCAGTAGCTGCGATGAACACAGCAACGCTCGCGCAAGGTCCGCCGCCCTCTGCTGTCCCCGCCGCTTCTTAGCTCGCTCTTCGCTTCAGCGCATTAGCGCAAAGGAATTCTACTGATGGCTACAAATAACGACAACTGCGTTGATCTGATGTCCGGGACGCTGGTGCGCCCGATTGCACGGTATCCCGCGAGCGTAGCTGCCGACAGTGCGCTGAAGGTGGCCTCGAACCGGGTGCAGACCACCCTGGTCGGTGCTGTCGGTGCCGGCGACACGCTCTGGACGATGGGCGATACCTCGCGCCTGGTGCCGGATATGCTGCTCTCGATCGATAGCGAGATCGTCAGCATTACAGTTATCAACGGTAATGTGATCACGGTTGTTCGAGGGTTCGACGGCACGCAGCCGTCGAGTCACGCCTCGGGCCGGACAGCGTCTGCAAACATTACTGCGTGGCATCACAATACGCTCGCCGCCGAGATCACAGCGATCGAGCAGGCGCTCGGTCCGAACCTGTCGAACGTTGGTTCCGGGTCCGGCTCGGGTTCAGGCCTGGGGGCGATCAGCAACTGCGCCTATATGTTCGCGTCGCAGTCCCCAGGCGGCAATCTGGTCGTGGGCCTCAACGTAATTACTTTAACGCCGGTACCACAAGGCGTGAACGGAACCAACGCCGGACATCCCCTCTATATTTCGGGTGGAACCGGGGCGGCGGAATCGGTAGCGATCGGGGGCGGAACCGCGGTAAGCGGTGCAGCTTCGGGTACGGTGATCGTTACCTGCGTCAACGCGCACAGCGGCGCCTGGACGATCGGCACCGCTACCGGAGGCATACAGGAAGCGATCGGGTCCCTGCCGTCGGCTGGTGGAGAAGTTATCGTTTCCTGCGATGTCACCCTGCACGCGAGCGTGGTCAGCTTGGGGAAAAAGGTGCTGGTCAAGAAGCTGGCAGCACAGCTGCTGACCAACATTGGCGCCCCGTATTCGGTACTTGGATCCGTCGTCTACGATCCGTCTGCGGACTGCACGTACGCGACGGACGCCGTTAGCTTTGGCACGGTAAGCGATACCGCGCCGGTAGTGTGGCCTTACGACCCGAGCGTTAAAATCGTGCGGGCTTTACAGGGCACCGACCCAAAATATACGCAGGGTTACAGCGCTACCGCGCTGGCGGTACAGGAGGACTTCAACGGTCCCACTGGAACCCCGTTTGCCCTGCGAGTGCAACTGAACTGCCCGAATATCACGAGTTCCTACGGGATTGCCGCGATAGCGGGGTATTGCGAGACGGGCGCGGGTTCCGGGACGATCGCGATCGGGGTTCATGGGGATGCCTCTTCTCATAGCCCTAATACCGTTTCGATCGGGGTGAATTCCGAGGGCACGTATCTGGGGACGGCTCCCGGCGGGACCATGTACGGGTACGTATCGAATCTCGGCGCCGGCAATACTTTTGCCACGGAGATGGTCGGGGCGTACGTGATTTGCAATGCCAATCCCGGGGGGGCACCGAACGTGGGGGGCGGGGTGAACATCGCCGCCAACATCAGCGGTTCCCACAAGTACGGTTTGTATGTCAGCGAGACCGGCGGCACGTTCGAGCAGCAAGCAATCTTTCACTCCACCCAGCTGAACTCCAATAACGTTGTTTTGAACAACAACGCCCCGGGTAGCGGTGCCAGTTCGAGCAATATCCTGTTTCGACGTACGCCGCTTCCGCTGACTACTCCTACGAGCAACGTGGTAGCTCGTATTTCCGCTTCAAACCTTGCTGGAACCTTTGCTGCCGGTGCTTTGGAATTCAGCACCAGCAACGGGAGCGACGTACTCAAGCCGGCTCTGACGATCGACGCAGCCCAGGCGGTGACCGTAGCGAATTCCGTCCGGACGACACCGATACACGCGGTGGCGCTGCCGTCCGCGGCATCTTCGATCGGGTGCTGGGCCTGCGTTGATGACGCGACCAACAACACCGTGGGGGCCGTGGTTGCGGGCGGCGGCGGATCGAATAAGGTGGCCGTGTTCTGCAGCGCCCGCGGCTGGGTAATCGTGGCGAATTGAAATGGCAAACAATCTCTGGAACCAGGCCCTCTGGAACGGCGGTAGTGGCGGCAGCGCCGGAATTGGTAGCGTCACCGCACGCCGTCTGATCTACGACGCCTACCGCGCACTGGGTGTGCTGCGTCCCGGCCAGCAGACGAGCCCCGAGGGGCACGAGGACGCGTTCGGGCTGCTGAACGATATGGTCGATTCGTGGAATACCGAATCGCTGATGATCCCTGCGCTTCAACGCGCTGTATATCCGCTGACCGCTGGCGTGGGCTCATACACATTGGGACCTGGCGGAACGCTGGCAGGAGATCGTCCGCAGCGGGTGATGAGCGCGGCGCTGGTCGCGTGCGATTGCGGGTGCGGATGTGCCGACGGCGACTGCCGGCAATTAGCGTTACGTTCCGGGTGGATGGACTGCTCCTCGAAGTGCGGGGTCTACATCGACAGCGCCTACCCGGATGTTCATGTACGCATCCACCCGCCACCATCTGCGGGGCAGTCGCTAGCGCTACAGAGTTGGGGTACGCTCTCCGGGTTCGCGGATCTCGACTTGCAGTATGGGTTCCCTCCGGGTTATGCGCTCGCGTTGCGTTGGGGGTTGGCATTTGAACTCGCCCCGTTGGCCCTCATCATGATGAAAATTCCGCAGAACTTATTGCAGGTGATCGAACAGCGGGCCGTGGACAGCAAAGCTAAGGTGAAGAGTTTTAACTCGGCCCCTCCTCCCGAGATAGAGATCGCCACCGGCGGTCACTACGATTTCTGCTCGGACACTTATGTCTAGCTGCATCCCGATTCCCGGCCCCCCGGGGCCTCCCGGACCTACCGGACCGCAAGGGATACCGGGGACTCCGGGGGGACCCCCTGGACCCGCTGGGCCTCCCGGCGCGGATAGCACCGTACCCGGACCCGCTGGGCCTGCGGGAGCAACCGGACCTGCTGGCGCGACCGGGGCTACTGGACCGGCCGGTGCGGCGGGACCCGCTGGACCCGCTGGACCTACGGGCGCAACGGGACCCGCGGGAGTAGATGCGCCTGCATATCCGACCATCAATGCGCAGACCGGGACGAGCTACACCTTGCAGGCGAGCGACAACGGCAAAGTCCTCACGATGACCAACGCCGCGGCGATTACGCTGACCGTTCCCGCAGGGCTGAACGTGGGCTTCAGCTGCCTGATCATCCAACTCGCGGCGGGTAAGGTGACATTCACGGCGTCAGGCACAACCATAGTCCAGCGGCAGTCGTTCACGAAGACCGCAGGCCAGTACGCGGTGGCTTCGGTTCTCGCGTATGCGACGAACACGTTCGCGTTGAGCGGAGATCTCGGAACGTGAATATCAGCGGGAAGCCGTCGCTCCTGGCAGTGCATATCCCGCCGGGAGGCGGCCCGCATGTGTACTGGCGTATCCTGATCCGGCAGTCGTTCATCGCAGGAACCGCAACCTCGATACAGGAGCTCGAATACCTCGACACCACGGGAACGGATCTCGCGAGCGGGGGCACTGCGTCTGCATCGAGCGTGACCGGCGCGAACACGGCTGACAAGGCATTCGACAACAATCACTCGACAGTGTGGCAGTCGGGCGGAATTCCTAACGCGGGCGCCCCGGAGTGGCTCCGTTATCAGTTTTCCTCCGCCGTTAATCCGGTGGCGATCCGGCTGACTTTGAATGAACCCCTCGGCAACTCGCAAGCCCCGGCGGACTTCGATGTGCAGTATTCCGACAATGGTTCCACCTGGACTACGGTTAAAACCTTTACCGCGGTTTCCTGGTTGGGGCTGCTCCCAACGCTTTCGTTTTCGCTTGTCACGGGTCCGGGCTATATCAACTGGAGAGCGCGGGTGAACGGCACGCAGAGTGGTGCGGCTACCAGTTGCGCGTCTCTCGAGATGCATGAAACCGTGGCCGGCGCGGATGTGACTTCTTCCGACCAGAGGCATGGGATGTACAGCGATTACTTCTCGCCGCCGTATTACGGGTTCACCGCATTCGACCGCAATGCAGGTACGTTCTGGGCCGCAGCCAACGCCCCTCCCGGCAACTGGCTGGGCAATTCGATGGGGAAGCAGGTAACGATTGTCGAGATTGCGTGGCAGGCGCGTCCTGACGCGAGTTACACGCAGTCGCCCACCACGGTCACGATGCAAGCGACCAACGATGGCGCTACGTGGGTAAATATCGGCACCGCCACGTTCGGAACCTGGACCAGCGCGGGACAAAAGCAAACGGTTGCGGTGATCTGATATGCCTATAGCGCCATTCTCGTTGTGCGGTGGAACGGACATCACCCGCGACTCGCTTTGGTCAAACTCTAGGGCGATTAACTGGTTCCCCATCGTCGACACCTCCGGCACGGCGCAATCGAAGATCGAACTAGCCCCGATCCCAGGACTGACGACGTTCACAACGTTGACCAACCCGCCGATACGCGGCTTGTGGGCGGGGGATAACCGCTTGTTTGCGGTAGCGCAGGGCGGGTTGTTTGAGATCTTCTCGAGCGGCGCAGCCACGGCTATCACCGGAGGTGTGCTGAGCGCAGCCACCCCGGTGCAGTTTGCGGGCGGGGGTAACGAGATACTGATCGCGAGCGGGGATCAGATCTGGTATGCGACCGGCGGGGTTAGCCATAAGACCTATGACGGCGCGATCAGCGTGGTCTATCTCGACGGTTATTACATTATTCTCCGTGCGGACGGGCAGACCATCCAACTCTCAACGGATGGCTTGTTATGGGATGGGGCGGATGTTGCCCAGTCGCAGGGACCCAAGGACCGTCTTGTCAGACTCGAGGCACACGAAGGCCACCTCTGGATGTTCGGGCAGCGCTCGATCCGTGTGTGGTACGACTCGGGAAACGCGGACTTTCCGTTTGCGCCGATCGACGGGGCGACGATCGATCAGGGCACGATGGCCCCGTGGTCGGTAACGAAAATCGACCGGAGACTGTACTGGCTGGGGATGGACGAGTACGGCTACGGGCGCGTGTTTCGCACCGAAGGCTACACGCCGGTGCCGGTCAGCAACCAGGCGATCGAGTTCTTGATTAAGGGCTACCTGGACCTGGGGACCGATCAAACCATCACCGGCTCGGGATATACCGAGAACGGCCATACGTTCTATGTGCTGAGCTTTCCGCGAGCGAAGGCGTGTTTGGTGTACAACCTCACGACCAACATGTGGCACGAACGGGCACGCTGGAACTCGGACCACTGGGAGCAGTGGAGAGGCGGGGGATTCCATGCGTTCTGCTTCAACAAACACCTGGTGGCACGGACTTCCGAGGCACCGTTTCCCGATGGCGACCACACCCGGATCTACGAGCAAGGCGTGCATCTGTACGGTGACGATGGCAACCGCATCCGCCGGTATCGGGCCGCGCCTTATACGCAAGCGGATCAGCAGTGGCTGTTCCACCATTACCTGAGGTTGCTGACTAGCGGATCTAGTGCGGTGACGATGCGATATCTCGGGGACGACGGCACAACGTGGTCGCAGGAACGAACCGTCGCTCCGTTTAAGCACGAGATCAAGTACCGCAGATTAGGCAGAGCACGGGATCGGATGTACGAACTATACCTGCTTGACTCGCTATCGGGAGCCCAGGGAATCATTGAAGGCTACTTGCACCTGGCCGATCCCCCGCAAGCTGCAGCAACGGTGGCGCGTTAATGCGGCGTTTCGGGGGGATGACCCGGCCCGAACGGTTCGCAGCGTCCACGCAACAGATATCTCCGCTGCCGATCCCGCTGCCGCTGCAGAACGAGGTGGTTGACGAACGGCGCTTATTGACCGTGCCGTGGGTTTCTCTCTTTCAGTGGGTCCTGAATATCGGCACCCGCACCTTTGTTACCGGGACCCACGCTGAAAGAGTCGATCCGGACGGCCCCTACGATCCTGCGAACTTCCGCCCCGGCACCTGGTTCTGGGAGTCGGACCGCACGGTGCTGTATCAGGTGCGAATCGTCCCGGTCATACCGGCCACGGTGCCGCCTTCGGTAGCCCCGCAGTGGGTGTACGTCCTCGGGACGATGGAAGCCCCGCTGGCTTCGATGCCCACGGACTTAGGCCCGTACGATGCCAGGTTCCAATTCGACGCCACCGATACCGGGCAGTCCTTCTTCTGGGACGGGACCGACTGGATAGATATCACCGCTTACCCGGTGACCCTCTATGGCACACATGCGGAGCGTCTGGCAGCACCGGTAGATGCGTTGGGAGATGGCGCGTTCTGGTGCGAGATCGACCGCAGCAACGTGCTCTACCAGCTCCAGGCCGGCATCTGGTGGTACGTGTCGGGAACCATGTTCGGGACGATGGTCCCGGATGAGCGCCCAGCGGATCTAGGTATCCATGAGGGCGGATTCGAGTTCCGCACCAGCGATTTCCCGGCCCGGCACTTTATCTGGTCGCAGACCGCCTGGGTCGAGGTCACGCCGGCAACCGCTACCGTCCTGTTTGCCCGCGCCAATGCAGCCCTCGGACTGACGACAACCCCGCAGACCGTTGCCGGCACCTCACTCGTCCTGCCGAACGCCGGGAAGTATCTGATCTCGGCTGTTTACTACTTTAATTTCCAGTCCGCGGATCAGGGGCAAACTTTGGTGGGCGGGTTCAGCGGGAGCGCTGTGGGTGTGGCGGCTCTGACTGTAGCGGCGACAGCGACCACGGTGGCGACCACGATCGGGCAGCAGTGGCTGTACACGTCGTCCGCAGGCGCTACGGTGTTTCTCTCGGCGTATAAGACCGGTGGGCCAGGGGGCAGCACGGTGGGCGCCGACCACACCACGATCAGCGCTGTCTGGCTGGGCGTGTAAGCGAAAAGAAAAAGGAGATTTCTATGGGCGCATGGTTGATGGCAGGTTCGGGACTACTCAAGGCAGGGGGGGCGTTTCTCGGTAGCCGCGCACTGAGCGGAGGCATCAAGCGGGCAGGCACCGAGCTCTATCAGTCGCGGCAGCGCGAAGCGGCTAATGCCTTGCAGATGCCGGAGACGATCAACCCGGGAATTGCCGAGGCTTACAGCAACGCAGGGCAGGGCTACAGCACGGTGGCCAACCGCAGCGCGGACGACCTTGGAGCGCTGGCACGCGGGGGTGCCGAAGGCGTACGGAACGCAGCCACCAGCGCCAACGAGTACCTTAACCCCTATGTGCAGGGCGGGCAGCAGGCGTTTCAGACGCTGAGCCAGTTAGCCGCGGCGCCGGAGGAGAAGTTTAACTTCCAGTTCTCCCAGGATGACCCGAGCTATCAGTTCCGGATGAACGAGGGGCAGAAGGCGATCGAGCGTAGTGCGGCCGCGAGAGGGATCGGACAGACCGGCGGCACCATGAAAGCCCTCACCCGGTACGGGCAGGATGCGGCGAGCCAGGAATACCAGAGCGCGTACAACCGTGCATTATCCACGTTCGGGGCGAACCAGGGGGCTCGCCAGCAACGCGTGGGCACGCTCTCCGGGCTGGCCGGCTTCGGTTCCACCGCGGCGCAGGCTTCGGGACAGAACCTGTACAACTCGGCCGTATATGGTGGCAATGCCGGGATACAGGCGGCTAATGTCGGCGGCAACTGGCGCAACAACGCTGCGTTGCAGGAAGGCAACTATGGCGTCGACTCTGCAAACCGGCAGGCCGATATCGGTATGAAATACGGGGACCTGGCGCGACAGTTACGGCTATCGGGAGACGAAGCTACCGCGCAGTCGATCCTCGCCAACGCGGGAGTGGGAGCGGGTATGTGGCAGGGACTTGGAACCTCTCTCGGCAGTATGTTGGGAGAGTACGGACAAAGCCAGGGCGGCTGGGGCGGTGGCTTTGGTAGCGTTTTTGGAGGTGGCGGAAGGCAAGGCGGCACCTATGACTACGCCACTGGAACCTGGAGGAGGCCGGCGTAATGGGCGGAAATATCTTCTCCAACTTAAAGCTGCCGGAGTACCCGGATTTCACCGGGGACCGGGCACGCTACGAGGCCCTGAAGCACGCCGAGCTGCAGCGTAAACTGCAGACCCAGCAAGCGCTGATGCAACAGGCCGAGTTCGGGCACAAACAGAAGGAGTGGCAGCGGCAGGAGGACTGGCAGGCAGCGCTCGGCAGCAACCCCCTGGTAGATCCCGAGACCGGCCAGATCCACCCTACAACGCTCAAGACGCTAGTAGGTATCGATGCCCCGAAAGCGCTCGCCCTAAGCCAGAGCATTGATACTTCGCGAGAAGCCCGGCTCAAGTCCGAGGCCGCGGCTCAGGCCAGACTCGAGCACCAGCAGCAACTGGCGCTGCACGATATCGATGCCGGGATGCAGATCGCAGACCCCCAGGAGCGGCTCACGTATGTGATGCAAAACTGGGAGCGCTATAAAAAACTCAAAGTGCTCACCGATGACGAGCATGAGGAGCTCGCACGCACTGGGCTGACAGTGCCGCTGCACGACCGGATGGCGACACGTCTGTTGGGGGCGGATAAGTTCAACGAGTACCAAACGAAGGCCCTCACTCTGGCGGAAGCCCAGAAGAAGGCAGCGTCGGAAGCCATCACCCGGCCGGCAGAAGAGCAGAAGAAACTGCTCGAAGCGGACCTGGCCACCCGCAAAAAAGCAGCGGTGCAAATGTTCGGGGCCACCAGCCAGGAGGAGTGGGACAAGGCCCGCAACACGCTGCCCGAAGACGTACGTCCGCTGGTGCCGGCAGAGTTCAACCAGAAGAACCGCTACAAAGCTTTAACGTTGGGGCAGACTCCCACTGAGATCCTGGCCCAGGAGCAGCGAACGGTCCCGGATACCCTGGACAAGCTGAACTGGTGGCTGGCACAGCCGAATCGGACCGAGGAAGAGAAGCGGGTGGGCCTTGCTGCCAAGCAGGGGATGATCGCATCCAAGGTCGCCACTCAGCAGGACCGGCTCCTGAACCCTGCGGAGTTCGCCCAGGCGCTCGAGCTCGCCACCGCGAAATCGAAAGCGCTGCAGGAGGGCAAGCCGCCAACGCAAGGCGAGGAACTGCTGGCGGGCTATGCGGCGCGGGTGAAGCAGGCGAATCAGGGCTTTGAGACTCTGACCATGGGCGGCAAAGAGATGGTCTGGAACAAGCTCACGCCCAACTTCCTGAACACCGAAGCGGGGCAGGTCTTCGCCCAGAACGAGCGCAACTTCATCAACTCCGTTTTACGCCGGGAGTCGGGCGCAGCTATTTCTCCCCCTGAGTTTACGAGCGCCCGGGCACAATACATTCCGCAACCGGGCGATTCACCGGCAGTGCTTGAAAAAAAACGCCGGAACCGGCTGATCGTGCAGCAGAGTCTGATCCGTGGTTCCGGGCGTGCTTATGTAGACCCAGACGAACTGTTGCGGCAGGCAGGAGTAGACCCGGCTACGCTTACGCCAGGAGAACCGGCGCCTGCTGCGGCCCCAGGCACTATTCCGTCTCCGTTGCTGAGCGGTGGAAAGCCTTCCCCCCTTACACCTCAAGGAAGCAGGAGCGGAAAGGCGCCGGTCCGCTGGGGTAAGGATGCGAACGGCAATCCTGTGAGGTTAAACTGATGCCCAAGCAAATCGAGTATGAAGGCGAAGTTCACGAGTTTCCCGATGACTTCACAGACGTGGATATCGCTAGAGCCTTGAAGAGCTATCAAGCAGCGCCTCAGCCGCAACAAGATGCCGCCGCTCCCGGTAAACATGATGGACTTGTAGACTCCGCGATGACCTCGTTAGGTTCCTGGTGGGACAAGGTAAACCCGGTAGCGCAGATACAGGGCTTATCCGAAGCGGTAAATCATCCGGTGGCCGCGGGGAAAGCAATGCTGGATGCGCAGGGACAACTCGCCATGCAGGCGAAGGAATCCTTCGAGAAGGGCGATTATGCGAAGGGCTTGCGGCAGTCGCTGCACTACCTGATTCCCGTTCTCGGTCCCGAGATGGAAGCCGCATCCCGGAAATTCGAGGAAGGCAAGACCGCGGAAGGGGTGGGGGAAACGCTCGGTATCGGGACGAACATCGTGGCCCCGGCGGCGATAGCAAAGATTCGCGGTGTGCCGTTGCTACCGAAGCTACAGAACCTGAATCCCGCAGAGCAGGCGGCGATCGAGTTCGCGCAACAGCGCGGTATCCCGGTGCCGGCAGGGGCGGCTACAGGCAACAAGTTTGTTAAAGGCGCACAGCAACTGACATCAGCCACTCCCGGCGGGTCGGTAGTGGGCGGGATCATGGAGCGGGGGACGACACGCGGCCTACAACGGGTGGCAGGCGAACTGGCAGACCAGGCACACCCG
>Ga0207683_10004629_pt1 | contig 11858 bp, 8 predicted proteins | sample KBSM73metaG_FD_184333 | JGI IMG/M metagenome (GOLD analysis project Ga0207683, IMG submission 184333) | Miscanthus rhizosphere microbial communities from Kellogg Biological Station, Michigan, USA - KBS M7-3 metaG (SPAdes) (version 2) | ecosystem: Host-associated > Plants > Roots > Rhizosphere >...
GCAACCTCAATTCCCTTGCTCCGAGAAGACGAGCGAAGCCTGATCCCATCTTGCCTGATCCAATAATCGCAATTGAGATGTTCTAGCTCCTATAAGTCTTCCACTTTGCCAGCGCTATGACTCGCGACCGGCGCTGCTGTTCACACTGATGCCAGATCGATTTGAGGCAAATCATGCCGGTGCGATTTCATGTCCGCTTTGGGTCATTAGCGGACATTAGTCAGCGAATTTCGATTTCGGCGAACCGTTCTAAAAGAGCGTCGCTAACAGGCCTGGCCAGCTCGATCAAGTTGCCGACCCGCATCGCTATCTGAGCCTGAACCTCGGCGGGAAGCTGCTCGACCCTCTCCAGGTGTCTGAGGACGGTCCGCTCATAGAACAGTGAGCGGAAGAACATGGCCGGGATAATCAGGCAAGGCCGTGAATATCTGGTTTAACGGCGCGGCAGTTCCGAAGGAAGAAGCCCCGCAGGGTCCGAGCGCAGCGGGGCTTCCCGGTTCCTGAGTTCGGGGGAACCTGTGTGTGACGTCTTGCGAGGGTCTGGGGTGCGTCACACCTTCCACTTAGCGCCTACGGCTAAGCGCCTATCAACCCGAACCTTGAATGATGGTGAATTACACGGCGAACTGCTTCGCAGCGTCCGCCAAGAGTACCTACTGGTCGGCGCTCTTGAGTAGCTGCTGCGCCTTGCGCGCGGCGCGCTCGGCCATGAGGTTGTCGAGCCAGCCGGTCGCCATTTCCGGGACGGACGAGAGCAGGAGGTCGGTGTAAGGATGATGCGGCGGGGTGAGGACCTGGCCCTTGGCGCCCTGCTGGACGATGCGGCCATCGCGCATAACGACGATCCAATCAGCGATCGCCTTCACCGTGGCGAGATCGTGAGTGATGTAGAGATAAGAGACATTGAGCTCCTTCTGCAGACGAAGCAGCAGCTTCAGGATGCCCTCGGCGATGATCTGATCAAGTGCCGAGGTAACTTCGTCGCAGATGATAAGCTCTGGCTCCACGGCAACCGCGCGGGCGATGCAGATGCGCTGCTTTTGCCCGCCGGACAGCTCACCCGGCAGCCTGTCGATGAAGTGCTGGTCGAGTTCGATCATCTCCAACAGCTCGACGATCCGACGTTCGCGCGCCTTGCCGGTGAGGCCGCTATGCAACTGTAGCGGCCGGCCGAGTATGTCGCGCACGCGCCGGCGTGGATTGAGGGCCGTATCTGGGCTCTGATAGATCATCTGCAGGCGCCGCAGCATATCCTTCGAGCGGCCCTTGAGAGCTGGCGGCAAGGGTTTCCCATCGAAGACGATCTGACCCTTCAGGGGCGGCAGCAAGCCGGTGATGACGCGTGCGAGGGTCGATTTGCCGGAACCGGACTCGCCGACCACCGCGACGGTGCGGCCACGTGGCACCTCGATGCTGATATCCTGCAGCACCTTGACGGCGGCGCGGTAGCCGGCATTGACTCCGTGCACGCTCAGCAATGCGCCCTCGCCCGGCTCCTCCTCCTCCTTGCGCAGCGAGCGCACCGCCCATAGCGACTTGGTGTAGGCATGCTGAGGCTTGGTCAGCATCACGCCGGTCGGCGCCTCCTCGACAAGCTCGCCATAGCGTAGGACCATGACCCGGTCGGCCATCTGCGCCACGACCGCAAGGTCGTGGGTAATATAGATAGCTGCGGTATTGAACTGGTGGACAATGTCCTTGATGGCAGCGAGCACTTCGATCTGCGTCGTCACGTCGAGGGCGGTGGTCGGCTCATCGAAGATGATGAGATCGGGACGGCAAGCCATCGCCATCGCGGTCATGGCACGCTGGAGCTGGCCGCCCGACACCTGATGAGGATAACGGAAACCGATATGCTCGGCATCAGGGAGCCGCAAGCGGCGGAACAGATCCACGGCGGTGCGCTTCGCCTCCGCCTTCCCCATGACGCCGTGCTGCAACGGCGCTTCCACATACTGGTCGATGATCCGGTGCGCCGGATTGAACGAAGCGGCTGCCGACTGGGCCACGTAGGCGATGCGGGCACCGCAGATCTTGCGCCTTTCGGCCTCGCTGACGTCAGCCAAATTGACGCTGTCGAAGCGGATCGAGCCGGCGGTGATGCGACAGCCGGGCCGCGCATAGCCCATGGCGGCGAGCCCGATCGTCGACTTGCCGGCGCCCGACTCGCCAATCAGGCCCAGGACCTCGCCGCGTCTGAGCGTGAGGTCGACGCCTTTGACGATCTCGTGCCATGCCTCGTCGCTCTGACCTTCGATACGTAGCCCCAGAATCTCGAGTAGTGCGCCGGGGGTGCTACTACGCCTGTCAACGGCTTGCTTGCTAAGGCTCATTCCTGAGGCCGCTCGTTTTGTGGAGGAACCAGTCGACGACGAAATTCACCGCCACAGTAAGGAGCGCGATGGCACCCGCAGGCAGCAGCGGAGTAATGTCACCATAGGTGATGAGCGTCGCGTTCTCCCGCACCATCGAGCCCCAGTCCGCCGTCGGCGGCTGCATGCCGACGCCCAGGAACGACAGCGCGCTAACCGTCAGGAACACGAAGCAGAATCGGAGACCGAACTCAGCCACGAGCGGCGGCAGGATATTGGGCAGAATCTCGCGGGACATGATCCAGCCGAGCTTCTCGCCCTGCAGGCGCGCCGCCTCGACGAAGTCCATGACCGCGACGTTCACAGCGACGGCCCGGCTCAGCCGGAACACGCGCGTCGAATCGAGCACAGCGATGATTAGGACGAGGTTCACGACTGAGGTGCCGACGATCGACAGCAGCACCAGCGCAAAGATCAGCTGAGGTATCGCCATGAGCACATCGACGAAGCGCCCGAGCACCTCATCGACCCACCCGCGAAGGACACTGGCAAGGATGCCGAGTGCGCCACCCAGCAGGAACGCCAGCATGGTGGTCACGAAGGCGATGCCGATTGTGTTGCGGGCGCCGTAGATCAGGCGCGACAGCATGTCCCGGCCCAGCTGATCGGTGCCGAGGATGAACTGCTTGCCCCAGCCCTCATACGCTCCTCCAACAATTTCGGTCTCTGGATAAGGGGCGATGAGCGGCGCGAAAAGCGCCGTCAGAATGTAGAGGAGGATAACGATGAGGCCGAACCGCGCGGTCAGTGGCGCACGCCGCAGCTCTCGCCAGGCCGACTGGAGCCAGGTGTAGTGCGCCAGCTTTGGAGGTGGCTCGGCGAAGCCGACATCCTCCACTAGGTTGGCGTCCCGATTCAAACTCGTCGTCATCGCGGATGCAACAGGCGCGGGTTGGTCACGATGGACACGATATCCGCGATCAGGTTGAGTAGAATATAGGTGCCCGCAAAAATCAGTGCGCAGCCCTGGACGACCGGCAGGTCGCGTTTCGAGACGGCATCGACCATGAGCTGACCGATGCCGGGATAGGTGAACACGACCTCCACGACGACGACGCCGACAATGAGATAGGCCAAGTTAATGGCGATGACGTTGGCGATCGGCGCCCACGCATTCGGCAGCGCGTGGTGATAAATTATACGCGCGGGTGAGATGCCCTTCAGGCGCGCCATCTCGATATACGGACTCCCCAGTAGGTTGATGATGGCAGCACGTGTCATCCGCATCATGTGCGCGATGATGACGAGAACGAGGGTAAGCGACGGCAACGCAATACGCCCCAGCCGCTCGAAGAACGGCGTATCTGGGGACACGTTGGCAAGTGAGTGGAAGATCGGCAGCTTTATCGCCAGGAACAGCATTAGGATATAGGCGACGAAGAACTCCGGCGAGGAGATCGACGTCAGCGTCACGACGTTGACGATCCGGTCGAACAGACTATTGCGATAGAGCGCCCCCAGCATGCCAAGGATCAGTGCAAGGGGCACGGCGATAATCGCCGTCACCGCCGCCAGGAACAGCGTGTTAGCGAGCCGCGGCTTGATCAGGTCGGCGACCGGCCGCCGGCTACCGCCAAGGCTTCCAGCGCCGGCAAGCGAATAGCCGAAGTCGCCGCGCACTACCCCGCTGATCCAGTCGAAATATCGCACGGCGAGCGGCCGATCGAGACCAATGTCCTTGCGAAGTGCGGCAACGGTTTCAGGCGTCGCGGCCTGGCCAAGCATAGACTTGGCGAAGTCGCCCGGCAGCATCTCGATGGCGAGCGAAATGATGATCGAGACGACGAACAGCGTGACAACGCCCAATCCAAGACGTTTCAACACCGTGGCAACGATCGCGTTCAAAGCGTCATCACCCGTTGCAAAGCCACATACGCACAGGGGGCGAGTATCCGCCTGTTCCCTGGAGAGGATCGCTCGGCTAGGCGAACCACCAGCGTTCGGCGATTTTCAGGCCATCAGCTGGATAGTTCGGCGCGATGTCCCCGTGGGCCAGCTTCTTCGTCGCCGCCTCCACGTAGTTATAGAACACGAGGACAATGACGCCGCCGTCGTCATGGATCAACTGTTGGATTTCGGCATACATGCTCACACGCTTCTTGTCGTCGGTTTCACCACGTGCCGCCACGAGCAGCTCATTGAAGCGCGCGTTGTCCCAATGCGTCTCGTTCCAGGCCGCCCCCTTGGCATAGACCGTGGTCACCATCCAGTCGATGGTCGGACGGCCGTTCCAGTAGCCAGCGCACCAGGGTTTCTTTAGCCAGGCATTGTCCCAGTACCCGTCGTTAGGCTCGCGCACCACGTTGATCTCGATGCCCGCCGCCTTCGCATGCTCCCGGTACAGCACGGCTGCGTCGACACAGCCGTTGAAAGCGGCGTCGGCGGCGCTCAGATCGACCTTCAGCGTGGAGAGGCCGGCCTTCTTCAGATGGAACTTCGCCTTTTCCGGGTCGTAAACATACTTCGGCTGCGGATCGATCGCATACTTGACGGTCGGCGCGATCGGATTGTCGTTGCCCGGGGCCGCGTGCCCGAGGAACACCTTCTTCGCAATGTCTTCACGGTTGATCGCCCATTTGAGCGCAGTCCGCACGTCTACATTGTTGAAGGGCGGGGTGGTCACATTCATCGCGAAGACGTAGTGACCGTATCCGGTGACCTCGGTAATCGCGACCTCCGGATTCCGCTTCAGCAGGGACAACGTCTTGAGGTCGGGGCGGCCGATCCAATGGACCTCGCCCGAGATCAGCGCATTGTTGCGCGCCACGACGTCTGTGATAGAGAGAAACTCGACGTCGTCGAAGTGCGGCATGCCCGACTTGTGATAGTTCGGATTCCGCTTCAGCTTGGCCCGAATGCCCGGCTCCCATGATTCGAAGACGAACGCGCCGGTCCGCACTTTGGAGTCCCAATCGGCCGTACCGTCCTCCTTCGCGGGCATGATCGGAATGTGGTAGTCGCTGACGAGATAGGGAAAGTCAGCATTCGGCCCAGCGAGCGTGAAGACCGCCCTTTCCTTACCATCGGCCTTGATGTCGGACACCGACTCCAGTAGCGACTTGGCCGCCGACTTCGAATCCTTGCCCATGTGGTGCCTGAACGACGCCACGACATCGTTCGCCGTGACGTCCTTGCCGTTGTGGAACGTCAAACCTTTGCGCAGACTGAAAACCCACTGCTTGGTGTCGCTGCTGGGTTCCATGGTCTCCGCGAGATCGCCGACAATATTGCCCTTCGCGTCGACTTCCGTGAGGCTATTCGACATGGCCCCCCAGAACGGCACCGAGGTTCCGGTGTCGAGATAGTTGCCTGGGTCCATCGTGTCGGTGGTGGCGCCATGGGCGAGGCCGAACTTCGCCGATCCGCCCTTCTTCGGCTCGGCGCCGATGCCGGCCTGGCTCAGCATCGTCGTCGCTAGCGCCGTAGTAACGCCCAGTGCTGCCGCGCGGCCCATGAACTCGCGCCGCGAGATCCGACCTTCCTTGATTTGGTTGGTCCAGTATTGCAGCTCGGTCATTTGCGTTTCCCTTACACTCTCATGGTTACCCTCATGCGGCATTCGTGCTGGAACGCAAGACCTGACAAGCGCGGACGTCAGCAGCTGGGATCCCAAGCGAGATCGAGACGAACACGACGGACCTCGATCCCGTGGTCGAGAAGCGCGTCACCGTAGAGGCCCACGGGATTCGAATGGAGATGCTCGAGCGCCAGTGCACGCATGGGGTAACGGGTCGACGTTAAGAACAAACGCCTTCGTATGTGTCCACGTGCTTTAAGGCAAAGAGACTCTACCACAACTCGTGATTGCGACGGAAGCGTCAGTTCCTACCACGCTCTTACGAGAGTCCATTGCTGGCAAAGTGGATGAGGAACGCCGTCTTGACGCAATGTCATGACAACGTTCGAACCCCGCACCGCTTGAGAAAAGTTCAAATTGAGTGTCCGTGCATGGCACTTAGCTGACTGTTTCAGCCGCCCCGCAATGTCTGCCTTCAGGGGTAAAGCGGACGCTCTTTTATGCAGCCCAAGATGTCCGCTTTTGACCCAAAGCAGACATACATCGCTATCAGAAGTTAGTTTGTATTATTCGGAAGTTGCTTTAGTGCACGTCAATGGCCTGCAATTAGCGCGCACCGTCTTACCATGGACAGATTACAACGCCATGCATGATTCGCCGGGCTAAGACATCAATGAGCGCCGCCCGCGCTTCCCTCTCTCCTTGGCGAGAGTAAGGGTACCAAGTTGCAAAGCAGTAGTAGCTACTAGGGTAGTGAATCTCTGAGATTGAGGGTTCGGTCATTGAGAGGCTGAAAACAGAAAAATCGGCGCGCGTGTCGCTTTCGACGGCGAGCGCAGGATTATATCGTGTTGGAGCATTCTTCGCCGCCGACCGAAGTCACGGCTTCATCAACTGATCGTAGACAAGTTGGAATGCTGTGGGTGACACGCTCATTTCGCCGCGAAACGGGTGATCCATCAGCGCGATCAGCGAGATCAATGTCGCCAGAAAAAAGGACAGGATGCCGCCGAGCAGAAGGTGAACTCCAAGGCGAAGATCAAACAACAAAAGAAGCAAAATATTTAGGAGCGCACCTACCGCGACCGTGTACCACATGACAGCCGGGATGCTCGAGGTCACGCTGTGGAGGCGCGCCCTCCTGTATTCGTAGAACGTATTGAACTGCTTCAGGGCCGCGTCGTGTAAAGCCTCCTGCGATTTTGTTTGAGGTTCAAAACCAACGAGGCTTGCCTGGAAGTCGGCAACTTTTTTAACAGCTCCAGCGGGGACGATTCCTTTCCGCTGGAGTGGCCACGCTTCATCAATGACATAGCGTGTGTAATCGCGCAGGATCGCCTCCAATTCTGAGCGTTTCGGTTCGGGATAACTGCTCACATCTCGATAAAGGGCCGCGAGGGAGGAAGCCTCGTTCTCAACCGTGTTTTCAACCTCCGCATAGTTTTGATATGTGGCCACCGCTAGAAGCCCAAGCAGCAGGCCGTAGATAACCCCAAAATATTGCATAAAGTCGCCCACCAACTCGTTGAGCCCAGATGGGCGATGAATGCGTGCTTGGACGATGGGCCGTGAGAGGATAGTTGCCACCCAACAAATAGCTACAAACAACGCAGCGAATGCGCCCACAACTGCCACGGTGGGAAGCTCATATATCCAGTACAACATTTGGCGATCCTCCAAGTTAAAGATAGGCAAGTTGAGTGTGCGCCGAACAAAGCACATCGGTAATCATTGGTTGGGGTGATCGCCCCGGTCCTACGATCCAAGCCTTGCTGATTGCCAGTCCGAGGTTCAATCCTTGCTGCGAATCCGCTAGCGCCGCCAACTCACTTGCTTCAGTCCACCGAGGCGAGTCGCTGCCGGGCCACCTCGCGCAGGTGACCGTCGCTGGTGGTGCCCTCGATTACAACCTCGGCGGCCCGTCCGCGATGTTCCAGGGTGGCGATTGCGTTGCCACAGTATGGCCCAGCCAGCTTCTTCCAGCGCACGGCGGGTCGGCGCACCCCGGCCGAGCGCGCGAGGACCCGTGCGGCCGAGGCCAGCCCGGGGTTCCAGCATAGCTTAATCAGCGGGTGCATCGCGGCCGGCGCCTGGTTGTGGATCGGCGAACAGGTGAGTTGATGCACCGGCGTGCGCACTCCAGGGTTATCGAACCGGGCTCGGGCCACGTACGAGTGATGCACGTCCCCGGAGAGCACGCTGATCGACGCCGGCGCCGTGCACGCTGGCTCGGCGTCGACCCGGTCCCCGGTCGGGTTCAGCGCGCCGCTGCCGATCCGGACGAAGAGCGCACCGAGGGCGTCGAAGGAGCCCCGGAACGCGGCCCAGTGCTCTAGGTCCCACGCCCGCCGCATCTGCTCGGCGAGCCAACCCACCCAGGGATTGCGCGAATCGGCGAGGCGCTCGTTCCATGACTCGACGTGATGCATGCTTGGCGGGAGTAGCCAGGGTAGCGAGACGCCGACCACCAGATGGTCGTAGACGCCGCGCGCTCGGTCCATGAACCAGGACCATTCGCCAGGCGCAAACATCGCTCTGGCGCCCGGTTCGAGCACCCGGCTGCACCGGCTGTCCAGCATGACTAGGCGAGTCCGGCCCAGATCAAGGGTGTAGCTCCACTGGTATTGCACGGCCGGCCAGCGCTCGGCGTCGTACGCCTCGTCGGCCTCCCGATCGACCCGTTCGCCGAACTCGCGCAGCACGTCTGTCGCCTCCCCGGCGGCAACCACTTTTGCGTAGAGCGAGTCCTCGGCGATCTCATCCGGGGAGAGATTGCCCAGGTGTTGATAGACCCAATAGGAGGCGAGTCCACTGCGGATCCGCTCGGTCCACCAGTCCTGTCCGCGCATTTCCGCCCGCCAAGAGGCCGAGGTGTTCCAGTCGTCGATCACCTCGTGGTCATCGAAGATCATCACGCTGGGCACGGTAGAAAGCAGCCAGCGGATCTCTGGGTCGCGCCAGGACTCCAGGTAGAGCTTGCTGTACTCGTCGTAGCTGACCACCTGGTCGGCCGGCGCGTTTCTTGGCCGCCCTTGGCGCCGCTTGAGCAGCCGCTTTACCGTCGCCGAGGTGACGTCGGCGTAGACTTGGTCGCCGAGCAGAACCAGCAGGTCGGGCCGTGAGTCCAGCCCCGGGGCAGCAATCAGCCTGCGGGCGTACGCGTCCAGCGCATCGGGGGGGAGCCGCCGGGTAGCGGCGTGCTCAGTGGTTTTCCGGCACGAGCCGAAGATCAGTCTCACCGTCTGGTCGCGGTCGTCGGCGGCTCGGGTACAGATCACGCTGGGCGGGAAGTGGTTCTTCGGCACCGGCCAGGCAATCTCGTCGTCGATCAGCACCTCGTAGCTCGCGGCGCTGTCCGGGACTAGTCCCTCCACAACGACAAGGGCGTAGTGGTGGTTGTACGCGGAGAAGGTCGGCGCGGTGCCTGAGGCGCCGTTGGCCGCGCGGACGGTGACCACCGCGGGGGCGCTGGTTTCGACCCATACAGTCGCCCGGGTGCCGACCACCCGCCGCAGCAGGGGACCGATGAGCAGGCGTCCGGCGCGCATGGTGGACCGTCAAGTTCAGCGAGCTTCATTTTACTGCGCCGCCGGCGGTCGCACCACTGCTGGCTCAATTATCACCGGTTCCTGTACCGCTGCACGGACAGGTGGACCGTCAAACCGGCGTTTGTTCTGGCGTGGTGGGGCCATCTTCCAATGGCTTCGAGGCAGAACGTCCGCCCCTTAAAAAAAGTGACGCGGTGAGCTAAAGGTGCGTTACCCGTTCGGCAGGCGTTCTCGGCTACACGCAGGAGATAAAAAAATAGAGATCCGAGGGAAAGAAAGAAGGCTTATATCGTGTTGGAGCATGTGGCGGGAGGAGGATTTGTCATGCCAGATTGGGCGATTCCGAGCGGAGTGCCACACAATAATTTCAGGGCCGGTTTCAACGTTGGGTACCAAGCTGTGAAAGGGACGGAGGCACCAACCCCAGACGTACCGAGGCAGCCCGACACACCTGGAAACATGACTCCCTTTCTAATGGGAGTGAGAAGAGGTCTCGAAGTAGCGGGAGTTAAATTGGACTGAACAAAATGGCCCGTCGCACGACGCGCCTGTTCCGGAGATGTAATCGATGGCCCTCAAGCTAATTACGCCTGCGCCTGTCGAGCCGGTTAAGGCTGACGAGGTTAAAGAGTTCGCCCGCGTCGATTTCGATGACAAAGACAGCGTGCTCGACGGCCTAATCGCAGGCGCGGCCGATTTCGTTCGGGAACAGACCGGGCGGTAGCTCGTGGTCGCGACCTTCGGCTATTTCCGCGACAGCTTTCCGCATGGATGCCTTGAGGGGATTAGGCTCCCGATCTCGCCATTGCACGAGGTCGAGGGCGCGTTCTACGTCTCGCCTGACACCGGGCTGGAGGTCGAGCTTCCTGCGTCCGAGTATGAGGTCGACACGGTCTCGCAACCGGGCTGGACCTGCTCTCGCAGCCCTGACACATGGGCTCGGGGGCAAGCTGCGCCTTAGGGCCGCGTCTTAGTCCGCGTCATGCGCGACGTTTACTGCCGCGTAGTCTCAAGCCGCCGCCCATGGGAAGGGAGACGTCCCGCGCCGGTTTAGGGCTGAGGCGTCTTCAATCGTCAGCCGCGAGATCATTGAACGGCTGACGGATAGCTTTAACACCGAAGATACGCGCCGCCACTAGGCGCTCGATCTTGACCGGCTCGCTCATTGCTTGGCCTCGATCTCGGCTAGACGCGCTTCTCGACGATCCGCTTTGCTTGATCTCTGATAACGTCGCGTGGCGCCGCCTCATACTTAAGGCGCATGTCCTCGGCGACCTTCTCGTATTGCGCCCTAGCAACCTCTAGCGAGGTGAAGTTTGGTCGGTCGTTTGCCCAATTGGCGGGCCTTCAAGGAAGCGCCGGAGATGCCAGGAGCCACAGCCCGGAAGAGATATAGCGCGCAAATCGACGGAAGAAAATTGTCAGCCAGGTGTATAGTGTAAGTCTAATCATTGCGGTCCAGGCGGGCTCGACCACTCATGCGAGCACTGGCGCTCGAGCATCTCCATTCGAATCCCGTTGGCGTCTACGGTGACGTGCTTCTCGGCCGCGGGATCGAGGTCCATCGTGTTCGTCTCGACCTCGGGGAAGCGCTTCCCGACTGGCGCGAGTATGACCTGCTCGTTGTCATGGGAGGGGGGATGAGCGTCTACGAGGAGGACGCGTACCCGTGGCTCGTGGCGGAGAAGCGGGCAATCCGCGAGGCCGTCGCGATGGGATGTCCGTACTTCGGCGTTTGCTTGGGATCCCAGCTGCTGGCGTCCGCGCTCGGCTCGCGCGTGTTCCGCGGGCCGGAGCCCGAGCTGGGCGTCAATCCGGTCTTCCTCTGCGAGGCCGCCCGCCGCGACCCGGTCTTCAGGGCCTTCCCACCCGACGTCGAGGTGTTCGAGTTTCACTCCGACACATTCGCCTTGCCCGAGGGCGCGGTGCGCCTCGCCCGCTCCCCCCGCTACGAAAACCAGGCGTTCCATGTTGGACCGACCGCGTATGCGATCCAGTGCCATCTGGAGCCCTCGCTCGACGATGCCCGTAACTGGTTCGACGAGATGCCCTCGCTCGCGGAAACGTTCGAGGCCCGTTACGGACGCGGCTCCATCGCAGGCTTCCTTGAGGAGTACGCGCGCTCGATGCCGCTACTCCAGCAGACCGCCCGTCAGCTGTTCCGCCGCTGGCTGGAAAATGCCCTCGTTCACGGGCGCCCGGCCTCGGCTGCGAGCGGCGTGGGAACGGCCACGGTCTCGGATGAGGGGCTCCTTGGTCGCGCCCGTGAGCAGGAGCGCATCCATCGATTGCTCGACGAGGCCCGGGCCGGTCGCAGCGGCACGATTGTGATCTGCGGTGAGACCGGGCTCGGGAAGACAGCGCTACTCGACGCCGCCGCGGAGCACGCCGACGGGATGCGCGTCCTCCGGGTTTCCGGTG
>Ga0207683_10004630_pt1 | contig 11857 bp, 9 predicted proteins | sample KBSM73metaG_FD_184333 | JGI IMG/M metagenome (GOLD analysis project Ga0207683, IMG submission 184333) | Miscanthus rhizosphere microbial communities from Kellogg Biological Station, Michigan, USA - KBS M7-3 metaG (SPAdes) (version 2) | ecosystem: Host-associated > Plants > Roots > Rhizosphere >...
CATCGACGAATCCTGCGCCTTGCCGAGATGGACGTCTTGCAGGTTCACGAAGTGACAGTCCTCGTCGGTCCCGGCATTATAGGGGATGTTCCCGTTCGGCTGATCGGGGATGTTTCGCTTTTCCCATGCGGGCAATTGCGCTTCCATCGCCTTCACATCGGCGCCTGGCTTGAGCTTCGCGAAGACCCAGCCCGACTGGCAGCCCCAGCAGGTCAGGAAATTCGGGCTGTTCGCGTTCAACGCCTGGAAATCGAGCCGAAGGAGGGCATCGATCTTCATGCTCGAGTTCTTCGGCAGATTCTTGAGGATTCCAACGATCCTGAAGTCGCGCTTGATACCGCGCGAGATCACGGTCAGCGTTTTGCCGACCACCTGGTCGGTGCCGTAGCGCTTGATGGCTTCTTCCTGCGTGAGCACCGCGGTCTGCGGCTCGGTCAGTGTCGTTCCGGTCAGGAGTGGCAGGCTGACGACCTTCAGGAAATCGTCATCCGCGAACATCCAGTTCTTGGTCGACGTCGCCTGCCCATCCTTGATGAAGACGGGGCCGTTGTCCGACACGTAGACTGCCCGCTCGATCTGCGGGAAATCCTTCGTGATCGCGCCCTTGGTGACATAGCCCGACATCTGAAGGAATGATGGCGGCTGGTCCTTGGGATGCGGATACCAGGCCTGGAACTGGTAGGTGTTCTCGACGTCCGGAACCCAGCGGTCGTAGCTCTGCTCGTAGCGGATATAGAGCAGGATCATTACGCAGGCGGCCATGCCGATGGCGAGGCCCGCGATGTTGATGATCGAATAGGTCCTGCTCTTGGCGAGGGCCCGAACCGCGACCGTCCAATAGTTCCGCCACATGGTGACTGTCCTTTGAAAGAATGTCTTCGCTGACTTCAGGCCGCCCGGCGCCGTTCCTGGAGGATGCGGCCGTCGAGCATGTTGACGACCCGGCTCGCGAAATCGGCATGAGACGGCGAGTGGGTGACCATGACGATGGTCGAACCTTCCTGGTTGAGCTGACGAAGCATGCGCATGACTTCCTCGCCGTGCGCGGTGTCGAGGTTGCCCGTCGGCTCGTCCGCCAGGATCAGCTTGGGCTCGCCGACCAGCGCGCGGGCGACTGCGACGCGCTGCTGCTGACCGCCCGAAAGCTGGGTCGGACGATGCTTGGCCCGGTGCGCGATCCCGACCTTGTCCAGCACCTTGTCGACACGTGCCTTCCGCTCATTCGCCGCGAAGTTGTGGTAGAGCAGCGCGAGTTCGACATTCTCGCGAACGGTCAGCTCATCGACCAGATTGAAGCTCTGGAAGATGAAGCCGATGTTGCTCTTACGCGTGTCGGCGAGCTGCGACTCATTGAGGCCGGCGACCTCATTCCCGTTGAAGACGTAAGAGCCGTCGGTCGGGCTATCCAGCATGCCCATGACGTTGAGCAGGGTCGACTTGCCGCATCCCGACGGTCCCATGATCGCGACGAATTCACCGTCCGCAATGTCGAGATCGACGCAATCGAGCGCGGTCGTCTCGACCGTGTCGGTGCGGTAGGTCTTGGTAAGGCCGGTCATGGTCAGCACGAGAATTTCCTTTCTCACTCGCCGGAACTGAAGGACAGGCGGGCCTTGTCAGTCAGCCCGCTGTAGGATGAGGTGATGACTTGTTCTCCGGGGGAGAGCCCGCTCACCACCTCGATGAAGTCGGTGTTGCGGCGTCCGAGCTGGACTTGCCGCCTCGTCGCGCCGTTCCCGCTCTTGTCGACGACGAAAACCCAGCTTCCGCCAGTATCGTTGAAGAAGGCACCGTTGGGGATCAGCACTGCCTTCGACGAATCGCCGAGGGTCAGCTTGGTCTGGACCGTCTGGCCGCGCTGTATCGAAGCTGGTGAAGGTCCGTCGAAGGTCAAGTCGATCTGGAACTGGCCGTTGCGGACCTGCGGATAAACCTTGGCGACCTTGAGCCGATAGGTCTTGCCGTCGACGTCCGCGGTCGCGGTCTGGCCGACGTGGACCCGGCCGAGATAATATTCGTCGACATCGGCCTGCAGCTTGTTGCCGCCGGTGCTGTCAATCTGTCCGATGCGCTCGCCTTGCTGGAGCGACTGGCCGAGCTGGATGTCGAAGCCGCTGAGCTCACCGGTGACAGGCGCCCTGATGCTGAGCTGGCCGAGATTGCTCCGCGCGATCCCCATGCTGCTGTTAAGCGAGGTCGAGGCGACCCGCAGCTGTTGAAGCTGGCTCGTCTGAAGAGTCTCGGTCTGCTTGATGCTCTGCTTCAGGATCTGCAGCCGTTGCTGCTGATACTGCAGGTCGTCCCGCGTATCGTTGAACGTCTTGGTCGAGACGAAGCCCTTGTCCGCCAGCGGCTTCTGCAGCTCATACTGGCGGCGCATCTTCGCAAGGTCGGTCTCGGCCTGGTTAAGGTCCCGAAGGTTCGCGTTGCGGGTCTGGGTCAGCGCCAGCTCCTGGCTGCGCATGTTATTGAGCTGCTGCTCGACCTCGGCTTGCTTCTCCAGGGTCGAGAGCTGCAGCTCAGCATTCGAAAGCACGGCCAGCATCTCCCCCTGGGTCACGTGCGCGCCGTCCTCGACCAGCTTCTGATCAACCCGCCCGCCCTCGACCGCGTCGAGATAGACTGTGACCAGCGGCGTTACCCGGCCGCGTAGGGGAAGAAAGTCGTCGAAGGTTCCGGATTGCGCCGCGCCGATCGCCAGCCGCTCGCGGGCCACCGACATGGAATCCGCCCTCGGGGCGAAAAGCCAGAACAGGAGGACCAGCAGGAGCGCCGCGCCGGCGCCGCTCGCGATCAGGATGCGCTTGTCGATTCGCTTGCGAACGACGACGCGATCCATCGCGCCGCCGCTGATCGCTTCGGAACGGTTCGTTTGCTTCAATTCCACTAGTCCCACTGTCCACCTTTGGGCAGTGAATGTCCGGAAACGGACAGGTTCGAAGCCCCCTCGATCGTGGTCCCCACTCTACAAATGTAGCTAGCCGATATTTTCATCACCACTAACGCTGCAAGCGCCGTGCCAATTGCTTGTGGGAGAATTTACGGCGGTGGACTGTTCGTTTCCGGACAGTGGCGCTACAGAAGTAGCGTGGACCACCCGTTCAGCCTCGCTGTTGTCGTCGACGACGACCCCGACATTGCCCTCGCCGCCCGGCTCGCGCTTCGAGACCTGTTCGGGCGGGTCGAAACCTTGAGTTCGCCCGGGGCCCTGCTGCCGTTGCTGAAGGAAGAGAGTCCGGACGCGATCCTGCTCGACCTCAATTTCGAGCGCGGCGCGACGGACGGGCGTGAGGGCCTGACGTTCCTGAACAAGGTCATGGGGATCGATCCCGACGCCGCTGTGGTGATCATCACCGCGCATGGCGCCGTGTCGGTCGCGGTCGAAGCGATCAAGGCGGGCGCGAGCGACTTCGTCGCCAAGCCGTGGAGCAACGAGCGGCTCGCCGCGACCGTCCGGAGCGCCGCCGCCCTCCGCCGAAGCCGAATCGATGCGCGGACGGAACGCGGCCGGCTTTCCGAGTTGACGCCGACCACCGACACGCCGTTGCTTGGCCGGTCGGCGGCGATGGAGCGGGTTCGCACCCTGATCGACCGCGCCGCACCGACCGATGCAAACGTCCTGATCCTGGGTGAGAACGGAACCGGCAAGGAGATCGTCGCCCGTGAGATCCACCGCCTTTCGCGGCGCAGCGAGCACCCGCTGGTGGCGGTTGACCTTGGAGCCACCGCCGAGACGTTGTTCGAGTCCGAGCTGTTCGGTCATGTGAAGGGGGCATTCACCGGGGCCGACACGGACCGGATCGGACGGCTCAAGGCCGCGGACCGCAGCACGTTGTTCCTCGACGAGATCGGCAACCTGCCACTGCACTTGCAGCCGAAGCTGCTGACCGCTCTCGAGCAGCGCGAGGTCGTCCCCGTCGGCGCAAACAAGCCGATCCCGATCGACGTCCGCGTGGTCGCCGCGACGAACGTATCGTCGGACAAGCTCGCCGACGAGAAACGCTTTCGTCAGGACCTGTTGTTCCGCCTCAATACGATCGAGATCGAGCTTCCCGCTCTGCGTGAACGGCGGGAGGATATTCCGATCCTCCTCGATCATTACCTCACGCTCTACGCGCGCAAATATGATCGGCCGCGGCGCGAGCTCCCGCCGGCAGTGCTCGAAGCGCTCCTGCGTCACGACTGGCCCGGCAACGTCCGAGCGCTGCGCCACGCCGCCGAGCGGGCGGTGATCATGGCGGACGGCGGCGATTATCGGCTCGACGATTTCCCGCTGCCGCAGAGGTCCGAAGCGGCATCAATGTCGGTGGTTGGCGAAAGCCTCAATCTCGACCAGCTCGAAAAGCAGATGATCGAGCGCGCGCTCCGAATGCACCATTTCAACGTCTCGCTGGCGGCCTCCGAACTTGGGCTTTCGCGCGGCGCGCTTTACCGGCGCATGGAGAAGCATGGACTTTAGGCGCAAGTTCGAATTCGGGCTCGCCTGGCGCACGCTGCTCCTGATCGGCGCGATCCTGCTTATCGCCAAGGCCGCCGCGACACCGGGCGTTCGGGCAGGCCTGGTCGTCGCCGCAATCATCGGGATGGTCGCCCTTGCCAGCCTCTGGAACTTCATCCGCCGCACGAACTTCCTCGTCTCCAGATTCATCGAGAGCGTCCGGTTCGAGGATTATTCGCAGCGTTTCTCCGATCCTTCAGGCGGCGGTTTCGACGTGCTGGGACAGACGCTCGACAACGCGCTGAAGACCCTGCAGGCGCGCCACACCAAAGAGAGCGCCGAAGCGCGATACCTCTCGGCAATCGTCGACGACGCGCCGAGCGCACTCCTCGCCGTTGATGACGACGGGCGCGTCGAGATCCTCAACAAGGCCGCGCGCCAATTGTTCTCGCGCCATTCGCTCAATCGCATCGACGATCTTGAAGCGCTCGGGCCGGAACTTGCCGCTGCCGTGCGATTGCCGGTCGGCACTCGCAAGATCACGCGCCTGATCCTGGACGGCGTGCCTCAGAAAGCCATCTTCGCCTCAGCGCAGGTTGCGCGCCTCGACCAGCCGGTGAGCGTATTGTCGATCCTTCCCGTGCAAAGCGAGCTGGGCGCGCTCGAGGTTGCCGCACAGGCCGATCTGGTGCGCGTGCTGACCCATGAAATCATGAACTCGCTGACCCCGGTGACGTCGCTTGCCCGCACCGGTGCCGAACTCGTCGCGACGGCCGCTAAGCGCCACAGCAACCTGTCTGACGCCAAGACAGCGACAGAAACGGTAGCCCGACGCGCCGAGGGCATATTGCGCTTCGTCGAGAGCTACCGGGAATTTGCGCAGGCGCCGGACATCCATCGCCGCCAGTTCAAGGCGAAAGCCTGGGCCGAGGAGATCATGCGTCTCGCGCTCGCCAACGCGTCTGAGCGAAACATCGAGACCCGGCTGGAAATCGAGCCGAAGACGATGAGCCTCACGGCCGATCCCGAACTCTTGGCGCAGGCCCTGCTCAACCTGTTGCGCAACTCGATCCGTGCAACGGCGGACTCCGATCCTTCGGTGATCGTTCTTGGACTCGCGAGGGAACCGAACGGCCACTTCCGGATCGAGGTTCGCGACAATGGTCCCGGCATTCCGCAGGACCGGCGTGAGGACATCTTCCTGCCCTTCTACACCACGCACAAAGGCGGCAGCGGCGTTGGCCTGAGCTTCGCAAGGCAGGTTGCCTTGGCGCACGGAGGATCGATATGCGCGCTCGACGCGCCGGAGGGCGGCGCGAACCTACGAATGGTGATCTGACGTGACCGACAAAGCTCCGCCAAAGTCCAAGCTGAAGCAGGTTCGGCTGCTGCTTTGGATCGTCGTCGCGCTTGCCGTGGTCGGAACCGCCGCACTCTTCGTCATTCCACGGCGGCAGACGCAGCCGACGGCAACGACAGGGCCGGTCAAGGCTAGCTTCGGCGGCCCGTTCACGCTCGTCGGCGGCGACGGCAAGCCATTTTCGAGCCAGAAGCTCGAGGGCAAGCCCTACGCCATCTATTTCGGATTCACGCGCTGCGGCGACATCTGCCCGACGACGCTCTCACGCCTGGTGAAGCTTCGGCGCGAAGCGGCCAACGACCAGGCGATCCGCATCCTGTTCGTCACCATCGACCCCGCCAACGACGGGCCGAAGGAAGTCGATCAATATGCCGGCCTGTTCAATGCGCCGATCATCGGCCTCACCGGCAGCCAGGCGCAGATCGACCAAGTGAAGAAGCAATATGGCATCTTCGCAGAGCCAGTCCCGCATGCGGCGATGGGCAAGGAGATGGAGCACACGGCCACCGTCCTGCTGTTCGACAGTAGTGGGCATTTTTCGGGCACGATCGCGTCGGCTGACCCAGATTCCGATGCCGTCGCCAAGCTGAAGACGCTGGTTTCCTAAAGCCGCTCGTCCAGCTCTTTCACCAGTTTCTTTGGCGCCTGTGCCCGGTAGCTTTCTTCGACCCAGGCCTTGAGCTGGTCGAAGCTCGGGACCTCGTCCTCGCCGGGCGAGAAGCTGACCCAGCCACTCTTGCCCAGACCATAAGGTGTCGGCGCCGCGAAAGGCAGCTGCAGCGCTTCGTAGCTGGTGTACGGCAGCTTGCACGACAGGCCGAACGACTTCCCAGCGCCAGACAGATAAGCAAAGGTCTTGTCCTTGACCGCAAGGTCGTCGTGGTCTGGCCAGGGCGACTTTCGATGTGCGCCGGGCAAGGTCAGGCCCCAGGCGCGCAGTTCGTCCACGATTGCGGCGCTCTTGCTTGTCATCGCCAAGGCCGACTAGCGGAACCGGCCTAGCTTCTCCAGCTTTGAGGAACGATGCCTGCCTACCGGCCCGATCCGAAGATCCTGACGCTCGGGCCGGATTTCTACGATCCGGTCCGGGCGGCGGATTTTCCAACGTGCACGCCGCGATTCATCAACCGGCGCTGGGCCGAGCGCATCGGCATGGAACTGAGCGACCAAGATTGGGGAAAGCATTTCTGTGGCTTCGAGCCGCTCCCTGACAACTTGGCGGAGCCGCTGGCGCTTCGTTACCACGGTCATCAGTTCCGCGTTTACAACCCGGACATCGGCGACGGACGCGGCTTCACATTCGCGCAGCTTCGCGACGATAGCGGCCGCTTGCTCGACCTGGGCACGAAGGGATCGGGCCAGACGCCGTACAGCAGGCACGCGGACGGTCGGCTGACATTGAAGGGCGGCGTCCGCGAGGTGCTGGCCACCGAGATGCTCGAAGCGCTCGGCGTCAACACGTCGAAGACCTTTGCCTTGTTCGAGACGGGCGAGCCGCTGGAGCGCGGCGATGAACCGTCGCCGACCCGGTCCTCTGTCCTGACGCGGCTCAGCCACGGCCATGTCCGGATCGGCACCTTTCAGCGGCTCGCTTTCTTCGGCCAGGCCGACAATCTGAATATCCTCACGCGATACAGCCTCGAAAATCTGTTCGGGGAGGAGCCGGCTGAAGACGATAGCGAAAATGCCCTCAGACTGTTCGACCTCGTCAGCGGCGCCACTGCGGGGCTCGCCGCGTCGTACATGGCCGCGGGGTTCGTCCACGGCGTGCTCAACAGCGACAATATCAACATCACCGGCGAGAGCTTCGACTATGGCCCATGGCGCTTCACGCCCTTTTGGGAGCCGGAGTTCACCGCGGCCTATTTCGACCATTACGGCCTCTATGCCTTCGGGCGGCAGCCCGAGGCGATCCACTGGGATCTCGCGCAATTGGCCGGCTGCCTCTCGCTGATTGCCGACGCACCAACGCTGTCGGAATTGCTCGCCGCATGGAGCGGCAGGTTCGAAGAGGCGATGGTCGAGGCGATGCTACGCCGCCTCGGAGTTACCCAGGGCACCAAGGATCGCGAACTCACTGGAGCACTGATCCGTGCGATGGCGACGAAGGCTCAGCCGATCGACCAAATCTTCTTCGACTGGCGCGGAGGCCGCGATCCGGGTCCTGAGCTTTATCCGGCGGACGAATTCCGCTCGCTCGCACATTTGCTCGAGGGCCGGGAGTCACCCAGGACCCATCCATATTGGGCAGCCGGGATCCCCTGTTCCATGCACATCGATGAGGTCGAGCAAATCTGGGACGCGATCGCGCAAGGCGATGACTGGCAGCCCTTCAACAACAAGGTTAAGGCAGTCCGGTTAATGGCCGAAGCGATGGGGCACGATGCACCGGCAGGTTAAGGGTACGTCCGAAGTGACGGGTCGAACGCCGACCGCGGACGCGCTCGTCTCCACCGAGCCCGCGACCGGAAAGACGATCTGGTCCGGCAAGGTGGGCGATGCCGCTGCCGAGGTCACCGCCGCTCGCGCTGCCTGGCCGGCCTGGGCCGCCCACTCGAACTCCTTTCGCATCGAGGCCGTCCGTCGGTTCGCCAACGTCGTCCGCAAGAAGGAAAATGAGTTCGCGGAGCTGATTGCCCGCGAGACCGGAAAGCCCTTGTGGGAAGCCCGGACCGAGGTTGGCGCCGTCGTCAACAAGGTGGACATTTCGATCGAGGCTTATGCCGAACGCACGCCGATGCGACGCATGGAGGCGGCACTCGGCAACAAGATCGCCGTCCGCCACAAGCCACATGGCGTCCTTGGAGTGCTCGGCCCCTACAACTTCCCGGCGCACCTCCCGAACGGGCACATCGTCCCGGCGCTGATTGCCGGCAACGCGGTCGTCTTCAAGCCGTCGGAGAAAACGCCGGCCACGGGCGAGATGCTGGTCAATTGCTTCCATGAAGCGGGCATTCCCGAAGGCGTGCTTCGCCTGCTGGTGGGGGGCCCAGACCAAGGTCGGGCGCTCGCCGGCGAGAGCGGGATCGACGGGCTCCTTTTTACCGGCTCGGCCCGTGCCGGAATGGCGCTGCACAAGCAGTTCGCCGAGACTCCGCACAAGATGCTGGCGCTGGAGCTGGGCGGCAACAATCCGCTCGTCATCTGGAATGCCAAGGATGTCGAGACGGCTGCCACGATTGCCGTGCAGTCAGCCTATCTGACCGCCGGCCAGCGCTGCACCGCTGCGCGCCGGCTGATCGTCGAAGATGGCAAATGTGACGAGCTGATCAACGCGATCCGGAAATATATCGACCGGATGATCGTCGACCAGCCATTCGCCGATCCGCAGCCTTTCATGGGCCCGGTCATCGACCTCGCCGCCGCTGACCATGTGCAGGAGCAATGGCTGAACCTCATGATGAAGGGGGGCAAGCCTTTGTGCAGGTTGGATCGCCCGGACAAGGAGACGCCGTTCCTTACGCCCGGGTTGATCGATGTGACCGATATTCGCGACCGTCCCGACGAGGAGATTTTCGGCCCAGTCCTTCAGGTGATCCGCGTCCCCGATTTCGACGCGGCAATCGAGGAAGCGAACAACACGCGCTTCGGTCTTGCCGCCAGCCTGATCGGGGGCAGCCCGGAAATGTACGACAAGTTCTGGGCCAACGTGCGGGCCGGCGTCATCAATTGGAACAAGCCAACCAACGGCGCCCCGTCCAATGCTCCGTTCGGGGGCATCGGGCTTTCCGGCAACCATCGCCCGAGCGCTTTCTACGCCGCGGATTATTGCGCTTATCCGGTGACCAGCAGCGAGGCCGACCGAGCCCGTGGGGTCATCGGCGAGGGCTTGCGCGATCCCAACATGCAGGAAGACTAGCGCACCGCGCCTGAAACCAGTTCGGGTGACAGCCGTTCAGGCGCCTGATGAGTAAACGTAAATGGATCGGCGCGGCCCTGAGCCTCGCCCTGTGCAGTGCAGCTCTTTCGGGTTGCAATTTCAGCAACAACAGCCCCGGCGAAACGGCTGCCCCCGCGGTGCCCGAGATCGACGGTGCGTGGACCTCGAAGACGGAGGAGCAGCTTCGTCAGGCGATCGCGGAGGCGCCGGCGCATGGCCTCAAGCCCGATCTTTTCCTGAAAGGCGGCGAGAAAGGGGCCGCGTTGACCCAGGCCGCGCTGAAATATGCATCGGCGTTGGCGAACGGCTACTCGGATCCAAAGAAGCTGTTCGAGGTCTACACGATCCCGCATCGCACGACGGACGTGAAGCCGGGACTGCAGCAGGCAATCCAGAAAGGCGACGTCAAAGCCTGGATCGAGTCTCTCGCCCCCCAGACCGACGAATATCGCGCCATCAGTCAGGCGCATGTCCGGTTCCTGCAGCTTGCAGGCAAAGATCAGTTCAAACCGGTTGCTGACGGAAAGCCGATCAAGCCGGGAAGCCGTGATCCCCGCATGACTCAGGTGATCGGCGCGTTGGAGGCCGTCGGCTATGTTCCGCCGACGGCGACGGCCGGTGGCTCAACGCAGACACCGACTTCCGCGACCTATTCGCCGCAACTCGTCACGGCGGTGAAAGCGCTTCAGGGCGAGTTCGGATTCAAGCAGGACGGTATTATCGGCGGCGACACGCTCGACGCCCTGAACGCGGGGCCCGCCTATCGAGCGAGGCAAACCGCGATCGCGATGGAGCGCCTGCGCTGGCTTCCGCGTGACGCGCCCGACACCCGCATCGACGTCAACACCGCTTCGACCACCCTCGATTATTACCGTGACGGCCAGCGCGTCGATCGCCGAAACGTCGTCGCTGGCGAAGCGGATAAGCCGACGCCCCAATTGCAGGCGCCGCTCTTCCGTCTGGTCGCAAAGCCGACCTGGACCGTGCCCAAAGGCATTGGTGACAAGGAAGTCGCGGACAAAGACCCTCAATGGATCGCGGACAACGGCTTTGCCTTGAAGGACAACCTCTGGGTGCAGGCGTCGGGGCCCAAGAACTCGCTGGGCTTCGTCAAGTTCGACATGCAGGACAGGGAGGCGATCTACCTCCACGATACGCCAGCCAAGGCGTTGTTCGGGATCCCGCAGCGCCATCGCAGCCACGGTTGCGTCCGGGTCGAGGACGCCCTCGAGTTTGCCACGGTCATCGCGGACCAGGAAGGCGTACTCGACAAATTCCAGGAGGCGATGGAGGGCGACGAGGACAACAAGTTCGTCAATCTGCCGAACGAAATCCCGGTGCGGCTACTCTATCAGACCGTGTTCTGGGACGGCTCGAGGGTCCAGTTCCGGCCGGACATCTACGGCTGGGACGTGAATATCGCGAAGGCGCTAGGTCTGGCGCCGGGCGCTCCGATCAGGATCGAGCAGCCCGAGAGCAGCGACGACGTCGGGCCATAATAGCTGAGGGCGCCGAAACGGCGCCCTCAACCCCCTCCCCGGCTCGCCCCTCGGGACGAGCTCCATATTCCGCGCCTAGCGAGCTTCCGGCAGCCGGTCCTCGTCCGCGAGATCGCTGAACTTGGTGAAGCGGCCCTCGAAGCGTAGCCTTTCCTTGCCCGTGCCGCCGTGGCGGTTCTTGGCGACTATGACTTCGGCCAGGCCGTAGGCGCGGGCCATCTTTTCCTGCCAGGCGGCCAGTTCCGGATCGTCGTCGCCGGGCTGCTTCGCCGCGAGATAATAATCCTCGCGATAGATGAAGAGGACGATGTCGGCGTCCTGTTCGATCGAGCCCGATTCACGAAGATCCGAAAGCTGCGGCCTCTTGTCCTCGCGCTGCTCGACCGCGCGGCTGAGCTGCGAAAGGCCGATGACCGGCACATCGAGTTCCTTGGCCAACTGCTTGAGTCCGCGGCTGATCTCGGAGATTTCCTGGACGCGATTATCTCCAGCGCTCCCCTTCCCCGATCCCTGGAGCAGCTGGAGATAATCGACGACGACAAGCCCGATGCCTTTCTGGCGCTTCAGCCGGCGGGCACGGGCTCGCAGGGCTGCAATCGTGAGGCCAGGCGTATCGTCGATGTAGAGCGGAAGGCTGTGCAGCCGGTCCGCAGTGCGGGCGAAGGACGCAAACTCCTGGC
>Ga0207683_10004631_pt1 | contig 11857 bp, 11 predicted proteins | sample KBSM73metaG_FD_184333 | JGI IMG/M metagenome (GOLD analysis project Ga0207683, IMG submission 184333) | Miscanthus rhizosphere microbial communities from Kellogg Biological Station, Michigan, USA - KBS M7-3 metaG (SPAdes) (version 2) | ecosystem: Host-associated > Plants > Roots > Rhizosphere >...
TCTGAGTATTTGCGACACCGCTTCTTCTTGATAAGGCACAGCGGCGATGACCAAATCCGGCGCTGCACCAACGATCTCCTCCGTCCGCGCGCTCCAGGAGTCTGCCACGATGAGCCGTTTTCCATCTCGTACCTCGGGCACAACATCGGCACAGTACCGCGTGCAGGCGACGACGCGCTGGAGTTGCCCCAAGGACCAGAGAATGACGGTCGCACTCGGCTGCAGGCACACGATCCTTTGCGGATTATGCTGGCTCATCAATTCAAATCACCGAAGGTACCCCATTCTATCGCGCATACTCACGGATAGTTGCCGCGTCTAGAATGTCTGTATGTACTCAACTCGGATGCTCGACCATTTCCAGAATCCTCGGAACCCTGGCGATGTCGAAAATCCCGACGTCTCCGTTCAATTGGAAAATCCCGCGTGTGGAGATGTAATGCGGTTGACTCTCAAGGTCGCCGCGGGTCGTGTTTCCGAAATTCGTTTTCGAGCGAAGGGCTGTGTTCCCGCAATGGCCTGCGCTTCTGCCATGACCGAACTCGTCAAGGGAAAGATGATCTCCGAGATAAGTTCGGTATCGCGCGAAGAGCTGATCTCCGAAGTCGGAGGATTACCGGAAGCTTCAGCCCATGCGGTGCAACTCGCCCTCGATGTTCTTGCTCAAGCGCTCCGCGATATTTGAAATGTCACGATAAGGAAACACACTACTACTAGGTCCCCTCAGGAAAATAGACTGGCCAACCCTGTTCGTGTGCGATTTTCTCCAAGTCTGGTTTGGGATTGATCGCGAAAGGGTGCGGCGACATCGCGAGCATCTCTCGATCCCATTGGGAATTTCCAAACGTAGCGTCGGGAACGCGCTTGACTACCGATTGGATCGCTTCCGGTTTTCCAGGACCACTCGGTATGCGAATCAGTTGATCCGTCACGCGCCCGCCAATAACTCTCACTTCCGTAGCAAGAATTCGTTCGCAAGGAATTTTGAAATGCGGCATGGCTGATCGAATAATCCATTGATTGCTAGACGAGACGGCCCATACCTCGCATCCGTTGTCGTGAAGTCTGTGGAGCAGCGCCTGCATCTCTGGAAAGATTCCGCTGACAAGGTTGTCTTCGAAAAAGCGATCCGTGGCCTCTTGGATTACTGCTTCCTCTAGTCCCTTGTGAAGTGTAACCATCTCCCCGCACATTACTTCCTCAGAGACCTTGCCCGCCTTGTAGTCCGCGTGGCGCGCCCGTGCCCATCGAGCTATGTCGTCCGATACCAAACCATTGTCCATCTCCCACGCGAAGAAACTCTCCCCGGCATCGCCCGACCACAGGGTGCCATCGCAATCAAAGGCTGTGAGCATCGGTTCCAGTCGAAGCACGCTATCGATAAAACTTGTCATTCGCACGGACAGGGATTGGGCCATGACAATTCCTTGCGTTCAGAAGTTGGGAGTCTATTTCAAACTGGCGGTGACCAGCGTTGCCAAGGCTGCATAATCCTCAGGCGTATTTACATTCATTGCGACTAGCGGATCACCGACCTCAAAGTACTCGATCTTGTCCTGATGTTCATGCTCGATATCGCGCGCAATCGCACTGCTGTCCGCCTTCAGGAAAGCCTCCATCAATTCACGCCCTGCGATAATTGGATGCCCATGTTTCCCTTTGTACTCTGGGATCACCGCCCATTTCCATCGCTGCGTTGCGCTGATGAAGGAATCTCGCAGAATTTCAATCGTTGCGGTCGGCAACGGAGGCCGGTCCACCAGCGTGATCATCGCTGCGTCGCGGCCGCGGCTCAACACTTCATGTAGCCCAATTTGAAGCGAGCTGAACTGCCCACGTGTCGGATCGGGATTGGTCACGACGAATGCACCGTTCGAATAAACTACAGGCGAGATGTTGGCTTCATTCCTGCCTGCGACTACGAAAACCATGTCGTTGTAGGGAGACAATGACCGAATCGCGGCGGACAAAAATGTCTCAGTCGAGGCTGCTTGGCCTGGGGCCGCCGGCGGCCAGGGCAAAAGCGCTTTGTCTCGCCCCATGCGTGACGATTCACCCGCCGCAAGAATCACTGCACACAGGCTGGGCGATCGGCTCATCATTGGAAGATAGCAGATCGTGTACAAGAATGACGTGAAGCTGGGGAACCGCGGGAACCGGACGCGTAACCTACGACTGCTCTTCTTTTTCCACAAACTGCAGCGGACGATTTGATTCCTCGAGCTTCCTTCCCTTAAACCAACTCATGTGAGGGAGTGCGCGTTCGGCATGACGCCGGACCGCGATGAGCTCGGCCGCAATCGCAACGGCAATCTCCTCAGGCGTAGTCGCACCGATATCGAGCCCGACCGGCGAATGCACACGCTCAAATCGCTGCGCAGGAATGCCTTCCTTACACAGCTCTTCAAAAATGGTGATTGTCTTTCTGCGGGAGCCAATCATTCCCACATACCGCGCAGGGGTTTGCACGGCCCACCGCAGGATCCGCATATCGTCCCGGTGTCCTCGTGTGGCAATTGCGATAAACGACGCCGCGTTTGGTTCAAGCCGAGTCATGGCTTGGTCGAAATCCTCGGCAATCACTTCCTTCGCCTCCGGAAATCTTTCTCGGTTGGCGTAAGCCTCGCGATCGTCCACCACGATGACATCAAAGCCCGCCTTGCTCGCGACCTTCGAGAGATTGAATGACACATGTCCCGCGCCAAATAGATACAGGACGGCAGGTGGCAGCACCGGTTCGATAAAAATGTCCAGACTCCCGCCGCAGACGAGGCCGGTATCGTATTTTGGATCTTGATTCAGATCAAAACTCAGGGTGCGTGGTTTTTCCGAAACCATTACTTCCCGTGCGGCTTGCCACACGTCAGCTTCAACGCAGCCTCCTCCAATGGTGCCTGCGATAGTTCCATCGTCGCGAACCAGCATCTTTGCCGTTTTGAACGAAGGAATCGATCCCCGAACGCTGACAATCGTTGCGACTGCCCCGCATCGCCCAGCCTGCCGCAACTTCACAATTTCTTCGTAGATGTCCATCTGAAGGTGATTATTCAGCAGTCAACATGGCAAGTCAACGAACCTCACGTGCGGTACTTCTGAGGCGAAGGAGTGAGTGCCACACCCGCGCGGATCGTGCGACTACCGCAAGCGAGGACCGTTATGTAACCTCTCCAAAAGTCCCTCTGACCACTAGTTATCAATTCGTTAAGACACGTGTCGCACCAAACCAATTATCATTCTGCTCGGACGGTTGCCGCTCCGTCATGCTAACCTACTCAAAACGCTCGCGGTACAGGCACCAGCATGTTTCGGGAGGAGAGATGTTGCCCAATCGACGCGTCCTCGCCATCCTCGTGGCAGTGTTAACACTCGCCGCCAACGCCTTGGCACAGAAGAACGAGATCTCCGGCCTCATCGGCAGGACCTTCATCCCGACTCAGAGCATCACTGGCGCTACCTGGGAAAATCCAAATCTTCATTTCGGCAACGGGTTGAGCCTGGAAGGGAACTACTCGCGTCATCTTCGCGGGGAAGGGTTTCTGATGCTGCGTTTTGAAGTGCCTGTGGTTTACAACATCAAGGAAAAGCTCAACACGGGCGCCAATGTAATCCCGGAAAGCTATTCTTCGCTCTTCGTGACGCCGTCTTTGAGAGCGAACATCTTTTCAGACACTGCGTTTTCGCCTTGGGTCAGCTTTGGCGGCGGATACGGAAGATTTTTCGTAAGCGATAAACTCCTCTTCGGTGGACCGAATCCGGGAGGCTCAGGCAATACCGGTCTCCTGCAGATGGGAGTAGGGCTCGACGTCAAGGTCCATGGTCCGTGGGGCATTCGCCTGGCCGCGCGCGACTTCTGGTCAGGCCACCCACCGTTACTCGTAGAAACGAATCGCGACCGTCAACACAATTTCTTCGTGGGCGGCGGCGTTACTTGGCAGTTTTAGAGGGCTTGCGATTCGACCGTAGTTCTTCCTCGATTTCGCCATAGAGTTTCGGCAGGAGCGTGGCATCGTGTGCTGATTCTCCGAACCGCGCCGATTCGTATGCGGAAGTGAACGACTCCACTTTGACTCGTAATTCCCGATTTTCGATTTGATTCAAGAACACAAGCGGTGTATCGAACGGACTCTTCTTCCACCCTCGTTTAGCCATCAATCGAGTCATGTGTCGATACCACAATGCAGCTGCTTCTTGCGGATCCTTATCCGGATTTCGAAGTAGCAATCGCGCCGCAACTGCATCCCATATTCGTTTGCCTCTTGCAGTAATCACCAGGAGCGCTACAAGGATCATGCCACCCAACACCCAGCGTGCCGGGGAATGCGACACTTGGCGCCGCATCCGTCTCGCAGATGCGAGCAGGTGTCGGTACTCGCGAGCCGCCCAGTTCTGTGCATCTTCAAAAACCGCAAGACTGCCGCGCACGGCGTCGCGCCCCAACGCGCGTTGATGAGTGGCGTCATAGTTGACAACCCATTCCCGCCAAAAAGAGCTCGCCGCGTCTACATACAGAAGAAAACGATTCCAGGACGTGTTTGCCGGAGTGCCTCCCGCAGGAGTCGGATCGAAACTAACCCAACCCGAGCCCGGGAAATAGGCCTCCACCCACGCATGAGCGCTACTCGCGCGCACCACATAGTTACCAGTCAGATCGTTAAACTCAGTCGTGCGAAATCCAGTCACAACTCGCGATGGGACATTGATCGTCCGAAGCATGACCGCCATCGCCGAGGCAAAGTATTCGCAATGCCCTTGTTTGCGTTCAAACAGGAAATTAGCCAGCGGATCCCTGGGAACTGTGCGGGGCAGTTGCAGTGTGTACCCAAAACTGGTCCGGAGATACCGTTCGATCGCGGCAGCCTTGTCGTAAGAATTATTTTGGCTGGCCGTCAGTTGTTGGGCTAGTTTTGGAATTCGAATGTCCAGCGCCGGCAGCTGTAAATAAGCCATCGCGACGTTGGAAGGAACCACAGGGTCTACCCGCCTCAGCTGGTCGGCTGAAGGTGTGCCGATTTCGGATTCCGCCTCGTAAACAGTGACAGGATGCTCGGCGTCCCGGTTAAACAGGGCGCCCCCGGCATCAATTGCGATGATCCGGTACGCTCCTTCGAGGCTGTTGATCTCCGGCGCCACAAAGAAAACATCGGTGCCGATCGGTTCCATCATGACGCGATACCGAATGTGGCGGCCCGTTGCCCCGGCTTCCAACGCACGGTTTCGGCCGATAACAAATTTTCCTGCTGGAGCCCGGAACGCCACCGTTTTTTCGAATGGGTTCGACCAGCTTCGCCCATCAAACAAACTCAACGAAACTCCGCGCCATTTGAGGTCGTATGCTCCGCTCTTGTCATCGTCAATCTTGATTCGCATCACGACAGAATTCGATTGTTGGATCTGGCCAATGCTGCCGAGTTGAACGCGGTCGCTGAAACCAATCTGTAGATCGTTTGAGGTTGCGTAGGAACTCAAGAATCGCGATGAAACTCGTGGCAGTACAAAAAAAATCGCGGCGCCACCAACCAAAACTCCGACAAGGACAATCGGGGCCATCGCGGCGAGTGAGAATCCCATTCGCCGGTAAGTCTCGGTTCCCGGCGCTTCTTTCGCCGGCACCATCGGTGAGCCGATGGCATGCCGCATTTCCATCAACATGAAGGTGGCAATCGCAATCAGCAGAAAGAATGCAAACGACACGAGGAAGATGCTGTCCACGGTCAGAACGGCGGCCGCAAGCACCATTAAGAACGCGAGAATCGCCAGGGTGTAATGGTCTCGATCTTTCTGCAACGAAAAAAGCCGGACCAGCATTCCAAACAAAACAAGGTGAACCGTTGCGCCAATGAAACTCCCGGATATGAATGTGTAGTCAACCAGGTAGAACACCACATATCCGAGCGTGAGATACGTCGTCCACTTCGCTGGCATAACCGCTTCACGCTGTTTGGCTAGTAAATATCCGCGGACGAACAAAACGAGGGACACTGCCGCCACAGTCGGAAGGTCAAGGCTGCCCGTGCTTGCGAGAGTTCCAAACCCGGTGAGCACGAGTAGATACAACGCGACGTCGAAATAGCGTCGAATCGCTCTCGGCAATGTGACTGTTCCGGAAGTGGCGTGTCCAAACATCCCAGACATGATTGTTAGGCAATTTGCGCGGGAAGGGAAGTGGTCGATTGATTCACCGCATACATTCGTAACACCAAGGGCCCCGTGCTCTCGCGTGCCCGAATGCTAAAATACTTTGGGTCAGGTATCGGTCTCGCGCGACGTATTCCCGCCAACCCCGCCAGGTCCGGAAGGAAGCAACGGTAACGGGCTCTTGCGTGTGCAGTGAGTTCCCGGTGCCTGGCTTTTTTTATAGCCAGACCGCGACCGGCATTGCGCGGCACCGCGTACATTTTCCGAGCGTTCGCTGCATTGAGTTGGACACGCCGCGGCATGCTGCCGCACAATATTAAGTTTTCATCTACCAGTTGGAGAAATCCAGAGTGAGTCAAGTTCTGCGCGCCAAGATCAGCGCTCTCGGCACTTACGTTCCGCCTCGATTGCTAACCAATGCCGACCTCGAACGAATGGTCGAAACCAACAATGAATGGATCATGGAGCGCACAGGGATTCGCGAGCGCCACCTGGTCGACAAGGGAGTAGCTACCAGCGACCTCGCCGTCGAAGCGGCCAAGAAAGCGTTGGCCCAACGCGGCATCTCGGCAAGCGACCTGGACGCCATTATCGTCGCCACGGTTACTCCTGATATGTTTTTTCCGGCTACGGCCTGCTTGGTCCAACACAAACTGGGAGCGAAGAACGTTTGGGGCTTCGACCTTTCCGCGGCATGCTCGGCGTTTGTTTATGCCTTACAAACCGGTGCTCAATTTATTGCCACCGGAGCACACAAAAAGGTCATGGTCATCGGCGCGGATGTGATGTCGTCGATCATCGACTACACCGACCGCGCTACTTGTGTAATTTTTGGGGATGGCGCAGGAGCGGTGATTCTTGAACCTTCTGAAGATGATTCCGTTGGCCTCATCGACTACCTCCACGAGGTGGACGGATCAGGCGGCTGCTCTCTCTATATGCCTGGCGGCGGAAGCCTGAACCCCTCGACGCATGAAACCGTTGATAAGAAAATGCACTATGTACACCAGGATGGGCAGGCGGTGTTCAAGTTCGCGGTCCGGAAGCAGACCGAGCTATGTGAGCGCCTGCTGGAGAGAAATGGGCTTAAGGGAAGCGATATTGACGCCTTCATTCCCCATCAGGCGAATCGACGCATCATCATGGCAAGCGCCGAGCGTCTAGGCCTGAAGCCGGAAAATGTCGTAATCAACATCGATCGCTTTGGGAACACGACGGCCGGGACTATACCGCTCGCCATGGATACCGCACGGCAAGAAGGGAAATTGAAAAAAGGAAGTCTGGTGATGCTGGCATCAGTGGGCGCAGGCTTCACGGTATCAGCCGCCTTGCTGCGCTGGGCTTACTAGGTCGACAGTCAGCGAAACCAACAAATTTCCTGCGGTCGCATCCGCAAGTCTCCCTGTCAAAGACTCATGCGCTCTTGCGGAATTCCGCAAGCATCGCTGGCTCAATATTGCCGCCACTTATGACTGCGACATTGTTGTTTGTTTTCGGCAGTTCATCTCCGTGGAAAAGATATCCCGCTACCGCGACGGCCCCGCTCGGTTCCGCAACCGTTTGCGGATTCGCCGCCAATCGCCGCGCCGCTGAGTAAATCTCCGCTTCGCTTACGGTGATGATGTCATCGACGAACAACTTCATGTGTTCAAAGTTGATTGGTCCAATACTCTGCGTGCGCAGCCCGTCTGCCAATGTTTGCGATACCTGCTCCGCAGCGAACTGCACGAGCTTCCCGGATTTCAAACTCTCTCTCGCGTCGGCTGCCAGCTCCGGCTCAACTCCTATCACCCGCACATCGGGTCGACTCAACTTGATCGCTGCGGCCACGCCGCTTATCAATCCTCCACCGCCGACTGGGAGAAGCACGGTCTCAACCTCAGGAAGATCCTCGAGGATCTCTAGCCCTATCGTGCCTTGCCCGGCGATGATGTGCTCATCGTTATAGGGTGGCACCATGATGTATCCGTGTTCGGCGGCCAGTTCCTCCGCCTTCTGCATGCGCTCCATGCTTCCAGGACCGACCAGTACAATCTCCGCGCCCAGCGCAGCTGTAGCTTCTCGCTTGATGGCCGGAGCATTTGCTGGCATCACGATCACAGCTTTCACATCGAGTGCGCGGGCCGCGTACGCAACACCTTGGGCGTGATTCCCACTTGAGTATGTAATTACGCCACGGCCGCGTTCTTCCGGCTCGAGTGCTGCGATTTTGTTGTATGCGCCGCGCAGCTTAAAGGCCCCGATTGGCTGCTGATTTTCAGGCTTGATGTAAAGGCGTCTGCGATCTTCTGGTGCGTCTATTTCGCGTATTCGAACCGGCAAAAGCACAGTCCGCACGGCAACTCCGCTCAGGCGGCGGTGAGCGTCCCGAATGTCGGTCAACGTAACGATAAAGTCCTCCACTAGACGCCCGCTAAATTTCCAGGATCACCGGCATAATCAGCGGTCGTTTCTGTGTCTGCTTGGAAATATAGCGCTTCAAATCGGCGCGAATTTTTTCCTTGATCACGCCGTAGTCTGCCTTCTCCTCGTCGCTTGAAGCATCGAGCGTCTGAGTGACGATCTGGCGCGCGCCGCTGATCACCTCGTCTTCTTCGGATGCAAAACCGCGCGTCACGATCTCAGGGCTCGTCTCGACCCGCCCAGTCAATTTGTTGATAGCTATAATGGGCAACACAAAACCGTCTTCGCTCAGGTGGCGGCGGTCTTTGATCACCAGATCTTCGACCACGTCGGTTCGCGATCCCGAATCGATGCACACGCGTCCCACGTTAACGCGGCCCGCTTTGCGAGCGCCCAGTTCGTCGAATTCGAGCACGTCGCCGCTCTCGATTAGGATGACGTTACCCACCGAGCTGTGCATCGACCCGGCCAGTTCCGCATGCAATTTCAATTGACGATACTCGCCGTGAACCGGGATGAAATATCGCGGCTTCACAAGATTGATAATCAGCTTTAGCTCTTCCTGGCTGGCGTGTCCGCTGACATGAATTGGCGGCGACGTTCCATCGTCATAAATCACGTGCGCTTCCCGGCGGAACAAGTGATCGATCATCCGATAAATCGTCTTTTCGTTGCCAGGGATGATTCTCGAAGACAGAACGACCGTGTCTCCCTTTTCTATCTTCGCGTGCTTGTGGTTGTTGACCGCGGCACGTGACAACGCAGACATCGGTTCACCCTGCGTCCCGCTGATCAGCACGCAAACTTTTTCTGGCGCGAAATTCTTCATTTCGCCCGGATGAATAATCAATCCGTCGGGCACTTCGATGTACCCAAGGTCTTCTGCAATTTCAGCCGAGCTCGTCATCGATCTGCCGATGAACGCGACCTTGCGCCCATGCTGCCACGCCATCTCAACCGCGAGCTTGATTCGATGAATCGACGAAGAGAAACAGGAGATGAACAGACGCCGCTCCGTCCTCGCGAATACCTCATCGAACTTTCGTCGTACGGCACGCTCGCTCGGCGTGTAACCCTTCCGTTCGACGTTCGTGGAATCCTGAAACAGCGCCAGTACGCCCTCTTTGCCGTATTCCGCAAACGAATGAAGATCAAAAAGCCGGTTGTCGGTGGGCGTCGGATCAACCTTGAAGTCGCCCGTGTGGATGATGACGCCGAGCGGAGTATGTATCGCGAGTGCGACGCAATCCACCAGGCTGTGTGTCACCTGGATCGGGTGGACGGTGAAAGGCCCAACTTTGAACCGCTCGTTTGGGCGCATCTCCCTCAGATCGCTGTCATCGAGCAATCCGTGTTCGTCGAGTTTGTCTTCGACGTAGGCGAGCGTGAACTCGGTCCCCCATACAGGTACGTTGAGCTCAGACAGCATCCAGGGAAGCGCGCCGATGTGGTCCTCGTGTCCGTGCGTCAGGATAATTCCGCGTACTCTTTGCCGATTCTCAAGCAAATAGGAAATATCGGGAACGACGATATCCACGCCCAACAGTTCGGCTTCAGGGAACATCAGACCTGCATCGATGACGATAATGTCGTCACCCCATCGGACGGCCATACAGTTCATGCCGAACTCGCCAAGTCCGCCCAGTGGTACTACTTGTAGTTTTCCGGATGCCATTTGGAAGCACTGATGCTAGCACAGCCCTCTAAAGGTCTCATGGCTCGTTCCGCAGGCTGAATACAGTGTTCACCTTCCTCAAATACACCTCGCGGGCTGGCGCAGGGTGCCACGGCTAGGTTAAGGTTTTAACCAGATGGCATTGCAGCATAAATCCTGGCTTCGGCGCCGCGTGGAAGGCGCGTTCACCAAGGCATTCTCGCGAGCGTACGAAACAGTCAAAGTCGATCCAGGACGATTCTTGATTCAAACACGCTCCGCCTATGGTTTGCCCATCACGAGTTTTGAAGGCGTGTACAACGTAGATGTCCGTCGTCTTGACCAGATCGCCGACTCTTTGATCAGGAGCGGAACCAAGGTCGCTGCCGCGCAGGGCGCGGGTTTTGGATTGGGCGGTCTCATCACGATCGTCCCAGACTTGGGAATTCTTGCCGCGGTTACTCTTCGTACGATTCAAAAGCTCAGTCTCATTTATGGTTTTGAATTTAATACTGACGATGAAGTCGCTGAGCTCTGGATCGCAGCCGCCAGCGCCGCGGGCGTCGATATCAGTCGCGAACTGCTCGAAAAAGAAGTTGTCAACAAGTTTGTCCCAAGAGTGATTCAGCGCATCGCCGCCAAAGCTAGCGGGGAGGTAGTCGAGAAGTGGTCAGGCCGGCTTATCCCATTGGCAAGTTCTCTGATCGGTGCCGGATTGAATTATTACTTTGTCCGAGCCTGGGGAGCGCGCGCCAAAACATACTTTCGTCAAAAGCATATGGATCGCCGAAGCACTCTCGCATCGCGTACCGTAATTGAAGGCACCCAGGCGTCACAGCTGCCGCTCGTGATCGACTCTGCAACGCCAACCTTGCTCAAGCCCAACTCCTAGACTTCATGCCTTCATTTGCGTGTTCCGCCATTCTGTTCGACTTGGACGGCGTCCTTGTAGACTCGACTCGCTGTGTTGAACGTCAATGGCGCATTTGGGCCGCAGAACACAATCTGGACCCGTTGAGGCTGCTCGAGGTCGCTCACGGTCGCCGGACGAGTGAAACCATTCAGATCGTGGCGCCTCACCTCAACGCCCAAGCGGAAGTTGACATCGTCGAATCTCGAGAGGCTGAGGATACTGATGGCGTAATGGTCATGCCCGGCGCTCAGCAACTGGTGCGCTCCATCCCCGATAAACATTGGGCAGTCGTGACGTCCGGAACGCGTCTGCTAGCGACGGCTCGACTCAAGCTCGCGGAGATCCCTCTCCCTTCAGTGCTGGTGACGGCAGAAGATGTCACCAACGGCAAACCGAGTCCGGAACCCTATGAGAGGGGTGCACGTCTACTAGGGGCAAGGATCGAAGACTGCGTGGTGATCGAAGATGCGCCCGCTGGGATTGAGTCCGCCAAAAGAGCCGGCGCGCGAGTTATCGCACTGGCGAGTACGTTTCCTCCGTCGGAACTGCGATCTGCCGATGCGGTTGTCGAAAGCCTGACGGCATTAAATGTCAGGGTTCGCGAAAAAATGGAAATCGAGTTCTGATCAAGGGCGTTGCCCTGAGCGGATCGAAAACAACGAACTGAAATTGCCCCGGCCGTGGTGGGGCCGGGGCGATTTGCTTGGTCATTAAATCATTTAGTTATGTAGCTTAAGTCTTCACGGTAGACA
>Ga0207683_10004632_pt1 | contig 11856 bp, 10 predicted proteins | sample KBSM73metaG_FD_184333 | JGI IMG/M metagenome (GOLD analysis project Ga0207683, IMG submission 184333) | Miscanthus rhizosphere microbial communities from Kellogg Biological Station, Michigan, USA - KBS M7-3 metaG (SPAdes) (version 2) | ecosystem: Host-associated > Plants > Roots > Rhizosphere >...
TCCGAGAAACTTATGCGCTTCCTCTTCGGTTAGTCCTTTGAGTATCCCCTTCTGAGTGCGACCCGCGTTACTGGTTTCCAGATGCTTAAGAGGTCAGATTTTTGGCGTCATGGCTTTTTGTACCGGAAATGTTTTAGACAGGGTCGAGTGAAAAAAAACTGGCTGCCACAACGCGCATGTTCGGAGCAATATGAAAGTTGGGACGAGTGCGAAGACGATCGCAGGCGCAGTAGTACCAGACGGGACAACTATTCTTGTCTAAGGAAGCATATCCTTGATCAAATGACAGTATGTCTTGGAAAAATTCCTGCCGACCGGTTTTTTTGAATGTGCAAGCTCGCATCAGGTCGGCAACCCTAAGCAGGAAGCGGCCATGATAGAGGAACGCATCGCGATCACGATAAAACATGCACAAAGCCGGGACCTAGCCGACTTTGCGCTGTCTCAATTTATAATAATCTCGAATACTTGGAAGTTGCTGAAAGGTTGCTCGAAGATCGGCGGATGGGTTCAATCCCGTCGGGGATGCCAATGCTTTTAAGCACTTGCCTTGCGTTTCTTGGCTTGGTCAGGCTTTTGGCAAGAATGAATCATCACGGAAATACTTGCCGGATTTCCGCTGCAACATATCCATTGAATGAACTGCCGACTTGCTCACAGATCCATTTGGATTGCTCAACGCAAGCCGTTTTCCGCTCAACTCCGATCTGAAGCCGCCACTCCGAATGCGTTGTAAAGTGAACATGCAGAAATCGCTCGAAGGAGCAGCACGATCGCACCGGCGTCGTGAAGTCGGCGAACAATTCTCTCTCCAATACGATTTTGCGCGACCAGTAACGATACAACGCTGACTTACGGGTTTACCCGCACGCTCGACAGAAATATTACACTGCGATAAAATTTTGTCCTCCACGAAGAATTCAATGGCTCCAGCGTATTCCCATCTTCTGAAGCGCTCTACGATACTCCAATCCGGCTGTGTCCGGGCCACGCAGATGAAGTTCTTCGGCCAAATCGAGTGGCAATTCTTCGGGTCGTTGGGCTTCCACGATTACGCGGTCCTGTTCAAAAATTGTCCGATGCTTTTCGTTTAGTTCCTCGTCGGAGAGTGCGTCTCGATAATTCCGGCCGGAGAGACGAAAATATTTCGTTTCCTTGTCAGAAATTGGGCTACACAGGTAAATGTTCGTCTGCTTCTCGGGTCCACCCGGCTGACGCCTCTCGATGAAAAGCGTCAGCGGCAGAATAACAGTAAAGCGTTGGATCGCCGCGCTGTCTGCTTTCAGTCGATTCACTGGCTGGATAATCTCGTAGTGAAACCCCTGCGGCACTTTGACAAATTCCCTCGGCTCACACATGGCGTTCGTCGAGTCGCCGAGAATTCCCGGATGGACCCATGCAAAATGGGAAAAGTCCAACAGGTTTTCAATCATCCGAGCGGCGTTTGCTTTCCATTGGCCATGAGAAGAGTAGACGTCCCACCGGTAAGAAGGATCGTGGATCTCCTCTGGAAATTCGGGAATATCGGCAACTGGAGTGTTGAGACAGACCCAGACCAACCCATACTTTTCAATTGCCTGGTAAACCTTCGCTCGTGCCTTGTTAGGTATCGCTCCTTTGACTGGCAGGGATGGAATGTGCTTGCACAGTCCGTCCGCACCATATTGCCAGCCATGGTAAGCACAAACGATTCGCCCATTGTCAATCCAGCCAAGTGAGAGAGGAGTACCGCGGTGTATACAAAGATCATGAAAAGCCGCGACGCTGTTCTCCCAGCGCCAAAGCACAACGGAGTGATCGAGCAATTTCACCGGCAGGGGCTTGTCGCCGAGATCGCGTGACCACGCCACCGGGTGCCAGTAATGAGACAGAACGCTGTCGTCTTTCGTCGCCGTTGCTTTTCGGCGGTTCGAGGTTTTTCTGGTTGATTGGCCATTTTTCATAGGGTCACTCGCCTATAAAAATATCCTGATGGCTACGCCGATGCCAATGTATGATTTACCGTGATCCGCTCCGCGCGATAAAACTCACCGAGAAAGTCTTCGCCGCTTTTGTATGCCCGGTTGGGCACCAGCCGAGCCGTAAAAGAGAACGGCAAGGGATCGAGATCGAACGGATACGGCCGAAGTACCGCCTTGTGCTCAGCCACCGGGTCGATTCCCATTCGAGTCGCCTCCTTGCCGCGCTGGGTCGGTACATCGATGTCGTTGAGGGTATTCGACGGTCCAAGCTTGCGTGCCTGGCTGTTCAATGGATAGCGGTTACATACGAACTGAGCGAGCACATCAAAAACTTCCATGTATTCGTAATTGGTCCAGACGTGCTCATCGGAGCAATATTGTTTGTACTGTTCAGATTGGCGCAGTTCGTTTTGTAGCTTTAGCCTCAAGGCATCCTGATGATCACAATAGGCCTTCACGCGCGGATCCGCCGTGCGATCGGGCGGGTACGCGTATTTACCATAACCGGAGTTCATCAGCGCGACCCCATGCATCGCCATCAACATCGCGGCGTAAGGATCGCGATTCGTCACGCGGTCCACCGCGTTCTTGTAGAAATCAAGGCGCAGCTGGCCCAAGTATTTCAAACTGCCGTCGTGATAATCGAGCGGATATCCCTTGTCGTTGAGCGTCGACGGGCACATCTCCCATTCCCACCAACCGATGTCGTGCTCTCCTGCGGCCAGGACAACCGAATCGTAGGGACTCGGCCGGTCGAAGTCTTTGTTGCCCCAGTGAGCGGCAAAATAGCCCGCGACCCGAGAATGATCGATCTGGAGCGCCAAGATGATTCGTTTGTCGTCGTACGGATAGGCCATCATGTTTTTTTCTCCTTCTCTCGCATAATCTCTACGCTAGTTTCGGCAGCACCGCGCGCGCCAGCAAATCGAGCGAGTGCCGACGGTCGGGACCGATTATCTCCCAGGCGATGGGCAGCTTGAGACCCGTGCCGAGAAATTGTGTTAGACCTTGGACGACCTGATCGGGCGTTCCGGCGATGGCCACTTTGCGCACAAGATCGTCGTCGATTGCAGCTGCGGCTTTCACCAGTCCGAATCTCTCGACACTGTCGCACAGCGCGCCGATCTCGGCCGCGGTCACGCCGGCATGGGCCAGCATGTCCGAATGCCGCGTCGGCAGCTTCTGGGCGACAAAACGCTTGGCGGCATTGAGGGCAGCCTTTTCATCGTTGTCCACCGAGATAAGCAGATAAGCGGCGATATCGAAATCATCCAGCGTTCGTCCACCGCGGGAGAGTCCTTCCTCGATAATCGGCATCGCGTATCGAATGAACCCAGCAGTACACGGATAGTTAAAGAGGACGCCGTCGGCATATTGGCCAGCGAGCCGCAGCATCTCAGGCCCTGTTGCGCCTACGTACACCGGCAATTTGCCGCAGGGCTCGAGATCGAGGCGACTACCCGGCGAAGCGATCCTGAATCGACTGCCACTGTATTGAAAGTGATCGCCGCCCAAGATGCCTTTAACAATTGCGATCGACTCTTTGACCAGCTGGACAGTTCCACGACTGTCAATGGCGTGCTTGCGCAGGGCGTTTAAAACTCGTCCCACGCCGAGAATGACTCGGTCGCGCGCGACTTCATCGAGCGACGCCGCGTCCATGGCGAGAAGAGCTGGGTGTTTGGTGTGCGGACTCAAAATGCCGAGGCCGATTTTGATTCGGCTCGTCGCCGCCGCAATTAAGGTCGCGCGCACGACGGCGCTGCGCGAATGGTATCCCTCCGCCAGCCAAAAACTGTCAAACCCCAAAGCTTCGGCTTGTTTCGCCAGCTCCACCGTTTCGCGCATGCTCGTGGCGCCGTCTGTGCCAACGCCAATATTTTGAAAGCCTAGAGTAGCCATGCCGGCGCGCTAATCGCAACCTGCTATTTTTTGCCGTAGAGCCGATCAACGAGGCCGCTCTTCGCGACGCTTAGCCACGGACCATTGTCGATTAGACTTTCCGGGGGCCTTGTTTTCGCCTTCTCCTCCGGCAGAGAATCCAATACGCCTTTGATGCTGCTCACCTCGGGGTCCGGTCGTGAGCGATACGAATCAGCCACTTTTTGGTAAACCTCGCGCGCCGATTTCGGTTCGACACCGCGCGTCAGCAAAGCGGCAACCGCTTCATCCGCGTGGGTCTTATAATAATGAATGCCATCGACGAACGCTTCCATCAGTTTGCGCGCAGTGTCCTGCCGCGACTTCAAGAAACTGCCCGTCGCCGTGACGCCAAAGCGCGCATAGGGAATATCGAGATCACCCAAGTCGGCGAGCTGAACGCAGCAGCCTGACGCTGCGACTCTTGCGACGTCGGTGGGATTGATCAGCCCCCCATCCACTTGGCCGCTGAATATCGCCGCAATCCGGCTCGGCGTGTTGCCCACTTGCAAGATCGCCACGTCTTTTTGTGGCTCGAGCTTCCAGTAGCGCAAAACCAGTTGAGTAACGATATCCGAAACCGAGCCGAAACGGCTGATAGCGAGCCGCTTGCCTTTGAGATCTTCCGGTTTGCGAATCTCTTTGCGCGTCATAATTGCGCCGTCAAGGCGGTTGATCGTCACGCCGATAATCTTGAAATCGACGCCGGCCAGAGCCGCTTGGATTTGCGACGGCAGGTCAGAGGTTGTGAATTGAATGCTGCCGCCGACAATTGCCTGATTCATTAAAGAACCGCTGCCGATATAGATGCCTTGCGCGTTCAAACCATACTTTTCGAAGGTCCGGTTCTTTTCCATCATCTTCAATAAATCGTGGGCGATCCCGATGCCGCTATAGCCGATCTTGACCGGCTCCAGCGTCTTTACCTGAGCTCGAACGAAGCGTGGCGAGAGCATCGTCATGCCGATTATGAATAGAACGACCACCGCGCAACCTAATCTTCTCATCGATGGCTCTCCTCCGAAGAGTGGTTCAAGGCTCAAAGCTCCAGGTACCAAATCCGATTCTGACGTTAAACCGTGCACGAATTATTTCTCCGTAAACGGCGAACGAGAGCGCAGCCGCAACACCGGCTTCTTTTCGGTTTCTTCTATGTACGTGGCGAACTGGTACTTGTTGAATTTGAAATCAATGCTGCCGTAGGGCGGGCGTTCGATGCTGCCCATCTCGATCTTCGCGTTGACGAACAAAAGCCCTTGCTGATCAAACAGCTCGACGCGCTGTTTGAATTCTTCGATGCTGGCGGCGGGAAAACTTCGCTCGATGCCGCAGCCCTTGGCAATCTGCACCAGGTCGACGCCGTGCGCCGTAGCGCTGGGCATCCCGCCTGGGGATTCGTAGGCCTCGTTGTCGAAAACAAAAATCTTGAGATTGCGCGGCTTGCGGTGCGAAACATCCGCCAAGGATACCAAATTCATGAGCAGGTTGCCGTCGCCGTCGAGGGCGATGACGCGCCGGTGCGGCAAGGCCAGCGCCAGTCCCAGCGCCACCGGTGTGCATTGTCCGAGATTCATGTTGTAGAGGTTCGCGCGCGAAGGTCTAAGCGTGAGCCACTCGTGCATGGTGTTGCCCAGGTTGGTAACGACGAGATCGTCATCGCGTACGGCAGCGGCTAGGGCTTTCAAACAGTCGAAGCGCTTCATCGCAGGGTCTCTCCTCTAAATAAAATGCAGATCGGATTTTGCCAGGCGAACGCTGAGCTGACTGCGTCCTGGATCGCCCCTTCGATCGCGCCGATCTCGCTTACTGGCACATACGGAATCTGCAGATCGCGCAGAATTGGTTCAGTGGTGAATTGATAGGTGCGCATCACCGGTTGCGCATCGCCGATATCGCCTCGATACGGAATAAGCAAGAGCAGCGGAATGTTCCACAGGTTGTGCAGGCTCGCCAGGGGCCAAGCGGCAACCAGAAAGCCGGAAGTGGGAATCATCAGCGCCGGCGTCTTACCGCCGAAGAACGCCCCCGCGCAGACGCCCGCCCCGACGCTTTCATTGCTGACCGGCACGAAAGTAAAACTCTCGTCTTCGGCGACTGTCTTTTGTACCCGATCAAAGCCGTGATCCGGTAAGATCGCCACGAAGTCGACACCGGCGGCCTTTAAGCCACGGACAATCGCCTCACTCGCTTCGCCTTTCATGATCGAGACCTCCTATACTCTGTTACTCTTTGCATCTGAAATCGACTCCGGCGTCGGACCAATTTAGGAAATGCACCACAGGGGCGCAGAGGCCACGGCGATACGGTTGGTCGTTGTCAACTCTTTCCCTAACTCCATGTCCTCCGCGTTCCATGGTGAACGTTCCATGTTCGGCTACTTCATGACTTCCGCGAGTTTCGCCGCGATCGCCGGTTCCAGCTTGAACAGATCGCCCACAATGCGGTCGATCTCGCTGCTGGCCACCGCTTCGATCACGAGATTTGCTTTCTTGGCGTCAGCCAGGATTCGCCCGTCCCATCACACCGTTCAATTGGAACTCACCGAACTCAGCAAACTTATGCACTTAACGCTTGAGCTCGCTGTGCACTTCTTGGAGCGCACTGAAATCGAATACTTTTGTCAGCGGAATTTCTTCCTTGATTCCCGCCCGCTGTTTTTCCAGCGTCACGCTATTTTGCAAACCCTTTAACGTCGGGCTGCCGTCCTCGCTGAAAGAATCGAGCGCCATATCGTACGATTTCTCCGCTACATCGCGATCGAGGGCGAGCCAATTCATCGCAGCGCGCACTGACTGTTCTTTGTTTTTGCGCATAAACAGTATGGCCTTGACCACGGCGCGCACCGTGCGCTTGACCTGGTCCCGTTTGTCTTTCAAGAGCTGATCAGTCACCCCGAGGCCAGGCGTTGACAACTCCAAATAGTTACCGGCATGGCCTAAAACCTTGAAGCCGCCGTTGCGCGCGATGATGACGTGTGGAATCAACACCACCGTCGCATCGACGATGCCGCGCTTGAGCGCTTCCAATCGCACCGGGCTGTCGCCGATCGCGATCACCTGCACGTCCTTCTTGTCAGGGTCAATGCCATGCGCTTTCAGCAATGCCCAGAGCGTCAATTGCTCCGAGGCGCCGAAAGAATTGATCGCGAGTGTTTTACCGCGCAGTTCTTCAACGGAGTTAAACTGCGGCTTGGCGACAAGATAGTGCATGGGCTTATTGACGAATGAGAGAACGCCTTTGAGCGGCTGGCCGCGGGCGGCGCTTCGAACGATGGAGTCGGTCGGCGCGCCGTACTGAATGTCTCCGGTTGAGAGCGCAGTGACAGTAATCGCAGCACGCATTTGGATCAGCTCCGCATCGAGCCGCTCTTGCTGAAAAAAACCCTCAGTCTGGGCGAGCCGCAGAGGAAGCACTGTAATACCGCGGCTGGGGTAAGCAATGCGGATCTTTTCCGTCACTGCGGCAGTTTGCGCTTCGGCGCGTATGGGCAAAAACACGAGCCCAAGAGTGAATACAATCCGAACTACCCCATAGAGCAACTCCTTTTTCATCATGAAACCGCCGCGAGTGTGCAAATAAATACGCGGGCCGGCTAGAAGCGCAGTTGCTTCACGATCGAAAAGTCCACCACCGCGTCGGGATCAAGGGGTCTGTCGGTCAGCCCTCTTTCCACCGCGCTGTCAATGATCAGCTTGATCTTGTCGCGCTCGACGACACCGCTCGGGTTTAGCGAGGGCGCTAACCGGCGATAAAAATCGTCGGCGAGCTTCTCGTCGAGTTTGAAGAACCTGCCGATCCAGCTTGTCACATCAGCTTTATTTTGCGGATCGCTGATCGCCCGAACACCTCGCATCACCGCGCGCAAAAATCTTTCGACTTCGGCAGGATCGCGGCGAATTTTGTTCTGCGACGCGCTGATGCCTCCCCAGGGCAAGCGATAGTCGCTGCCGACATCGACGAGAATGCGGTAGCCTTCTCCCAAAGCTCTGAGATCGTCGGGCGCCGTTATCAGCGCGGCATCGACCAAGCCCTGTTTGAGCGTGGCAATGCGCGCTGGATTGGTGCCGCCGGCAAGAATCGCGACGTCTTCTTTGGGCCGTAACCCGTGGCTTCGGAGCAAATAAAGCGCGGCGCCGTAAACCGCGCCACCGAACGAGCTCACCGACAGTTTTTTCCCTTTCAGATCAGCGACGCTATCGATTCCTTTGCGCACGACCAGACCCAACAGTGGGTAACGGTTGGTCACCGCGAGAAGTCGCAGCGGCATGCCCTTAAGCGTGCCTTCCACTGACGAAGTGCTGAGCGTGGAATAATCCAAATCACCCGAAGCCATGGCGGCCAACGCCGCTTCGGTCTTGATGATGACCATCTTCATATCAAGACCCTCCGCTTCGAAGAATTTCCGATCGCGCGCATAGAAGCTGGAGAAATTTGACACCGTGATGTCGGTGGAACCCAGCCGCACTTCCTTGAGCGCTTGCGGCGCGGCGAAACTGGGGGACAAGAGCACCAGAAGCCATGCGAGACCGATTAACATCTTCATCCCTTCCTCATTGACAGGCCGCTATCTCGCCGTTCCGGGTTCGGTGTCCAGGGTTTGACCGCGCTGCCGAGTTTTCGAACCTTGAACCTGAAAACTTGAACTCATTTCGCTTCTTTCAGCGCGCGATAAACCTTCTCTGCCGTGATCGGCAAATCCTTGATGCGCACGCCAACGGCGTCATAAAGAGCATTGGCGATCGCCGGCGCCACTTGCGAGATTGCGCTCTCGCCGATCTCCTTGCTTTGAAACGGCGATGCGCCTGCATAGCTGTGCACCAGCGTAGTCTTGAGCGGCGGGATATCTTGGATATTAGGAACCTTGTACTCGCCGAGATTCGCGGTTGCGACCCGCCCGTCTTCCATCACCAACTCTTCCATCAAACCATAACCGACGCCTTGCATGATGCCGCCATCGATTTGCCCCTGATGACCCACCGGATTGAGAATCGTTGCCACGTCATGAATCGTGTCCAGCCGACGCACCGTGAGTTGACCGGTGGAGACATCGACGGCGACTTCGGCGACACAGGCCGCAAACACACCTTCGGGCGGAGTTTCGTGTTCAGCATGATAGCTCTCGGTTTCCAGAGCGAGATTTTTCGCCGCTGCCGCTTCGGCCAGTTCCGCAAGCGTGAGGGAACGCCCGCCTGCTTGAGCCGCGCTGAGACGGCCTTTCTTTACAATGATTTTGTCGCTCGACACGCCAAGCATTCCCGCTGCCCGCTCGCAGAGCAGCGACTTCAACTGTGCGGCCGCTTTCAACACCGCCTGGCCAAGCACGAACGTCACGCGGCTTGCACCGGTGCCGGACTCTGAGCGAAACGCATCGGTGGTGCCGACTTCCAGACCGACTTGATCTAGCGGCACATCGAGAACCTCAGCGACCATCTGGCACAGAATCGTGTGCGCGCCCGTGCCCGTATCGGCATAGGTGGTCAAGATGGAAACCTTGCCGTCGGGATTGAGCCGGATGCGCGCGTTGGCCTCCCCGAGACCGACATGGCGATAGGAAAGCGCCATGCCGCGTCCCACGCGCGCCGGCAACTTGTTTTTTCTCCAGTGCGTCGCCCGCGCGGCAGTCTCCAGCACTTCTTTGCACTTGACGTCGACCATGCCCTTGACATCGGGGGTCGGAAAACCATCCGTCAGCGCGTTGCGCAGGCGTAGCTCGAGCGGGTCGATTTTCATCGCGGCAGCGATCATGTCGATTTGCGATTCGCTGGCAAAGGCCAGCTGGACCAACCCTGGCGAGCGAAAGTGGCCGCAGGGAACGCTGTTCGTATAGATCGCGTAAGAATCGATGCGCACGTTCGGAATGGCGTACGCGCCGGCGGCCTTGACCGCGCCGGGCAGGTTGACCGTTGGAATCGGCTTCATCGCGCCGTAGGCGCCACCGTTCCAGTAGACTTTGATTTGGCGCGCCGTGATGCGGCCGTCTTTTTTGACGCCGGTCTTCACCACAATCTGCGCGGCGTGGCGCGGATTCGCCGCGGTCAGTTCTTCGGTGTAAGTCATAACCATGCGCACCGGACGGTTCAATCGCTGCGCCAAAAAGTAGCACAACGGCAGATCCATCAAGGCACCCTTGCCGCCGAAGTCGCCGCCAATAGTGGAAACATGGATGACAATTTTATCCGCCGGTACGCTGATGGCATCGGCAAGGCTGTTCTTGGTGTTGTATGGGACCTTGTTGCTCACCCAGACGTGAATGGTGCCGGTATCGCGGTCGATGGATACCACGCTCGAGTGCGGCTCCAAGTAGGTCTGGTGCACATGCTGCGTGGAAAAACGATCTTCGAAAATCCGATCCGCCTCGCGAAACCCCTGCTCAATATTGCCCAGCAGCCACTCTTCGTGGGAATAGGTATTTTTCGGCGGCCTACCGATCTTGGGCAGTCCTTGATACTCCGCCAGGCGTTCGTGCAGTTCCGGCGCGCCTTCGGTGATCGCCGCCAAAGGATCGAACACCGGCGTCAACGGCTCGTATTCGACTTCGATCAGTTGCGCCGCCTCCTCGGCGAAATCACGCTCCGCAGCAGCTACCACGGCAACTTTTTCTCCGATGAAGCGCACGCGATCATTGGCCAGCATCGGCATGTCGCGCAGCCGCCGGCCGGTTAAAACGTCGGGAATATCCGTCGCGGTAAGAATGGCGAGAACTCCGGCATGCGCTTTTGCGCGATCCGTATTCACCCGGGTTATCCGCGCATGCGGATGGGGACTGCGCAAAATTTTCCCCCACACTGTGCCAGGCAGCACATGATCGGCGGTGTAAAGCGCTTTCCCGGTAACTTTCTTCTCGCCCTCGATTTTGGGCGCCGATTTGCCGACGTAGGAGTAGCTCGGCTGTTTTGAGTTCGTAGGTGCCATCGATTGCCTCGTCACTGATCGTTCAAAGTTCAACCTCACTCCGGATCGGTCAGCCTTGAGCTTTGAACATTGAACTTTGAACTGCGCGCGGGCTATGCAAACGCACGATCGCGGGCAATACTCGGTTCAAACAATTTCTTATGCTTATTTGCTACCCACCGCGCACGCCTGAATCGCTTCGAAGATTCCCGTGTAGCCCGTGCAGCGGCAAAGATTGCCATCGAGACCGACTTTGATCTCTTCCAATGTAGGCTTCGGATTTCGTCGCAACAACGCTGTTGCCGCCATCAACATACCCGGTGTGCAATAACCGCACTGCAGCGCGCCATGTTTCAGGAACAACCGCTGCAACTCGTTCAGCTCGCCGTCCTGGGCGAGCCCCTCGACCGTGGCGATCTCTTTTCCCTCGCAGCGCGCGGCCAACACGACGCAGCTGTGGACCGCCATACCGTCGAGCAAAACCGTGCAGGCGCCGCAGTGGCTGGTTTCGCAGCCGCGCTTCGTACCGGTCATTCCGAGCCCTTCTCGCAGCGCGTCCAGCAATAAAGCCGTTTCCGACGCTTCGCCATAAAGCACGCCACCAAATTCCGGAACCGTCTCCAATGCTCCCCCGCGTCCCAGCGCGATCACCGGCTTGCCGCTGGCCAAAGCCTCAACGGTCGAAATTCCGAAGTCTTCTTCGCCCGGCAGTAGGAACGCCCGGCAATCAGCGTACAGATCGCGCAACTCGGCGTCCGAAACTCGCCCGCAGAACTCGACCGTGGGAGCCGCCTGCTGCTTCAGCCGCCTGTACTCCGGCCCATCGCCGGCGACCCGCAACCTCCGGCCGTTCTTGGCGAATGCGCGCACTGCATAGTCCAGCCGCTTGTAGGAAACGAGTTCGCTCACTACCAGAAAGTAGTCCGTGGCCGGCCGATGAAAGAATGTTTCGACTGCCACGGGCGGATGAATCACCTCCGCCTCACGCCGGTAAGTCTTCCAGATTCTGCGCCGAACATTCTCACTATTGGCGACGAAATTGTCCACGCGGGCGGCCGATGCGAAATCCCATAGGCGCAGGTTT
>Ga0207683_10004637_pt1 | contig 11854 bp, 7 predicted proteins | sample KBSM73metaG_FD_184333 | JGI IMG/M metagenome (GOLD analysis project Ga0207683, IMG submission 184333) | Miscanthus rhizosphere microbial communities from Kellogg Biological Station, Michigan, USA - KBS M7-3 metaG (SPAdes) (version 2) | ecosystem: Host-associated > Plants > Roots > Rhizosphere >...
CTAAAGAATTGGGAAGACCGTGGCAAGGGGCAGGATTTCCAGCAAATTTACCACAGCCTATCAACCCAGCTCGCTAATATGCAGCAGGCGCGCACCCGTCTTCTAGTTCCGCCGCCGATTCAGGGGCTTGGCGCCGCTAACGGGTTCCAAATGCAGGTAGAACTAACGGACGGCAGCTATGATTTCGCCCGGCTTCAGGAGGTAACCGATCGGATCGTGCGGAATGTAAATGCCGCGCCTGAAATCGAGGACGCCTTCACGGCCTTTCGCGCGAATGTTCCTCAGCTTTCTCTGACCGTGAACCGAGACCAGGCCGCAACCTTGAACGTGGATGTAGGCGACGTTTACAACATGCTGCAAAGCTCACTCGGTTCGACCTACGTCAATCTCTTTACGCGCTTCGGCCATAACTACATGGTCTATGTGCAGGGAGATCCGTTGCAGCGTCTCGATACGGAAGGAATCAAACAACTCTTCGTTCGGAGTCAGAGCGGAGATATGGTGCCTATCGGCGCGCTCACCGATATTAAGCCCTCGCAAGGACCGACTGTCATCTCGCTCTACAATCTCTTTCCTTCCGCCACGATTAACGGCGCACCCTCGGCCAACTCCAGTTCAGGTCAGGCGCTGGCGACCATGGAATCGGCCGCGCGCAAGGTCCTGACGCCGGGAATGAACTTCGAATGGACAGCCCTCGCTTATCAGGAAAGCCTGGTTGGTAGCTCCGCTTATTTCATTTTCGCCTTGGCCATTCTCCTTGTTTACTTCGCTCTGGCTGGACAGTACGAAAGCTGGATCACGCCGGTGGCGGTAATTCTCGCCGTTCCGCTTGCCTTACTCGGCACCGTGGCAGCACTGCGAAGTGTAGGACTGGCGAACAATATTTATGTGCAGATCGGCCTCGTCCTCCTCATCGCGCTCTCGGCCAAGAACGCAATTCTAATTGTAGAGATGGCGCGGGAAGCCCGCGCCGCAGGTAAGGACATTATTGATGCGGTAGTTCATGCCTCGAAGGTCCGTTTTCGGCCGATTATGATGACATCCTTCACTTTCATCCTCGGTGTGTTGCCGCTGGTGTTGGCGAGGGGTGCCGGTGCGGCCGCACGTCGGTCGCTTGGTATCGCAGTTGCCAGCGGCATGCTCGCTTCCACCTGTCTGGCAGTGTTATTCGTGCCGGCGTTTTTCGTTGTTCTGCAAAAGTGGATAGAGCGAAAGAACGTGGCGCCGATAAAGACCAAGTAGTTAAACTGCCGTGTTCGCGAAATTTTTCATCGAGCGGCCCGTGCTCGCGAACGTGCTCGCCCTTGTAATTATGTTGCTTGGCGGAGTGGCGCTGTTCAATCTACCCGTGGCGCAATATCCTCCGATTACTCCGCCGACCATCCAGGTAACGGCAAACTATCCGGGCGCGAGTGCAAAAACGATGGTCGAGACGGTCGCGCTGCCAATCGAGCAACAGGTCAATGGCGTCGAGAACATGCTTTACATGCAGTCCACTTCTACGTCGGATGGTCGCTATACTCTTACGATCACATTCAAAGTCGGGACCGATCTTAACTTCGCTCAGGTGTTGGTGCAAAATCGCGTTTCCGCCGCCGTCGCGCAATTGCCGCAGGCCGTGCAGCAACAAGGAGTGGTGACGAAGAAGAAATCGACCGCCATTCTGCAAATCATTACTCTGACTTCGCCTGATGCCGGCTACGATGCGTTGTTCCTGAGCAATTTCGCTACTTTGAAGTTACGCGACAAGCTCGCGCGGGTGGAAGGAGTGTCGGACGTGAACGTGTTCGGCATCGGTCAATACAGCATGCGCGCCTGGCTGGATCCGCGCAAAATGCTGCAACGCTCGCTCATGCCGAGCGATGTCATCGCAGCTATCCAGAAACAAAGCACTTTTGTCAGTGCCGGACAGATTAGTATACCATCAGCCCCATCGGGCGAGGACTTTCAGCTAACGATTGATGTCAAAGGTGACCTCTCTACGGCCGCGGAGTTCGAGAATGTCATTATTAAGTATGCTCCCGATAATGGTGGGCAAATCACTCGGGTGCGCGATGTCGGCCGAGTTGAGTTAGGCGCACAGACCTATAGTCAGTTTTTCAAAATGGATGGCAATGTCTCCGGTGGCATCGCCATCTATCAACTACCAGAAGCAAACGCGCTTGATACCGCAAAACGTGTCCGCGCCACCCTGGTCGAACTATCGAAAAACTTTCCGAAAGGTTTGCGTTACGACATCCCATTCGACACTACCTTGTTTGTCAAAGCGTCCGTTAATGAAGTCTATCACACACTCTTCGAGACGGGCGCTCTGGTCTTGATTGTCATTGTTGCTTTCCTGCAAGACTGGCGCGCCACCCTCGTTCCGGCCACTACTGTCCCGGTCACGATTATCGGCGCATTCGCGGCGATGGCGATGATGGGTTTCAGCATCAATCTTCTCACTCTCTTCGCCGTCGTGCTCGCGATCGGCATCGTGGTCGACGACGCCATTGTCGTTGTTGAAGGCGTCTCCCAGCACATCGAGCGGGGCCAGTCTCCGAAAGAGGCGAGCATCGACGCGATGCGAGAATTATTCGGTCCGATCATTGGTATTACTTTGGTATTGATGTCGGTTTTTATTCCGCCGGCGTTCATGCCCGGTATTACCGGACAAATGTATCGCCAGTTCGCACTCGTCATCGCCGCTACGGCTTTGATTAGCGCAGTCAATGCCGCCACTCTAAAACCAACGCAGTGCGCGCTCTGGTTGCGCCAGCCCGACCATACTCGGCGGAAGAACATTTTCTTCCGCGCCTTCAACGCTGTTTATGCGCGCGTGGAAAATTTCTATGTGAGGCAGATTCGCCGCATCGTGCAGCGCAGTGTGGTGATGGTAGTGATCGGTCTGTTACTCATTGGCATTGCGGGCTGGGGCTTGAGCCGCATTCCCACCAGCTTCATTCCGACCGAGGACCAGGGCTATGCCATGGTGACGGTCCAATTACCGAATAGCTCGTCGCTTGAGCGGACTGAATCGGTCATGGATAAGTTGACGAAAATCTGCCATGAGCAACCGGGAGTGGAACACAGCATTGCGATCGGCGGTTTGTCACCACTGGATGGTAATGCCTCATTAGCTAACGCCGGCATCGTTTACCTCATATTCAAAGACTGGAGTAAACGCCCCAAGGGCCAAGATCTGCGCTCGATCTACAACGGACTCTCATCTCGCCTGGCCAATTTCCAGGATGCGAAGACGATGGTAATCGTGCCGCCGCCCATTCAGGGTCTGGGATTATCGGGCGGCTTTCAAATGCAACTCCAGCTAACCGACGGCTCCTTCGATCTTCCACGTCTGCAAGCTGTGACAGACGAACTCATCTCGGAGGCAAAGTCTAGCCCGGTAATTCGGACAGCGCTGACGCCGCTGCGCGCCTCGGTGCCGCAGATCTCGATCGATGTAAACAAAACCCAGGCCGAGACGCTCGGAGTCGTAGTCGGCGATATTTACCAAACGATGCAGAGTTATTTGGGCTCGAGCTTTGTCAATCTATTCACCAGGTTCGGACATAACTATATGGTTTATGCTCAGGCCGACGCGCCTTATCGTTTGGAAATCGACACTCTGAAGAATTATCATGTTCGTAGCCAGGAAGGAGACATGATTCCAATAGGAACGGTGGCCGACATCAAATCGACCCAGGGCGCCGCGGTCTTTCCGCTCTATAATCTGTTTCCCTCCGCCACCATCAATGGCAGCGCCAACGAGACCTTTAGCTCCGGCCAGGCCCTCGCCACCATGGAAATGCTCGCTCGTAAAATTTTGCCCGCGAGGATGAGCTACGAATGGACTGCGATGTCCTATCAGGAGAAGCTGGCGGGTAACTCCACCTGGTTTATCTTCGCGCTTGCTCTTCTCCTGGTCTATTTCGTTTTAGCTGGACAATATGAAAGCTGGATCATACCCGCGGCGGTAATTCTGGCTGTACCCCTGGCACTGTTAGGAACGGTTGGTGCACTGTCCGCTTTGGGCGTAGCAAACAATCTCTATGTGCAGATTGGTCTCGTCCTTCTGATTGCGCTTTCGGCGAAGAACGCCATCCTTATCGTCGAAATGGCCCGGGAAGGTCGCGCCGCTGGCAAAAGCATCGCCGACGCCACCGTTGACGCCTGCCAAACGCGCTTTCGTCCCATCCTAATGACTTCGTTTACGTTCATCCTGGGCGTCCTCCCTCTTGTTGTCGCAAATGGCGCCGGCGCCAGCGCGCGCAAATCTCTGGGACTTGCCGTGGCCAGCGGCATGCTCGCCTCCACCTGTCTGGCAGTGCTTTTTGTTCCCGCCTTTTACGTGGTGATACAACGCTGGGTGGAACGCAAACGGGCTGCAACAGGCCGCAGCTAATTTCGGGAGGCGACTTACTTCAACCACGAATCACGAGGTACGCCCAGCGACCTGCTTCGGAGCAATAAGATGCCCTTAGTGGGCCGAGCCAAACCTAGTGGCTTCCCTTCGGCGGTGTTTCGCCGTTCGCTTTCATCGATTTGAGCGTCGGAATTCCCTGCGCAGCCATGAATTTGCCGATTTCTTGAGCAATCGAACTGGCAACTTTCTTTGCCTCGCTTTCCGGCTCTCTCTTGCTCATCACGAACTTTGCGGCTGTTACATACGGATTCTTAGCCACCACTGCGCCTGGCATATGTCCGCTTGCGCCCTCGCTGTCAAAGGTGAGAAACGGCCTGTTCGGGTCATGAACGCTATAGACTTTGGCACGCACTTCCAAGTGACTCTGTCCGGCGCCAAAACCAACTCCCGACTGAAGAGCACGACTCCCTGCATCGACCTCGAGAAACTCACCAGTGATGATCCAAGAATCCGCTGGAGCTTTTGTCCCGTTGCCGCTTTCGGCCGGTGCGATCGATTGACTTAGGTCCGCGATGAGCGCTTTCTGCAAGACACCTGGCACCTTCACCAGGGTTTGTTCCTTTTGCTCTTCCCGACGCTGGCCGATGACGCCTTCCTGTTCTCTTTCGCGAAGAGCTCCGAGGAGGCCAGGGCGCTCACCTCCCGACGACTGCGTCTCTTTGGACGCGGACGGTTGACTGATTGAAAAAGCGTTGACGTAAATCATGCGCGGCGCTTTAGCAGCGGGCATCGTGGAGATGTTGCTTTTGACTTCGCTGACTTTGGCGGGTGTTAAAGCCGCCAGAATGATGCCGACTATAGCAAAAGTGGAGCTGATCATCGAGAACACGCCGAGACTAAAGCCAAAATGGCAAAACAACGTCAATGCTTTTCTAACCACTCAACCCAGTGGACAGGCAAAGAAACGCAGACTGAGCCGCTGGGTCGAATCTATCCGTCATACGCCTCGCCGTGCGCGAGATGCCAGGTTCAAGCTCCGGCAAGGAACTCCTCGCGTGGGCAGGCATCGACGCTGAGCATATCGCCGCGCAGTACGCAGCTTCCTCCGCAAACAGCTACTCGTCTCTAAGAATCCCGCACCGTTGAACTGCGGTTATCCTCGACCTTTTAGCACGTATCGCTCGACCGCAGTCGCAAAACCCTCTTCTTCAGATGAGGTGGTGGAGTAGGTAGCAGCAGACTTCACCTCGTCATTGGCTTGCCCCATCGCAATACTGACCCCGCTCTTCTCGAACATCGCTATGTCGTTAGGCATATCGCCGATCGTCGCGATTTGGTCGGCGGGAATGCCGAGCATTTTCGACAAGCGCAAGACGACATAGCCTTTGTTGGCCTCCGGATGAGTTACGTCGAGATAGTAAGGCTGGGAACGTGCGGCGGAGACTAATGTTTCACGCTTAGGATTGGATTGTTTCGTGTGAACCTTAGAGGCGAACTCCTCCTGGACCGCTCGTTCACACTTGCAGACTGCCTCGAGGTCGTCGCTCACGCCCACCAACTTGGCGACATCGTTAGTCAGACCGTTGAAATTCGGCACGACTGTAGGTGGAAACTTTACGGTCCACTCTTCGCGATCAACGTGCGGACCATGCCGCTCGCGCACGAACCAGTCAGTGCCGCGATAAATCCAAGTATCTAGTCCATAAGTTCTCATCGTCTTCATCGCCGGTTCTATCACGTCTTCCTGCAGCACACGTTGCTCGATGACGGAGAGATCTGGTTTGATGAACATGCCGCCATTAAAAGCGGCAATAGGTGTGGTCAGCGCCAACGGTTCGATCAACATCTGCATGCCACGCGGAGGCCGCCCGCTGGTGATGGCAAATTCGATGCCGGCGACGCGCATTCGGCGGACGACATCACACGCGCGCTCGGTCAACACCTTCTCTCGCGTTACAAGCGTGCCATCAACATCGGCTATAACGAGGCGAACCATCGGCCCGGATGCAGAGGCCTTTGCCGACTCTGTTCTAGCTGATGAATCCGCCGGCGTAGCACTCATTCACGCTGCCCTGGGTTGCGTTTTCTCCAAGTGACCGCCAAAACCAAAACGCATCGCGGAAAGCAACCGGTCCGCGTAGTCGGCGTCGCCACGCGATGAGAATCGCTCGTACAAAGCAGTCGTTAACACCGGCACAGGCACACCCTCGTCGATCGCGGCTTTGATCGTCCACCGACCTTCACCGGAATCGGAAACTCTGCCGGCAAACTTCGCCAGTCGCGGGTCGGTCGCAAGCTCAGCCGCGGTCAGGTCGAGCAACCACGAAGCGATGACGCTGCCACGTCGCCATACTTCGGATATATCCGCCAGGTTGAACTCGTACTGATAGTGCTCCGGTTGACGCAACGGCGTGGTCTCGGCATCTACTTGACTATTACGTTTCCCGACATCGGCGGATTTCAGAATGCTCATACCTTCGGCGTAAGCGGCCATAATTCCGTACTCGATGCCGTTGTGGACCATTTTGACGAAGTGGCCGGCGCCGCTCAGGCCGCAATACAAGTAGCCCTGTTCCGCCGTGCCACCTAGCTTCTCGCGCCCAGGAGTGCGCGGCACATTTCCGATGCCGGGCGCAAGCGCGACAAAGATAGGGTCCAAGCGTTGAACTACTTCCTTTTCGCCGCCGATCATCATGCAGTAGCCGCGCTCAAGGCCCCAAATGCCGCCGCTCGTTCCAACGTCCAGATAGTAAATCCCTAATGAGCGAAGTCCCTTCGACCGTTCTATATCGTCGATGTAGTAGGAGTTCCCTCCATCGATAATTGTGTCGCCAGCTTCCAGCAAGGGTGATAGCTGGCCAATCGTTTCGTCGACCACCGCCGCCGGAACCATCAGCCAGATGCTTCGTGGCCGATCCAGCTTGGCGACTAGATCCGCCAGCGAACTAGCGCCGATCGCTTTTTCTTTCACGAGCTCGTTGACTGCGTTGGGTGAGCGATCAAACACGATACATGTCTGTCCGTTCCTTAATAACCGGCGCACCATGTTTGCGCCCATCCTGCCTAGTCCAATCATGCCCAGTTGCATTGTAGTGCCTTTCTTAACTTGTTTTAGCTCATGCCATCTGTTTCTGTTTTCGATAACGACGGATAAGATTATTGGTTGAGCTGTCGTGTTTCAGCTCCTCTGGCGAAGAGGTTTCTAACTCAGGAATGATTCGTTGGGCTAAAGCTTTACCGAGTTCCACGCCCCATTGATCGAATGAATTGATATTCCAGATTGTTCCTTGTGTGAACACGCTGTGCTCATAAAGCGCCACGAGTTTGCCGAGCGCTTCGGGAGTTAACCGATCAGCAAGGATGATATTGGATGGCCGGTTACCTTCAAACACGCGATGCGGCACCAGCCAGTCGGGTGTGCCTTCCGCTTTTACCTGTTCCGGTGTTTTGCCGAAAGCGAGAGCTTCAGCCTGTGCAAAAACATTGGCCAGAAGCATGTCGTGGTGGCGTCCTACTGGAGTTAGAGCATGGACAAAGGCGATGAAATCACACGGAATGAGCCGCGTGCCCTGGTGGATCAACTGATAAAACGAATGTTGTCCGTTGGTGCCGGGCTCGCCCCAGAAAATTGGGCCGGTGTCATACCTGACCTGTTTTCGGTTAAGCGTTACATGCTTGCCATTGCTCTCCATCGTCAGTTGCTGAAGGTATGCTGGGAACCGTTTCAGATATTGTTCGTACGGAAGAACGGCGATCGTTTGCGCATCAAAAAAGTTGGTGTACCAAACAGTAAGCAAACCGAGGAGAACCGGTAGGTTCCGATCAAACGGCGCTGTGCGGAAGTGCTCGTCCATCTGATGGAAGCCATCGAGCATGGAACGAAAATTGTCCGGGCCGATTGCGAGCATGGTCGACAAACCGATCGCAGAATCCATCGAATAGCGTCCACCGACCCAATCCCAAAAGCCGAACATGTTGGCAGTGTCGATGCCGAATGCAGACACCTTCTCCGCGTTGGTAGAGACCGCGACAAAATGTTTGGCTACCGCAGCCTTGTCGCCGCCAAGTCCTTTTAATGCCCATTCGCGCGCGGTTTCCGCGTTGGTCATGGTCTCAAGAGTGGTGAACGTCTTGGAGGAGACAATGAATAGTGTTTCGGTCGGATCGAGGTCGCGGGTCGCTTCCACGAAATCGATGCCGTCGACGTTCGAGATGAAGCGAAATGTGAGTGCGCGGTCACTGTAATGCTTGAGAGCTTCGTAAGCCATGACTGGCCCGAGATCAGAGCCGCCGATGCCGATGTTTACGATGTTCCTGATGCGCTTACCGGTGTGACCCAGCCACTCGCCACTCCGAACTCGGTTACTAAACGCCGCCATTTTGTCGAGAACGGCATGGACTTCAGGCACCACGTTTTTGCCATCGAGCATGATGGTTTCGCCCTTCGGCGCGCGTAAGGCTACGTGCAGCACGGCGCGCTTCTCGGTAATATTTATTTTCTCGCCGCGAAACATCGCGTCAATTCTCCCACGCAAGTCGCACTCCTCCGCGAGTTGTAGGAGGATCTTCAGGGTAGTTTTAGTGATGCGATTCTTCGAGTAGTCGAAGAATAAGCCGGCCGCTTCGGCGGTGAATGTTTCACCGCGCGTTGGATCCTCCGCGAAAAGCTGACGCAGGTGAAGCCTGCGAAGCTCCTTGCTCTGCTGAGCGAGCGATTTCCAAGCCGGCAAACGCGTAAGTGATTTTCTCTTTGGTTTCATTTGATTAGAAAGCATCGCGCAGAACTGCACTCTTCGATGAAATAATTTTCAACAGATCGTTTCACAATTTAATGAATAAGATGTCCAACTATTGTCCACGGTCTTGTTCTGTTTTCTCGAGGCGGTGAATACCGGTCGCGTCGGCGACGAAAACAACGTTTGTGCGGTTGATGAAAAGCCCGCATTCAACCACGCCGACTATTCGCTTGATGCGCTCTTCCAGCTGCGCCGGATCAGTGATTGGACCAAAGTTGCAGTCCAGAATCCGGTTGCCGCTGTCGGTGATGAAAGGATCGCTCGTCGTTAACAAACGCAGACGCGTTTTTGCGCCGAGCCGTTCCAGGGCGGCCTGCGTCGCCTCGAGTCCAAAGGTGACGACTTCCACCGGAACTGGCGTGCGCGCGCCGAGTTGATCGACCAACTTGAAACCATCTACGACGATTGCGAGGCGGCGACTCGCGCTGGCAACGATCTTCTCACGCAGCAACGCGCCGCCGAGACCCTTAATGAGGTTGAGTGTGTTGCGTTCCACTTCGTCGGCACCGTCGATCGTAAGATCAATCTGGCGATGTTCAGCAAAAGAAGTGAGAGGAATGTTCGCGGTCTTCGCCTGGGCAGCCGTGCGTTCCGAAGTAGCAATGCCGACGAATCGTAGCCCTTCTCGGTAGCGGCTCCCTAGCGCCTCGACTGCAAACGCTGCGGTCGAGCCCGTGCCGAGCCCGACCACCATGCCATCCCGCACGAGTTTGACCGCTGCTTCGGCCGCGGCGCGTTTGAGAGCGTCACGATTAGTCCCGGAGCTGCGACGCAATGCAGTCATGCCTGGGATCGAGATCTCATATCGATTACGACTTGCCCGCGGCAGCACGATCGACGAACCAGAACAGTTCGCCGACGGGTCGCACCCGTGCCGCTGGCACCTGGCTGCCACCAGCGCGAATCGCGCGGAAAATCGGCTCTTTCTCGCTACCGCTAACGAGAAACGCGACGCGCCGACTACTTTCGATCACTGGATAGGTCATTGTGATGCGCACCTCCGGGCGTCCGTGAGATACCGCCTCCACCCATCGTTTGCGTTCCTCTAATACCGGTTCGCCGGGAAGCAGCGACGCCGTGTGCCCGTCGGGACCTAGACCTAGTAGCGTCACGTCGAAAAGCGGTCTGGCTAGATCGAGAATAGTTGCGCCATAAGCGTGTTGCAGAGTTCGTTCGTAAGCCTGAGCGGCCCCTTCCGGACTTCCGTCGAATGGAATTGGGTGAATGTTCTCAGGCGGCACCGGAGCCTTCGCAAACATCGCCTCGCGCACCATTCGATAATTGCTGTTCGGACTGTCGTAGGGAACGAATCGCTCGTCGCCAAAATACCAGGAGACAAGCTGCCACGGGAAACGGTTCCTGAACTCATCCGACGCCAGAAGTTGGTAGAGTGTCTTCGGAGTCGATCCGCCTGATAGCGAGACCCTGAAGCTGCTCTTCGCCGCAAGCGCGGCCGACGTCATCCACTCGGCCACATGACGGGCCAACGCGGTCGGATCGGAAAATATTTCCACGCGCCCGGTCATAGCATTGCCGTCAGTTTTGTCTGAGGGTCCGCATAGAAAGTCGTTAAAGCGGTCTCCACGCTCGACCATCACGCGCCAATAACTCGTCAGCCGCAGCAGGCCCGCTTGAACCGGCAATATAGTTCGGAAAATCCCGCGGCGGATTATTCGCCCAAGCATCAAGGATAGGCTGAACAGCCTGCCAACCCAGCTCGATGTTGTCAGCACGCTGAAACAAGGTGGCATCGCCCGTCATGCAGTCGTAGAGGAGAGTCTCGTAGCCGGTATTGGGCTCGACCTTAAAAAAGTCCTTGTAGCGAAAGTCCATGGTGACGTTACTTAGCTTAACGAACGGACCGGGACGCTTGGCTGCGAATTCGAGGTCGATGCCCTCACTCGGCTGGATACGCAAGATCATCCAATTGGGATGCATTCGCTCGACGTCTGTGCCGCGGAAAAGGGTAAACGGGGCTTGGTGGAAAAGGATTGCGATTTCCGTCACGCGCCGCGTCAAGTATTTGCCGGTACGCAGATAGAACGGAACGCCGGCCCAACGCCAATTATCGATCTGTAACTTGCAAGCGATGTAGGTCTCCGTGTTTGAATCTCGAGCGACGTCCGGTTCCTGACGATAAGCGCGCACGGCCTTGCCCAGGACGGTGCCGGCGTCGTATTGGCCACGCACCGCATCTCTGAGCGCCTCCGCAGCATCGAGGGGGTGTATCGCTTCAATTACTTCAGCCTTTTTGTTCCTAACCGCATCGGCATCGAAGGAAATTGGTGGCTCCATCGCTGTCATCGCGAGTAATTGAAATACGTGGTTCGGCACCATGTCGCGCAGCGCTCCAGTCTTCTCGTAAAATTTTCCGCGATGCTCTACACCGACCGTCTCCGCAGCGGTGATCTGAACGTGATCAATATGTTCTCGATTCCACATCGGCTCGAAGAGACCATTGGCAAAGCGGAGCGCCATAATGTTCTGGACCGTTTCCTTTCCGAGAAAGTGATCGATCCTGTAAATTTGATTCTCTTGCAGATGCTTCAGAATCTCGCGGTTGAGCGCTTTGGCCGAAGCCAAGTCGTGGCCAAAGGGTTTCTCAATAACCACGCGCCGCCATTGGTTGTTTGTTTCAGTCACCAGGCCCGCCGCTCCGAGGCCCGCCACCGCTACGCTAAAAAAACGGTCCGCAATCGCGAGATAGAAGAGG
>Ga0207683_10004638_pt1 | contig 11850 bp, 7 predicted proteins | sample KBSM73metaG_FD_184333 | JGI IMG/M metagenome (GOLD analysis project Ga0207683, IMG submission 184333) | Miscanthus rhizosphere microbial communities from Kellogg Biological Station, Michigan, USA - KBS M7-3 metaG (SPAdes) (version 2) | ecosystem: Host-associated > Plants > Roots > Rhizosphere >...
TCCGTCGTTGGCCATCAAACGTCCAGGACTCTCGCAAGGATGTTCCGGGATCCACGTATCCTCGAGCCTCATGAACGAGGCGACCTTGTTGCGAAACTCCGTCAGGCAGTTGAATTGATGCCGGAAGTCGCGGAGGTTCGTGTTCTTCTGGGAATGGCGCTCAGTGTTGATCTGCAGGCCCAGGAAGCGCTTGAAGAACTGCGTACGGCAGTAGGACAGGCGCCGGACTGTTTTATCGCCAGGCTCAAATTTGGCGAGCTTCTTATGCGCCTGCGGGTTTGCGATCAAGCTGCCGAACACACGCAGTGCGCCGCAAATCTCGCATCCAATGCTGTGCAGTCAGAGCTGGCGCGCAGACAGGCAGCGACGATCCGGACTATGCAGCGTGAAGGAATTGAGCGCGGAGGCTACGCAAACATCTTCGCGCGCATGTTGCGGCTTCGCAGCAAATCCACTCACCAGAATGCCTCGCCCGTTCTTGTCGCTTCCAAGTAGGAGACATGCCCGCAACCCTGCAATTGGCGCTGCTGATCGCAATCCTCCTTCCAGCAGGGAAGATTGTCGCGTCCATTTGTTCTCGCTTCGGTATTCCCGCGATTCTGGGCGAATTAATGGTCGGCGTCATCGCTGGCCCTGGCTGCTTCAACATGCTTCACATGCGGTTGTTCAGCGGCACGCCGGCAGCGGATGCATTCCTCCTCATTGCGCAGATCGGCGGTCTCATTCTGATGTTTATTGCGGGCCTTGAGACCGATATCGATCGAATGCGCGAGGCGAGTGTCACGGCATTTCTTGTGGCGTTGTCTGGGGTTATCTGGCCATTTTTTCTTGGCGCAGGTGTTGCTCATCTCCTGGGTCTGCCGTGGAGCAGCGCATGGTTTCTTGGTGGAGCTCTGACGGCGACGAGCGTTTCCATCTCAGCGCGCACCCTGATGGATGCAGGGAAGATGACCACGCCAGAGGCATCCGTGATTCTCGGTGCGGCTGTCATTGACGATGTGATGGGTCTCTTTGTGCTCGCCTTTCTTGCAGCATCATGCAGCACCGGGGGCGGCGCCGCAGCATTCGGTGTTGCACCAATGCTTAATTCCTGGCTGCAACAGCACTTCTCATGGGCGGCTCAACATCCCTTGGTTGTGCAGATGACGCTCATCGCCATCTGCGTCTCGACGTTCTTCGTGGTGGCCTACGGCGTCGCGCAGAAGTGGTCTGATCCTCTCATGCGGCTGTTTCGCAAACTCGACGCAAATGAGGCAGTCACGAGTTGCGTGTTCGCATTGGTCCTCATCTACGCGGTAAGTGCCGAATGGCTTGGCAGTGTGGCTGGGATTACGGGCGCCTATCTGCTTGGCTATGTCTTCGCCGGGGCGAAACTCAAGACCCTGATTGAACGCACGTTTTATGCTATCGGCCACGGGCTGCTCATCCCGCTGTTTTTTGTGTCAATTGGATTGTCGAGCAATTTTCGTGCACTTAATGGCCACTGGTTGCTGCTCGGCGCGATCTTTGTCGTCGCTGTCGTCAGCAAACTCGTTGGTTGTGGCCTCGCTGCCCTGGGGATGGACATGGGACCCGTGCGCAGTTTCCGGGTCGGCTGCGGGATGATTTCGAGAGGTGAAGTCGGACTGATTGTGACCGCGATGGGGGCGAGCACCGGCATCTTCAAAGAGCCGGAGATCGCTGTCATGGTTACAGTTGTTTTGCTGACGACGCTTCTGACTCCGGTTATCATGCGGGGCGCGTTCGCGATTCATTGCCCCGAAGATGACGATGACAATCAGCTGACTCGCGAAGAGCCGCTCAACTATGCCCGCGTTGCGGAGACGCAGGCTGAGGCGTAAGCAGAAATCTCTGCCGGATTGTCGTCAAGTCAGGGTTTGCGTTTGTCGTGTCGAGCGACCTGATACATCTCTTTCGCGATCTGGTCAAAGAGGGCCCAGCGATCGTCTCCAACTACATAAACATCAAAATGCGATCGACCGGGCAGGAATGTGAAATGCGGGTCGCCGCCAAGCCGAGTCAGCGTTGACTCCAGACTATGTGCCGCTCCATCCAAGTAGAAGGTGTCGTCTGTACCAACGACCAGGTGAATCTTGCCTCGAAGGTTGTGGCCGACCGACTTCCAATTGGTGTTGAGATATTCGACGATGTCGTAGTTGCTTCGCCAGTAGTCGGCCACTTGAGAATTGATATCGCCGGTTGCACGGCTAAACATCTTTTCGGGCCGGCCGTCTGCATCGCGTGGAGAGAAGACCCACTCAAAGGATGCAAGTTGGCCACCGTATTCTCCCATCACATTTTCAAGTTGTGCGAGCTGTTGCATGGTGGCGCGCGGCTGTCCGTGGGCGCGAACGATCGGGGCTGGCTTGCCATCGGAGTCGCGATACATACTTGCGTGTGGTGCATAGAGATCGACCGTACTGAAAAAGTGAAAGTCGCTGGGATCAGGCGACGTTGACCAAGTGCCGCCAAAGATTTTTGGATAGTGCGTTTGCAGCCACAGTGTCGACCAACCTCCGGAAGAGTGCCCTTGCAGAAAGCGACCCGAGGGGCGCGCATCCATCCTGTAATTCTTCTCAAGAGCGGGAATGAGTTCGGTGGTCAAAGCGTGGCCCCATGGGCCGTTGTTGACTGAATCGGCGAACTCGTGGGTGCCGGTCGGGCTACTTTCATCCAACAAGACCCAGATCATCCCAGGCATCTTTCCCTGCTTCATCCGGTCGTAGAGGACGGGGGCATATCTGGCTCGAAGCCCTTGCAGAGTGCCACCAAAACCGTGCGTGAAGTAGACGGTCGGGTACTTTTGCCTGGGATGGGCATCGTAATCCGGCGGCAGCAACACCCACCCGCGCATAAGCATCTGACGTCCCCAGAATTGAGTGAGAGACGGACTAATCAGATTCAGTGGCTTCAGGGCGGCAACTACCTCAGGGCGGTTCGCAAGCGCATCAGGCGGTTCTGGAACAACCTGCGAGAGCGCCATTGTCGGAGCGACCGTCAATGGAGCGTGGATAGAGATGGGAGCGCTTAACAGATCGCCGGGCGCGCGCCCATCGTAGTTGTAACTGTGGTGGATATCGAGCACTGCCTGGACGCGATATTCACCGGCGGGTGCAGTCGAGAATGGGGACGGGAAGACAAGATCGTCGGCGTCAATATCGATCGACTCGCCACGCTCGAGATGGGGCACTTCTTTGGCGGCGACGTACACGCTCGCAGGGGCCATGATGTCTACGTCAACCGATGTGGAGTCGCCAGTGGCCGGGGCGATGAAAAGCAACAAGCGCCCCGAAACACTCCCTGATGTTGGATTGTCGAGCGTGACATGGAAGAACGTGTGCTGCGATGGCCCGCTGCTGACCTGAGCATTAATTGCACATGTGAAACAAGCAAATAACCACAACAGCACGCTGAACAGGCCGCACTTCATCCGAGACCTCATTGTCATCATCAAACGATAAAGCATAAATCCTTCGACGAGAGGGATTTTTGGCAAGTCGCACGCCGATCCCACGGCGACCTCGCTTGCGCTAAGGTACGTCAAAGCCAAGAGGATTCAAGATATTTTTTTGATTTTGTTGCGCGCCGAACTCTGCAAATGCCAAACGGCATTGTCCCAATGTATCTCGGAATCTGATATCGAGGCGCGGAGAATCGGCCGTTACGGGAGACGCGCTTAGGCCTTGCGGAGTTCTCGATGGTGGACTTTCTGAATCCGGCACCGTGAATGAGTCATCAAAGCTGGACACGCATACGTGCTTCCGCGGCGCGAACGATCCATCGCAGAGCATTTCACGCTTGACAGGAGATTGAGTATGGCTGTGCGGCATCAACAACGGGCTCAAACAATATTTCTAAAAACTGCAATCCTCATTATCTTTCTTGGCGCAGTGACCTTTGGCGCAGGGCTGCTGACAGGGTGCGGCAAAAACGTGGGTGCTTATTCCGCAGGTCCTCCGCCAGCGATGAAGGTGACGGTGATCAAGGCCAAGCAGAGTGATGTGGCATTGACGGGGGAGTGGGTGGGTACGCTTGACGGCTTCGTCAACGCTCAGATTCAGCCTCAGGCTAACGGATACCTGATTCGCCAAAGTTATCGCGAAGGCTCGCAGGTTGAAAAGGGGCAGGTGTTGTTTGAGATCGACCCCCGCCCGTTTGAGGCGGCGCTTCAACAGGCGCAAGGACAATTAGGTCAGGCGCAAGCACAACTGTCTCTCGCGCAAATCAATGTGAACCGGGACACGCCACTGGCCGAAGCCCACGCGATCGCCAAGAGCCAGCTCGATAACGAAATCCAGCAAAGGGCCCAGGCGGAGGCGACGGTGAAAACCGCAGAGGCGGCCGTTGCGACGGCGAATCTCAATCTTGGATTTACCAAGGTCCGATCGTTGGTCACTGGTGTCGCGGGTCAGGCAACAACCCAGGTTGGAAATCTTGTCAGCACGCAATCGATTCTGACTTCGGTTTCTCAACTTGATCCGATCAAGGTTTATTTTTCGATCAGCGATAGCGAGTATCTTGCGTTGACGAAGAGAGCCGGCACGGGCGGCGATCTGCTTCATGGAGCTTCCAAGATTCCCCTGACGCTCACGCTTTCGAATGGAGAGGTGTATCCGCACGAAGGCCATGTGGCATTTGTTGACCGGCAGCTGAATGCTCAAACGGGTGCGATTCGCATCGCTGCGTCTTTCCCGAATCCCGGCAATATACTTCGGCCGGGTCAGTTCGGGAGGGTGAAGGCCGCGACACAGGTTCTGCACAATGCGGTCTTGGTCCCTCAATTGGCGGTCACAGAACTCCAAGGGCAGCAGCAGGTTTACACGGTTGAGGCCAACAATACTGTTCATTTGAATAACGTGACCCTAGGACCGCAATACGGCGATAGCTGGGTGGTAGAGAGCGGTCTTCACAGCGGATCACTCGTCATCGTCGACAACCTTCAGAAGCTACGCGAAGGCGCACCGGTTAGTCCCCAACAGACGGAGTTTCAGGCAGTCTCGGCCTCGCACGCGAATCCGTCGCTGGTGAGGTAATTCATGTCGAAATTCTTTATACGCAGGCCCATCGTTGCGATAGTTATCGCCGTTATCACGGTCGTCATCGGCATTGTGTCGATGCTGACTCTGCCGGTCTCACAGTATCCCAACATCGTTCCACCTGAGATCCTTGTCACCGCAACGTATCCAGGTGCCGATGCGAAGACCGTGAGCCAGGCGGTGTCAACGCCGCTCGAGCAGCAGATGAATGGCGTTGACAACATGATCTACATGAACTCCGTCAGCGCCAATAACGGCGTGGTTCAGCTGTTCGTAGATTTCGATGTCAAGACCGATCCGAATATCGACCAGGTGCTCGCCCAGTTGCGTGTCGACCAGGCGCAGTCTCAACTTCCCGCCCAGGTGGAAGCTGCTGGTCTCACGGTGCAGAAAGCGCTCACCTCGCCGCTTATGCTGGTGGCCATCAACTCACCGGGCGGCAAGTTAAGCCAGGACTTTCTTACTAACTACGCCATCATTAATCTCCAGGACCAGCTAGCTCGCGTCAAAGGTGTCTCGCGCGTTCAGGTGTTCGGTGGACAGTATGCGCTGCGTGTATGGGTTCAGCCCGACAAGCTGGCCAAACTCGGCGTGACGGCAACCGAAGTTATCTCCGCGATTCAGACGCAAAACAATGTCAATCCGGCGGGTCAGATTGGTGGGGAGCCGATCCCCAAAGGGCAGCAGTTCACCTACACGGTGCGAACGCAGGGACGCCTAGTTAAGCCCGAAGAGTTCGGGAATATTATTCTTCGCGCGAATCCTGATGGCTCAATCCTGCACCTGAGCGACGTCGCTCGCATCGAACTCGGCGACCAGGCCTATGGCATCTCCGGACGGTATAACCAGGCGCCGTCGGGCGTCATGGCCATCTATCAGCTCCCCGGCTCGAATGCGATCCAAACAGCGGCCGCAGTCAATCAGCGCATGAAGGAGCTTTCCGCGACGTTTCCGCCGAGCATCTCCTACAGTGTTCCGCTAGATACAACCAAGGCAGTCACCGCTGGCATCCGCGAGATATTGTTCACATTTTTGGAAGCGCTCGGCCTGGTAGTCCTTGTCGTCTTCATCTTTTTGCAAGGCTGGCGCGCCACACTTATTCCTCTGCTGGCCGTTCCTGTTTCGTTGATCGGCACTTTTATCATCTTTCCGGCGCTAGGTTTTTCGATTAACACGTTGTCGCTGTTTGGTCTTGTGCTGGCGATCGGCCTGGTGGTTGACGATGCCATCATCGTTGTTGAAGCGGTTGAACATCATATCGATTATGGAATGGATGCTAAGGCGGCGACCGAGAAGGCCATGGAGGAAGTGGGCGGCCCGGTTGTTGCGATTGCGCTTATCCTTGCGGCCGTGTTCATTCCAACGGCGGCAATTCCCGGCATCACAGGCCGCATGTATCAACAATTTGCCGTCACGATTGCGATCTCAGTGCTGATATCGGCATTCAATGCGCTCACATTGTCTCCGGCGCTGGCCTCGCTTCTTTTGAAGCCTCGGGAGGAGGGACGCAAAAAGGGCTGGCTCGGTAAAGGCTTTGGCCTTTTCAACAGGTTCTTCCGCCGCAACACGGAAGCTTTTGTTAACACATCCCGTGTGCTCATCCACAAGTCCGCGTTCGCGATGGTAGGCCTTGTCGTGCTCGCAGTGGTGGCAGTGTACCTGGGAAGCAGCTTGCCCGGAGGGTTCATACCGACTGAAGACCAGGGATATATGTTTCTTGCCTTGCAACTTCCCGATGGTGCTTCGGCGCAACGCACCGACGCAGCTCAACAGAAGATCAGCGATGCGTTGCTCAAGACGCCGGGCATTGAGGGGGTCATCGCTGTCACGAACTTCTCACTCCTTACACAAGTGCAGAGCACAAATGCGGGCTTTTTCTTTGTGAGCCTCAAACCGTGGGAGATGCGAAAGAGTAAAGAACAACAACTCGAGTACATTCAAAGCAATCTTCAGCGTCAGCTCGCCGGCAATCCCGATGGCATTGCCTTTGCCTTTCCACCGCCCTCGATTCCGGGCATCGGTACCTCGGGTGGCGTCACGATGATCCTCGAAGACCGCTCGGGTTCGGACGACCCAACCGAACTGACAAAGAATGTTTTTGGATTTCTTGGAGCACTCTCAAAGCGTCCTGAGATTGCCGCTGCGATTCCGTCTTATCAGCCTGCTGTTCCTCAGCTCTATGCCGATGTGGACAAAGAAAAAGCTCTGCAGCAGCAGGTGGATCTGTCGAACATTTACACCACCATGCAGACCTTCATGGGAGGTTATCTCGTCAACTATTTCAATCGCTTTGGGCGCCAGTGGCAGACTTACGTTGAGGCCGAAGGCACGTCGCGAACGAATATCGCAAACATTAACCAGTTTTATGTACGCAGTGCGAATGGGAGCCAGGTACCGCTTGGTTCGCTGGTCAAGGTGAGCCGAATCACTGGGCCCGAGTTCATCTACCGCTTCAACGAATACAACGCAGCTCAGTTGAACATTACTGGAGCACCTGGATACAGTTCTGGCCAGGTGAGGAAGGCGCTTGAAGAGGTCTTCCATCAGACGATGCCTCCGGGTGCGGGCTTCGATTACTCGGGTATGTCGTTTCAGGAGCAGCAGGCGGAAAAGGGTGTTCCATCGTGGGCTGTGTTCGGGCTTTCGCTGGTGTTCGTCTTCTTGATTCTCGCAGCGCTATATGAAAGCTGGACGCTGCCATTCAGTGTTCTGCTAAGCACCCCGGTTGCGATTTTGGGCGCCTATCTCGCACTGCACGCTCGATCACTTGAGAACGATATTTTTGCCACCATCGGGCTGGTGATGCTTATTGGACTTTCGGCCAAGAATGCGATCCTGATTGTCGAGTTTGCCAAATTGAACTATGAGAGCGGTCAGAGCATCTGCGATGCCGCTTTGAATGCCGCGAGGTTACGGTTCCGTCCGATCGTTATGACTGCGCTGGCGTTCATTGTCGGATGCCTTCCACTTTGGACTGCAAGTGGCTCGGGCGCTGCATCGCGGCGGATTCTTGGCACTGTAGTCGTTGGTGGCATGACACTGTCCACCGCTCTGGGCCTCATCTTCATTCCAGTTACTTTTGCGGTGGTTGAGTTTCTTTCGCACCGCTTCGTGAGGGGCGGCAAGGGAACCACGATGGATTCAATTTGCGGTCCTGGCCCGGTGCCAGACGAACCCGTCGGGTCGATGGTCGTTCACGCCCGCACGGAAGGAGGTCAAGCATGATGAGATTCAAAGGATATGTTCAACTAAGCCTTCTCGCCTGCGTGATCGGACTTCTCGCCGGGTGCACCGTTGGGCCGAAATATGTAAGGCCAAACTACCCGGCGCCGCCCGCGTTTCGTGGAGCTGAAGGTGCAGCAGTTGTAAGCGACGCAACGAATTCTCTCGGCGATGAACAGTGGGCTGCTGTATATCGTGAGCCTGAACTTCAAGAGCTGATCCGCAAAGCACTGGTCAACAACTATGATTTGCGCATTGCAGCGCAGCGCATCCTCGAGCAGCAGGCGCAGGTGAAGATCACCCGCTCCCAGCAGTTTCCGACGGTCAACGTTGGAGGGACGGCCATTGGCGCCACGTTACCATCGTCGCTTGGCACACAGATTTCCAGTCCGTTTGTCAGCGGAGCCTTCAATCTTTCCGCCGCATGGACACCTGACTTTTGGGGGCTTTATCGCAAGCAGACGGAGGCGGCCCGCGCGCAGTTGCTGGCCCAGACCTGGGCTCAGCGGGCGGTCCGGTTAACGCTCGTGCAGCAAGTGGCGACCGAGTATTTACAACTTCGCGCCCTTGATTCGCAACTAGAGATTACAAAAGCGACGCTCAAAGTCCGGCAGGACTCTGTCGACCTCACGAAGACCCTCGAAAGCGGAGGTTCGGTTCCCCTGTCGGATGTGCGGCAAGCGGAACAACTGTTATATGCCGCAACCTCTGAGATACCTCAGCTTGAACAGCAGATCCAACAAGAGGAGAACGCAATCTCTTTTCTGATTGGAGAGAATCCAGGACCAATCGTCCACAAAGATCCAAATGCGCTCGCTCCTCCGCCGCAGGATCTTCCAACCGGTCTGCCGTCTCAGCTTCTCGAGCGACGGCCTGATATCCAACAGGCAGAAGCGACACTTGTCGCGGCCAATGCGCAAATTGGTGTGGCTCGCGCTCAGTTCTTCCCCAACCTTTCAATCACTGCCGCGGGGGGCGTTGGCGGAGACTCGTTATCGAGTATCTTTGATCCTGCAGGGAAGACAATCTACGGGATCGGGACGCTAGCTCAGCCACTCTTCGAAGGGGGTAGGCTTCGCGGGCAATTGCAATATTCGCAAGAGACCCAAAAGGAGATGGTACTCAATTATCAAAAGACAATCGCCGGTGCTTTTCGCGATGTTTCCAACGCTCTCATCGCATTGAATAAGCAGCGTGCTTACCGTGAGCAGCAGGAGAAGCTTGTTGAGGCAGCGAGAGACGCAACGCGGCTGGCTCGGCTTCGATACCAGGGTGGATCGACCGGATATCTTGAGGTGCTCACGACTGATTCAAACTTTTTCGCGGCACAACTGAACCTCGTCAGCGCGCAGCAAGGCGAGGCATTGACGCTAGTGCAACTGTACAGCGCACTGGGCGGCGGCTGGCAATCTTGAGCGTGGAGATTCGTCTCGGCGGATGATGTCGTGAGTCGCTAGTCCTTCGGCTTTTTGGTTTCGGTCGATTGTCCGAGGAAGGCATTCTTCGCGGGCTTGCCGGAGGCTTGCCAGACTTTCACACTCTCGTAGACGATTGTGGTTCCGTAGGTGACCGCAATCCAAACCAAAACGGCTTCGATTGGAAGTCCTGCCCAGGCTCCAACGAAGAGCCCCAGCATCGCATTCTGCTGGTAGGTCCACCATTGATATGGGACGGCCAGTGTGGCCTCCCAGAAAAGGCTTATGAGCAGGATCATGAATATCGTCAAACTGAACGCCCGCCAGTTGATGAACCGCCGTGCTGTCTGGAAAAGGCTGGCCGAGGGAATCATTCCGCCCATCACGAGTACGGTGAAGTAGCCGGGAAATCCTTCTGGAACGGGAGATCGCAGTTTCTTATAGAGGATTGCCACTGCGATCAACGCCAATCCAACGATCACAGAAGCTGGATGAAACCTGAGTATGCGCGAGATTTGCTGGGCTTCGCCTTGATAATCCGGCACGTTGTAAGCAACCAGCCAGTATTCATCGAGCCACACATAGATTAGGAGAACCGCAAGAAAGCCGGTGAAGTAGAAGACATACTCTTCTACGGGAACCCCGCCTCCTATTGCCGGCGCAAGAATTTTCAGGGTAGCGTTGGCGTTTTGAAAGTGGAAAAATCGGCTGGCGAAAAAGAAATCGAGGCCGAACCCGATCGGCACCAGAGTCCAAATTGTTCGCCAGAAGGCCCGCTTGGAAATCCTCACATGTTCGCTCGGTAGAAACCATCCGCCGATGACTGCAATGGGGATGATGAACAAGAGCAAGCTCCAGCTATAACCGTAAGGCGTGGGATTCGAACTGGTGATTACAACGGTGGCCGGGACCTTTACGGCGAGCAGGGTGATGCCCATTGGGACAGCGACAATTCCGAGCATTGCTGCAACAATCCATGCGCTGCGCCGCGGGCTAGAGGCATTATCGTGCATATAAACCAAGGCGTACTTTTCTAGACGGATTGGGTTGACGAGTCTTCGCCCCGGAACAGAGATTCCTCGGCATGCCGGCGACGCAGAAGCCCTGCGACAATGACTCCTCCGGCACGGCTCCACCGTTCAAATTGCGCAGCGGCGCCTTCGAAGTCGCCGGAGTTGAGTCGCCGGAGCATTGTCGATCCCCTGAAGGCTCCCGCGCCAAGGTTGAAAACAAAATCGACCAGCGCATCGAATTCATCCTGGCTGAGCTTTACCGTCACAAGATTGTTGACGCTGGCGGCTGCACCGCACACATCTTTGGCCAGCAGGGCTTTTGACTGTTCCTCGGTGATTGTTAGTCCGGGTGTAACATCGGGGCCTGTATGACCGTAGCCAATCGTCCAGACGCCGACTTGGTCCTGATAGGCCGTGAGGCGGCAACCTTCAAATTGTCGGGTTAGCGCCAGGCCCTTTTCACTGTAGGTGAGATTATTCAAGCTCATACGGCGCATACCTCCGCACAATCCTGTTCACCGTGAGAGTTGCGATATTAGCACAACATGGACCTGTCTTTCTCAATGGCGACAGACAAGTGCATGAACAAGGCCGGCGACGTACCGGTTTTGAGGATTGCCTAAGGGTGTTCTGGAGACAACAGCGCCGCGAAGAATGGATTCAACATTCGACGGCCCGGATCCATGCTCCTAACCGCCGCTGAAAACTGGCGCCAGCGTTGGCCATAGGCCGCTTCGACTTGCTCTCGCGTGACAAAGGGGCTCTGGTTCAGCAGAGGGATACCGTTCCGCTGAAATGCGAATTCGTTGAACTGATGAAGAAAATTGTGCCAGGCCGCATTGTCGGTGCTTGCATGAATTGGATCAATAGAGAAGACTTCCTGATCGTATGTATAGGAGAGGAGTGAGCTCTTATCCTGGCGAATATGGTATGCGCCAAGCGGCATGTTGCAGCGGAAGCCAGTGTCTTTGAAGTGTTGATCTGCAAAGTCGAGATAGGCTCGTAGCGTGGCGAGCCATTGTGAGCGCGGAAAGGCCCAGAATGTGAAAGCATATCTGGCGCTTGCGGGAGTGCTGTGATAGTCGACGGTCTTATCAGGGGCGAGGAGTGTGATGCCTCCGAAAAGATGAAGAGCCGAGTAGAGCATCTTCGCGAAATCGAAAT
>Ga0207683_10004639_pt1 | contig 11848 bp, 9 predicted proteins | sample KBSM73metaG_FD_184333 | JGI IMG/M metagenome (GOLD analysis project Ga0207683, IMG submission 184333) | Miscanthus rhizosphere microbial communities from Kellogg Biological Station, Michigan, USA - KBS M7-3 metaG (SPAdes) (version 2) | ecosystem: Host-associated > Plants > Roots > Rhizosphere >...
CGGTGAAGGATTTCGCGTCATGGTATGGACCATCAAAACTAGGTTGGCAGCCATTTGCCGCCAACGGAATCACCGGCTGAGGCGTGCAGACGATTTGTTTCAGCGGCGATTGCGCGCATGACTCCGCTTCGTTGTTCTCAAACGCCGTATCTGATTCGGTCGAATCACTTCGTAAATGACATTTTCGCGGTCTGCCCACGGCATCCAAGGATCGCCCCTGCCCTGGCCGAAATGAATTCGGATCTCGCTCGGAGCGGGTGATAATTCGGTTGAAAGATAGTGGACAAAAGCTCCCAGGTCATAGGTATGGTTATAGAAATCGCGCTCGTACTTTTCATCCCGTTTACGCCCTGAAGAAAGCGGCTTGGGCGGTAGAAAAAAGACTAGAATGAGTTTCTTTCTGGCATGGGCGTACAAGTATTCGACTGCGGGAGCGTAATCCGGTAAATGCTCAAGCACGTGACGGCAGACAACCGCGTCAAACTTGCGCGGGAATTTTTTTAAGTCATATAGAGACATATGTCGGAAACGGCGAGCCTCAGCGGGAAACAGTTCGCGCGCAACCTTCAAAAGTTTTTCGGTGACATCAACTCCGAGATAATCCAGGTCGAGCCCTTTCTCCCGAATCATTTCAAACATCAGCCCGTTGCCGCAGCCGACGTCGAGTACGGACGACAAACCTTCGAGCAGCTTGAGCGCTTTCATGCGTGATGGATGGGTCTTTCCCTCGGGGCCGGAGCGCAAAAAAATCTTCGCAACGTCGGGCGTCCAATGGCGCCAGTTTTCTTTCAATTTGAGGTTTTGTTTGGTCATGGTGTTTTCATCCTCCAGATTTCAAAAAACTGATCGCCCGGTTGCGGCCAAGCACCGCCCAAGTCTTGCGATACGACCGATTCGATAGGCGTTCGAGGGCTGCTCAGCTAACCGGTTTTTTGGAAGAGGAGATGTCCCCACAACGCCCGGTCGCGCCATTTTTCGACGAAGCCCATCTCGGCCATCCTGTTAAAGGTCGGACCGAAGTCCGCGGCGATGTGTTGTGGATGGCTGGGGTCCGTCTCGGCATGAATACGCGCAAACAGTAGCCCGCCTTGTTTCAAGGCACGCCAGAGTTGCTCGACCGCTTCTACAGGGTCGACCAGATGTTCGAACACGTCCATGGCGAGGATCATATCGAAAGCGCCGTCCGGCAGCGGCGTACTATTCAAATCCACGAAGTGCGCTGGGAGCGACCGTAGATGAAAGCGCCAGCGTGCGAAATCAAGCAGCGTGGTGGAAATGTCGGCCAGCGTCATCTCGATATTGGCGCGGCCAAATAGCAGCGCTCCGGACCCCACCCCAGAACCGAAGTCGAGGCAGCTGCGGACATTGTGGTCGCGCGCTATCTGCAGCGCGACGACATATGCCAAAGGTCCGGTGTCGTCCCTCAGGGTATGCCAATTGATCAGATCATAGATGTGAGTCTTGTTTTCGTAGAAATCCTCGATGCTCGAGCGGTGTCGAGGATCGACCATTGCGTGCCAATCAGACTTTAAGGTGTCCACCGCACGGCTGCACCACCGGTCAATTTCAGCGAGATCAGAAACGTTATAGTAGTGCGCCACTTCTCTTAGAAGGCTTGCGCGAAGATCAGTCTCGCCCTGGCATAGCAACGCTTTTTTCCACTCGAGGCAGTAAGGCTCCAATAAGTATTCCTGCTCGCGAACACAGTCTGCACTGCTCATTTCCCCTGCTTCTACACGTTGCCATAATTCGGCCATGCGGTCGGGTACGAGCATTGAGAGATCTCCGCTCCGGGGCTTCGGGCGTCAGGCGCAGAAGCCAATCACAGAGCACATTGCATCAGATGAAATTCGCCAAGTGGAGTTCAAAGTCTGCTCCGTCGAACTTGGGCACGCAGATCGAAACTAAGCAAGATCACATCAGTCACTATTGATCCATGGCAGTTTCCAGGAGTTGATTGAGCACTTTATCTGAGTCGAAATAGGCTTCGGCGATATCCTCCGCGGCTTTCGCGTGGCGTTGATAGTTGGCTTCAACCTCGAGAATGCCAGCTTCAGCTTCGTCAAACGTACTGAAACCGATTACGCCTTCGCCGGCTGGTAACACTTTGCTGAAGCCAGTATCTTGGACAACCACCGGGCGACCGGCAGCGAGATAGCAGGCGGATCGACAACTAAACCAGCCAGATTTTCCTACCACATAGCCACCTTTGGCGACGCTCCATTCCGCTTTTGATTGCTGAATATATCGACGGTAAGTATGAAAATCAGGACAAACCTCCGAGGCATCGACAATTTTCCAGCCGGATGTTTCCAAAATATCGAGCGGAACCGAAACCGAAAAATCGCGGGAACTCTTCACCCTCGGTTTGTATAACGCGACTTCAAGCGAGCTGGGAAAAACTTTTCGCGGCAGTTCGATGAATTTCATGAATTCAACATCTTTTTGTCCGTAGCGCTCGTTGTGGTAAGTGAGCGTCTCATAGCTTGACCAATTCATGATGGTGGTAAATCCATCTCCGCTCATTGAGTCATGGGAGTCGTCGCGCCAGTGATCGAGAACAATCGGATATTTTGTGGTATTCCATTTGCGCTTTAGTTTTGGAATTGCATCGTTAGCACTTAAGCCTTCACCAAGAGTAAAGAATACGTCGTGCGCATCTAAACGTTGCTTCATGATTTTTGAATCGGCGCCGGCTGCCGCTCCGATTTGGCAGAATACCGGATCGGTATCCACATAAACTAACTTCTTTATTGTTCGATAATCCCACGGTTTTTCGAGAGTTCCAGCTACGTTGATCAGTACATCTGCCGTTTTAATGATTTCGTGTCGTTCGATACTGGAAAGTCCAAACCATTCAGACTTGGGCGGAAAATGATAAGCCCATTTGCCATCGAGGCCGAATGCCGACATGACCTTGCTGAGATGCTCGACAGTCGGTTGTGGATTCCAATCCGTCCAGTCCCCTCGTAGAGGACCTTCGATATCGTTATAGGGCCAGCATCCTGAATCTTCTATGTAATACACGTCGTATCCAAGCCGCTTGACGCCTAATACGAAGTTCAGATAGTCCCACGCGACACCGCCCAGTAAACGCTGGTGCCCAATGAATCCTGTGACGATCACGCGCAATGAAGAAGTGGGCATCTTTCTAAAGCGGGCCGCGAGTCAGGCTTGGGGAAATTGTTCATCTCGAATCCCATGTCGTCACAGACCAACTCTCTCGATTAGACTGCGCAAGACCTTCTCTGCCGCAAAATACTCCTGCGCAATTTCACGAGCCGCCCGGCTGTGTTGGTCATAGTCGCTCTCAATCGTGTTGATTGCCGTAAGGATGTCCTCCATGTTCCGAAACGCAAAAAGGCCGCGGCCGACCGGCAGGATGTTACCGAAGGCGGTGTCCTGAGTTACGACCGGTTTTCCCGCGGCTAAATAGCAAGCGCTCCGGTCGCTGAACCACCCGCTCCGAAGACGAATGTTTTGGTCCTTTGCGACTGTAAACTCACCCCGTGAGCGAAGGATATATTCACGATAAGGCGCAGTATCTAACGAGAGCGAAATTGCGTCGATGATTCTCCACCCATGCGATCTCAACTGGGGAATCGCCTCTTGATCTTCTTCATCTTGCCATGCCAAGGCAAGTTCGAATTCTTGTTCGGTCCGTCGCGGCAAATCAATGAATTTTAAAAACTCAACGTGCTTACTCCAGAAGTACGTCTCGCCGTTCCAGTCAATATCTTTGCCCGGTTGCCGCCACTTCGCTATGGTCGTGAAATAGGGGCGACTTTGAGGAGGACCGTTTAGCGTTGATCCCGACTGCGCGTCGCCCGTCCACCAATCTAAAACAATCGGCTGGCGGATTGGTAGATACTCAAAGCGCGTGACGGGCACGCCACAGTCCGGCGCGCCGAGGTTCTCGCCATAGGTGAAATGATGCGTATGCGCCGAGAGCAGGTCGATTCTCTGCCGATTATCTTGAGCGACTTCAATCTGTGAGAGGACGGGATCGGTCTCGAGATAAATGCGTACGGGAACACGAGCGTGTTCTTCGAACAACTGCGTCGACCCGGTTAAATTAACTAATGCGTCGGCGTTCTCGAATGCGTTCGAGACTTGTGTCTCCGATAACCCAAAAGTTCTGTCACTTAGCCGAGATTGGTAAGCCCACTGATCCTGCAGGCCGTGCGCAGACATGACTCGAGCAACATGATTCACGGCGTATTGTAGGTTGATTTCATAGGCGTTCTCGGCCTCATGATCGGCGTTTGTCCGCAGAGGGTGATAAGCCCAGCCGCCGGTGTCCTCGATATAATAAATTTCGTGACCGAGCCGCCGGAAACCTTCGAGAAAATGTAATACTTGCCACGACACACCGGCCAACGGCGTGCGCCCCAATATCCCCATAATGATGAGTCGCAACTTTCTGCTCATTGTCGACTTCGGGGTCTGCCCGCCAGCCAGTACATGGCATTATTCACCCAAGCAGCACAATTGCGCCCGGAGCGAATCCATGACTCAATTTACGACAAGGCTTTTTCTAGCAGAACTCCAGTAATCTTCGTTGCGTCGAAGTATTCCTCCGCTAGAGATCGACCGCACTTGCAATGATTCTCATAGTCGGCGACGACTTGTTTAACGCATCGTGTCGCTTCCTGGAGGCCGCGAAAGCGAAATAATCCGGAGTCATCCGGCAGAAATCGGCTGGTCCCCGTGTGCTGGACAACAGCCGGCTTGCCGCTGGCCAAATAACAAAGTGTTCGATTGCTCAGCCAAGCATTTTCGAGTTTCAAACAAGCGGGTTTAGCGCAACTAAATTCACCAAAGGAATCTTGAATGTAGCGCTGATAATTCCATGGGGTCGCAGCCACTCTGTGAGCATCAACGACACTCCAGCCCCGGCCTTCGAGAGCTATTCGCTGCTCATCGTCCGGCAATAGGTCGAGAGCCAATTGGAACGGGTGGTCTATAAGTTCTGGCATATCCAGAAATGGCAGGAAGCCGCTCCGCTTGTCATCCAGATGCGCGTGCGCGTCGTCCTCTATCCAGCCGCCGGCGTACCAATGCGCTACGGTGGTGAACGGCGCGTCGGCAGTTGCCTCGCACACCGGCCACCAGTCGAGAGCCACGCATGGAGAAGTATAAATCCAATTCAATCCGAGATCCGGAATCGCTGTTTCCCGCTGCCCAACTGTCTCGCCGGTGGTAAAGTAAACATCATGCGGCGTCAGATTAATGCGTCCATTGCTGACCCAGGCCTGCGATAAACCCGGATCGATATCGAGCAGGGCTGATCTCCTGAAGCGCTTTACCACATGCAAAGGCGTGTCGTAGCGAAATTCCAGCAAAAGATCCGCGCATGCGGCGGCATCCACGTCCATACATCCCAGCGCGGCTGCATCGAGAGGCGAGATCTCATCAGAGGAGTAGAGAGCTAGACAATTCGCGAGGTCGTAGCGTTCTAACCGAAGCTTTAAGGCGGAAACCTTCGCTTGCACTTCGGCAACCGGAGAATTTGCCGGTATGGATTCGAGCCAGATTACGTTACAGCCGATTGCACGCAGCCCCAGCGCCCAATTCAAATACTCCCATAGATGACCACCGCCCTCGGGGTACTCCAGCGTTCTTACGGGTGCGATGCAAACCGTGATACTCATCTCTTTCGTGAGCGTCAGCGCTGGCCGAGATGGGCTTCCAAATTTCGCTTTTCGACATGAGGATGAACTGTCGCGAACGTAAATGGATCTCCGATGGCTTTTGCCACATCCGATCTGATGAAAGCGACTTGTCCTTTTTCGATACCAAGAAGCAAATCGCAGTGTTTTAACGTGGAGAGGCGATGGGCGATGATGAAGACGGTTCGGCCGATGCTGAGACGTTCCATGATCTGCATGATTTCTTTTTCTGTCTTTATGTCGATGGAACTCGTCGGCTCATCCAAGATAAGAATCGGAGCATTCTTGAGAAAAGCTCGAGCCAAGGCAATTCGCTGGCGCTCTCCACCCGATAGTTGCATGCCGCGCTCGCCAACCGTGGTAGCGTACCCGTCCGGCAGCCGGGCGATAAACTCATGCGCATGGGCCGCCTTTGCGGCCTCGATGATTTCATGTTCCGAAGCGTCGGGCCGTGCATAGGCGATGTTCTCGGCGATGCTCGTTGAAAACAGCACGGATTCTTGAAGTACGATGCCGAATTGATGACGAAGGTCCGCGAGCTTGTAGTCTCGCAGGTCGACTCCATCAAGCAGGATCTGGCCTTGAGTCGGCTCGTAAAACCGCGTCAGCAGACTCACGAGCGTTGACTTGCCTGCCCCCGTCATACCCATGATACCGACTCTAGTCTTCGCCTTGATTTCAAGCGAGACGTCGCGCAAGACCGGGTGCTCGCCATCAAATGCGAAGCAAACATTGCGGAACGTAACCGCGCCTTCGGCATGGGGCAGGGGAACTCCATGTTTCTTTTCCACCACGTCTGGCGCCTGATCCAGAAGCAAAAAAGCGCGTTCCGCGCTGCTCAGTGATCTTTGGGTGCGTGATGTCATTTCGCTAAGAGAGTTGAGAGGTCCGAATAACTGCGCCAGATAGGACGTGACCAGCATTAAAGTGCCCAACGTTAGTGTCCCTGATTGGACATGTTGGATACCCAGAAATAAAACGGCGGCAGTTCCGGTTGCCGTTGTAATTCCGATGACCACGTCATACGCGCCTTCTGACCACGCGCCGCGAACGCGCGCCGCGAGACTCTCACTCGAATGGCGAACGAAGCGGTCGCGTTCGCGTTCTTCCTGCCCGAAAGCCTTAACCACGCGCAGCGCGCTGAGCACTTCCTGCACAACCGAGAAAGCGGAATTTTCGAAGTGGGTGGCGTTACACCAGTTGTCACGAAGGCGCGGGTTAAAGGTTCGCGCCCCGAGATAAAGAATCGGTGCAACAGCAACAGCGACCACAGCCAGTTGCCAATCGAGTGTCGCGGTGATGTAAGTCATGCCGACGACCGTCGCTGCGGACGCAATAAAAGGAATGGTTCCGTCAACTGCAATCCACTGAATTGAGAGAGCATCGTTCTGGATTCGATACACCGAATCGGCCGTGCCTCTCGCATCGTGGTATGAAACGGACAGACGTTGCACGTGATCAAACAGTTTGGTTCGGAATGCCAGAGTTAGTTTTTCACCTATGTAGATCCGCAACAATAAAGTTCCGAGCCGCTGGAGACCCGTGAAAAGGGCGATGACGATTATCAGAATGGCAACAAATAGAAGCGCCCCATTGGAAGAACCATTAAGCGCGTTCGGTATCCACGGTTGTAAAAACGCGGGCAGCGGGTGAGAGCCAATGACACTATCGACGGCGATTTTTAACGGCAACGGAATCAGCAAAGCAAGCGGAGTCGATAACAACGTTACACAACAGAGCGCGCCGATATGCGGCCAATAAGCCCGGGCCTCGGTTAGTAAACGACGGTAGAGTTCGAAATTACTATATTTCTTTTTTTCCATCTTGAATCGCATCCGAGCGCTGAAAGGTGTTCATCACTGCGGCGATCGCGCTCCCACAGCCGCGCAGCGTATACGTCGTTAGAAAAATGCTTGAGAGACCTAGCACGAAGCAAGCGGCCCATGCACGATCGAATGCTGCCAGAACGAAAAGACTAAAGACAAAAAGTAGAGGAAGAATTTCAAAGAGAGAACATCTGGGCCACAGCCGGAGGCGGACGAATTGATTGCCGGCGCCGTGATCCTCCACCGCCATCAGCAACCGCGCGGCGCCAGGAAAGCCCGCGCGCACTTCCAAATCCCATCGGTCGTAATCTCCGCCACGTCGAACATGAGCCGCAGCTCGACGTAAATCCGCCTCGAATGATTCCAGCCTTTGGTTGGGATCGCGCCAGTACTCCGTCCAGACAGCAAATTTCCGCGGCCAGGGTATAGTAAAACCCGACGCATTATATCGCCAAAAAGTCAGACCCGAACGGACCCGTCCCGTGAGCCGCGCCAAAGGCTGGAGTAGATGAAGCAGTGCGGTGATGCTGCGCAGTTTGATCAGCTCCAAGCGCGACCTTCCTGATGCGGGAAAAGGAACTCGGAGTGAGCTCAACACGGCCTGACAAATCGGCGCGTAAAGCGCCAAGATCAAAAGAGGCAGAGCGTAGAATAATGGAAACCAAAGAAAACCAAGTGCGCAAATCGGCGCGAGCGCGGCGATGGCCAAGTACCATTCCGGCATAGATAGCCAGGATTCCAATGTGCCAGCCGGTCCTTGGTAAATAGACTGGAAAGGCGCGCTACCCCACACACCATGATAAATGCGTCCCTGGCTCCACGCTTTATACTGATGCCCATTTCCGTAAACGCGTCCTGCCCATGTAACGTGACCAGCGAGATTATACTTCTCTGGCCATTTCCTTTCGAGAAACGATTCTGCCTTGCCATAATTGTGCTGTTGTTTCCAATACGCCCGAATCGAATTACGACGGTGGTGCCAAACCATTGCTCCCGGGCTGTATCCAAGAGTCCATCCCCTTTGCTGTAGCCGCCAACATACATCGACGTCATCACCCGCGACGCGAAATTGCGGATCAAAACCTCCGATCGCTTCGAGGGCAACTTTGCGAAAAGCCATATTGCAACCGGGAATATGCTCGGCCTCGCTGTCGGACAGGAGGATGTGCACCGGGTTTCCTGGAGAATGGGCGACACACTCAGCAATGGGTCCGTCTGTCGCAGGCGCTATATTGGGCCCGCCGACACCCATGTGACGTGTGTTCATGAACGTGCCAGCTATATAGCGCAGCCAGTGCGGGTCGGCGTATGCATCATCATCGATATATGCGACGATTTCTCCAGTTGCTGCATTCAGTCCGATATTGCGAGCGGAAGAGAGTCCGCGATTCTCAGTCGTGATCACGCGGAAGCCATAGCTCGCAGCAATCTCAGCTGTGGAATCAGTTGAGCCATCGTTCACTACGATGACTTCGTAGTTGGGATAATCGAGCCGTAACAGGCTCTCGAGGCATCCCGCGAGAGTTCGGCTGCCGTTGAATGTACAGACGATGACGGAGATTTTTGGCCACGACAATTCCTTTGCAATGGGAATTTTTGTGAACACCTCGCGTACCGCTTTAAGAGCGGGTTTCGGACGGCGGTCGCGAGCAGTAATGCCGAAGGCCCAATCGTCCACTTCGGCCCCCGCTCTGTGCCATTCATCAGTCCAGGAAAATATGAAAGCTCCGGCGCAACCACTAGCGAAAGTTGTACGCAGCTGCCAATCGAGTGCATGCGCTTGCGTGGTCTCGCCGTTGCGCAAGCTATCGAGGCCGATCTCGCTCATGAGCAAAGGTCGATCGCCGGCGATATTATGAAGCCGCGCCAAATAGGCTTCGAGCCGATCCTGTGATTCGAGGTAGACATTAAAAGTCACGAGGTCCAAGAAAGGCAGGTGAAGGTATTCGGTCGTGGGATAATTCACGTAGCTGACGAGAGCGTCGGGGTCCACCGCTTTCACAGCCCCATATAAATGCTCGAGATAATGTTCGACTCGTTCGCGTCCGAGCCAGCGAACGAGCGGAGCCGTGATCTCGTTGCCGAGCGCATAGCAAAGCAGCGCGGGGTGTCCGGCGCAGATACGCGCTTTGTTTTGGATCAACTCTGTAATATCCGGAGCTCCCTTCCGATCGATCAAATAGCCGGCATATTGCTCGGCGGAAAGTCCCACCATCACGCGAAGGCCGTGTTTTTGAGCAATGTCAAGAAGCTCGCGGCGCGGTGTCGTATGAGGAATGCGAACGGCGTTAAGTCCGTTCGCGGCCATCAAAGCAAAATCTCGCTCCAGAACCTCGATATTCTCATATTCGCCACCGCTCGGGCCCGGTTTGAAAGCTCCATACGTTACCCCGCGGACCCAGAGCTTATCATTGCCAGCAAATAGAAATTTACCTTTGACATTTGGGCGTTGAATTTTTCCATTCGGTGAAGTGATGGTCGTGTGGTTTTTCTTAAGTGGACGGGAGGTATCATCGCTCGGTAGGAACAGCTTCCAATACTTATTGAAAGGCCTATTTTCTTCAGGGACAGCATCCACATCATCTAACAATTCGCGACGTAGCTCGCCGAATGACGGCATCGGCAAATTCACAATTTCAATGGCCTCCTTACTCTGCAGACTAGAAGAATTTGACACTCAGAAATGGATGTAACGTCTGAAATGACTAGGGGGAAGCGCAACAATGATGCCATCAAGCACGAAAATATTTTCGTTTATTTTACACGCGGTTGTTTTGCCGACGTAGGAACAATCGCTTACTGCTGCAGGGTTTAGCATGCATGCGTTAGAAGGATCCCTGCGACTGGACTATTTGTTTTAAAAATACGTAGAGAGCTGGATGGAAAATAACGTCTTTCATACTGGTGTATTAACTATTGTTTAGGACTTTCCGACGGCAGCATGGTTGATAACATCGAGGATTTAGATCAAGGACCTAGATATGGAGCGCTGGCGGAATTTGCCCAGCTGCGCGGGTTTCGCGATCTCTGAAAGTCAGTTCATTGTCAATGCGTCGCGGCGTCTTTTTCGTGACGGCTTCTTTACCTCGAGCTTTCGCCCGGAATTTTATACTCAGCTCAGATATGATCGGGTAATGGACAACGGGCTGGAGAAATGATGGGGAATGCCGAACGGGCATCACATAGAAATCATGCCATTAAAGTGGGTCCTGATACGAACGATTCCGGAACTTGCCGCCGAGCTGCGCCGATGATCGATGCGTTCGATCCTTGGGCGCGCCAGGGCGGTGAATACTACTCACTGCAGTGAAAGCGACGCGAAGCCGCCCAATCGGACGAATCGTTCAAATCCTGATTGCGATGGTTTTTGCCCGCGGGGTACTATTTGTGATCGACTCGGACGTCGACCTGGTTTGCTCCGACGCCGGGATGGCTTTCGGACTCGGACTCAGTTGCCTCGATTAGGCTATCTGCGAGTAGATTGGCGACGCACGCATAGCTCAGGTCGTTCATGTGCAGGCCGTCAGCGGAGACGATATCTTCCATTTTATACCGGCCGCTCGACAGCCAGTACCGCATCAGCGCGAAGCGCCGGAAAACCCCCACATGCATATCTTTGGCCACCGCGTCGATGGAATCTACGATGAGTAGGTGGGTAGGGCGGGCGATAATGCGCGGGGAGAACTGGGGATCCATCAAGATGATATCGGTCTGCGCCGATTTAAGACGACTCACCCCCTCGCGGATGGTCGCCGTATATGAAGCAACATCGTCGCTCCTCAGCGCCTGATTACTGCCTGTCTGCCAGATCACGAGCTGCGGATGATAAGGCAACACGTCGCGCTCGAAGCGCGCGAGCATCTGGAAAGCCATTTCGCCGCCAATGCCCTGATTGATCACATTCAGCGGCAGCTGTGGGAACCCGCGATGGAGCTCTTCGCCGAGCAGTGCGGGATACGTGTGAGCCGAATCCGACGCCCCGATTCCTTTTGTCGAGGAAGAGCCAATTGCGACGATGACCAGTGGCTGACCCGAACGAATCACTCGGCTAGTATTTGGTAGATGCACTAGGAACCGTGTAATCTCCGGAGGTGCCGCGCATTCTGGCATTCTGCGCGACCCGGCGGCCGACGTGTTTACGACCAGCAATACGAGCATCGCGGCGGCGATCACCGGCCATCGAATCGTTCTCATCGGGCACTTCCCGCCTTGACTGGCGGAGAATTCGCGCCTGGGCTTCCGCGCATTACGAAATCGGCCATTGCCCGCCCGATGCAGTCATAAAGCTTCGCTGCCACACGCCGACGTTGACCACTATCGCTGACTCTCAGATCCAAGAACCCACTCTCC
>Ga0207683_10004641_pt1 | contig 11846 bp, 7 predicted proteins | sample KBSM73metaG_FD_184333 | JGI IMG/M metagenome (GOLD analysis project Ga0207683, IMG submission 184333) | Miscanthus rhizosphere microbial communities from Kellogg Biological Station, Michigan, USA - KBS M7-3 metaG (SPAdes) (version 2) | ecosystem: Host-associated > Plants > Roots > Rhizosphere >...
GCGTTGTCGGTGGCGCCGGCGCTGACCACGTCGGTCAGGTACGGATAGCGGGTCAACTGGGACGCGGCCGCGGCCGAGGCGGGGCTGGCGCCCAGGGTCACCAGTGCCGATGGCACCACCAGGGTGGCTACCAGGACGGCAAGCCTCCGGCGATGCCGCAGCGCCTTTGGCACGGGCAGGCGAGTATTCATGAGCGTGTTTCCCTCCTTCGCCAGCTTGCGGGCTCGTGGCAGGTCTTGGCTCGATGGGTCATCGTTACCCCCCAAGGGTGTTATCGGTGGATCGGCCGGTGGCCGGATCGTCGGTGAGAGTGCCGCCGGCGCGCGTAGCTGAGGAGAGCTACCGCGACGACGAGCGCGAGGGCAAACGCTGAGAGCCGGAGCACGTTCGGCCACGGGCTCAGCGCGGGTGCCGGCGAGCTTGTCGGGCTGGCCGGATTCGGGGCCGGGGTTCCGTGGAGTGTCCGCAGGACATCCAGGGACTGGTAGCCGTAATGCTTCGAGGGCTCCACATGGGAGTTCTCGCTGAATTCGTTCCAGCTGATCAGGCCCAGCATGTTCGGGGAGGACCGGGCGGCCGTGGCGTATTCGGTGCGCAGGGTCTGGCCGTCGTTCCGGGGCACGATGCGCTCTCCGCCGACCATCCTGGCGTCGAATCCGGGCGCGAGAGGAGCGATCCAGTATTTGCCCTCGCGATGAACGGCCTGGCTCATCTGATCGAGCTTGGCCTGATAGCCGGTCTGGGTCGCCGGGTTAACCGACGACCAGTAATAGGCGTCACCGTCGGTGATCCTGGCGACGCGGTCGAAGCCGGCCACGTTCTTCTCGGTGCACAGCACCAGCATGCCGGGCCGCACGGCCCTGGTGACCTGCGCCACCTCGTCATAGGAAAAGGCCCAGGTACCGCTCCAGATGGTCAGCGGCTTACCGTCCACCCGGAAGAAAACGGGGCTGGGCGCGAACTCGTCCCGGAACTTGACGAAATCGGCGGCGACCTTGGATACCGGCAGCGGATGCCGGTAGAAGTCCAGGCCTTGATAGATCATGGCGAGCTTGAAGTGCTCCTGGGCGGCGGCAGTCATCAGCAGCCGGAGCCGCACATCGTTGAGCGGGGTGTCTTTCCAGCTGACGATGAAGCCGCCGATGCCGGCCGACTTGGCTTGCTGGATCTGATGACGCAGGACGGCCGGGTCGCTGCTGGAATAGCCGCCGATCAGCGGCAGGTCCTTCTTGGCCCGCGACCAGGAACTGCGGCTGAACCAGATGTAGTAATACGCGAACAAGGGGGTCGCGGGTGAGGCCGCCGGGGCCTGCCGCGGTGCGGGTGCGGTCCTCGCGGCGGGCGCGCTCGCGGCGATGCCGACGCCGATGCCGCATGCGGCCAGCATGCCGCATAGCCCCAGCACCCAGATCCTCCGCGCCTGATTGCCTGCCATCATGCAGCCTCCTTCGTCGCCGCGCGGCGGCGAGAGCGAGCCGGGTGCCGCAGGAAGGCGAAAATACTCCTGCGCCGGGTCCGTGACAGCAACGGAATCCCGGCCAGCCCGGCCAGCAGCGCGCCGCAGACGACAGCTATGTCGCCCCGGCTCACCGCGGCCAGGTTCGCCGTCTGGTCCTTGGACAGGCGGAGCGTCTGGCCCTGCACGCTCGCGCCGCGCGCCTTCACCTCCACCCGGTAGTTGCCCAGCGGCAGGTTCCTGACCGTGGCGACGTGGCTCGGCCCCAACTGCACCCGCTGGACCGTGCGGTCGGGCATGGTCAGCAGCGCGTAGCTGCCCATCGCGCTGTCGAAGATCGCGTCGTGCGCGGTGATCGTGAGAGCGTAGAAGTATCCGGTGAGTTTGGGGTTGGGCGTGCGGCTCGGCGTGAACCGCTCAACGCCGGCGTGGACCGTGTTGGTGCCGCTGACCAGCATGCTCTGCACCGAGTAGTGCAGGTCGGTGCTGGACAGGAGGCTACCGCGGTAGACCGGCCAGGCGCAGGGCAGCCAGGTGGTGCCGGACGGGCGCAACGTGGCCGGCTGGCCGAGATTGTTGCGCACGGAGATCTGGCTGACCCGGTTCACCGGGAGGGCGACGCCGTTCTGCTGGGCCAGCCGCGGGCTCACCTGGCACATGATGGCGAACGAAGCGGTGACCGTATAGTTGGCGCGCATCGGAAGCCCCTGCACGGTCGGGCGGAATGCCTGATCCGGGTCGCGCTGGCCGGCCCAGCGGACGAACGTGTACTGTCGGCCCGAGGCGCTGAGCTTGGTGTCCGCCAGCGTCAGGCTGTGTGCGCTGAAGTTGTGCTGCTCGGTGACCGACGTGCTGCCCTGGGGACCGGTGACGATCGGGGTGCCGTCGAAGACGAACCGGACCCCGGGCAGCGACGGGACGGTGCGGATCGTGATGGTGATCGGCCACGGCTGCACCGACCCGCCAGCGAAGGCCGGCGGCGCCGCGACTGCGCCGCCGAGCGATACGGCCGCGATCACCCCGAGCACACGGGTCAGCCTGATCTTCACCCGCCCGTCTCCTTGGCCGCGGCGGCCCGGCTAGCCGGCGCGGAACGCCGCCGACGCGCCGAACGGGCCGACGAAAACGCGGCGAAGGCCACCAGCAGGATGCTGACCGCGGCGGCTCCCCCGTACAGCAGGTAAATCACGGTTACCTGACGGTGAGACAGCGGGTGCGTGACGGGCAATGGGTCGGGGGCGGCGCCGGCGCGCAGCAGGACGGGCGGACGCGGGCTAGCCGCGAAGTCGAAGGCGCTGATGATGCTGTTCGACCGGGCGTCGCGATCGGCCAGCGGGTCGAGCCGCCAGTTCTGCTCGATGAACTTCAACGCGCCGGTGTAGTCCATCACGGTGTGGTTGACCTGGCCCTGGCGTGAGTACGCGCTGACGAGCAGGGCGGGAACGCGGAAACCGACGGTGGCCGAGCCCATCTGGGGCGGTCGCACGCCGTCGTACCACCCGCCGGGTCCGTCATAGGACCACATGAACGCGGAGCTGCCCCAGTAACGGCTGAGCATGAGCTGCGTGATCATCGTCCTGACCAGGCCCTGGCCGAGGGAGACCGACCGCGCGGAGCGCTCGTCATAACCGGACGAGGATGCCACGTACGCGACCGCGGGCATCGTCCCGGCCTGCAGATCCTTGTAGTACTGGTCTAGGCCGACGATGTGGCTGGCGAGCGCCGGGTCGTGGGTGAACCGGTAGAAGTCGACCAGGGGCACCCGGGAGGTCTGGGTCTCCGGGTTGGCTGGCGACGCGGTTTGATACGTCTGCGTGCGGTTGTAGCCCTGGACGTAGAACTTCCAGCTCACGCCGGCCGCCTGGAGCCGGTCGAAGATCGTCAGCTGGTCACCATAGCCGCCCGGTGGGATCCGGCCGGTGGCCCCGGGCGCGGGGACGGCCGACACCCAGTAGGACCGGTTGTTGCGGATACCGTACTGGTTCGACGAGAAGAAATGATCGAAGAGCACGTAATCGCTGGCGACCTTCCAGTAGAAGGCCAGCGTCCGGCCGTCGTAGTGGCCCATCGCGGTGGCTCCGTCGCGCCCCTGCCGCTGGTAGGCGGCGACGAAGCCGTCCATCTTCCCGCCGTTGTACTGGTTGGCGATGATCGTGTTGTTCGCGCTGAGCGACGGCAGGTGGCCGCCGCGTAGCAGGAACGGCTTGACGCAGCCATCGGCCGGCTTGCCAGTGACCCGGAGCTGGCAAGTGCCGGCCGAAACGCCGGAAGCACCCGGATAGGTGCCGAAGTAGTTGTCGAAGGCCCGTCCGCCCTGCATGAGGAAGATGAAGTGCTTGACCGGCGTGACCGCCTGGTGCCCTGCTCCCCGGGGTTGGGCCGACGGCGGGGAAGCGGACGATGACGCGGCCGCCGGCCCTGCCGCCAGCACTAGGCCCAGCAGCGTCGCCGAGACGACCACCGCCGGCTTGACCAGGGCGGCGAGCCCGGCCCTCATGGGTGCACCTCATAGATGGTGATGGCGGGCCTGACGGTGTGCGGCCGGACCCGTACGGTGCTGGCCGAAGCGTAGACGACCACGCCGTGGAACCGCCTGACCAGGCGGAGCGCCTTTCCGGCGAAGTAACGGCTATGGGACGCCGTGTAGGCATCCCAGACGATGTACTGGAACTCACCCTGGCGCAGGTCCAGGTCAGGGTTCGCCACTGGCGCGTAGGTCGGGTTCCGGTCGTGCGGGTTCGTGCTGATCGACAGGGCCGAGACCTGGTGGTGGCCATAGAACTCCAGCACGTTGGCGACGGAGGGCCCGATGGCCAGGAACCGGCTGCCCTGGGGCGCGTGCCGCAGGATCCACTCTCCGGCCTCCCGGCCGCTGGTCATCCCGCCGCTCCCGGCCATGGTGACCCTGGCCGAGGGCTGGCTACGGGCCCAGGCCGGGATCACCAGGCTGACGGCGGTGGCCGCGGCCAGCACCCCCATGGCCAGCCGGCCTGCTCGCCCGTGCTGTGGGAGTGGGAGCGGGCGGGTCAGGGTCCGGCCGGCCAGGGTGGCCAGCACCGGGGCTACCGGCAGCAAGTACTGGAAGCCCTTGACTGGCCAGAGGGTGAAGAACAGCACCGGGACGACCATCCAGGAGAGCAGCAGGCGCTCACGCCAGGTGGCCTCACGGCGAAGCCAGACGAGCCCGGCGAGGGCGGCGGCCAAGACAGCCGGGCCGATCCAGCTGGGCAGGACGGTGAAATAGAACCATGTGCCGTGATTCGGCCGCCGGAACAGCTGCCATACGAGGTAGCTCTGGCCCGTCCGGCTATGCCCGGCCAGCCGGAGCATGACCGGCCAGATCGCCACCTCCGCCCCGATCAGCAGCAATGCCAGCCAGAGCTGCCTGACTCGCAGCCGCGCGACCGGGGTGAGGGCGAAGAACATGTACAGGCCGCCGAGCAGGACGACGCTCGTCTCCTTGGACAAGATCGCGGCGCTCATCATGCTGGCGCAGGCCAGCAGCCAGCTCAGCCGCCCGTTCTCCACGTAGCGCGCCACACAGTAGAGGGCTCCGGTCGCGCACAGCGTCATGAGCCCGTCCAGCAGGACCTGCCTGCTCACGACGACGTGATAGGGCATGACGGCGAGCAGCCCGGCGGCCGCTAGCCCGGCGGCGGTCCCGTAGAGCTTGCGGCCGAGCACGAACGTCAGGCCCACGGTCGCGACGCCGATCCCGGCGGCGAAGGCCCGCGCGGTCCAGTCGGTGTCATGGATGCGCAGCACCAGCGACAGCAGCGTCTGGAACAACAGCGGATGCGCCCGGAACACCGGGAACATCGCCGCTAGCGGGGAGTTTCCCGCGATCGAGGCCGCCGATCCGGTATAGACCGCCTCATCGCTGTTGAATCCGACCGCGGTGAGCTGCCAGAACCGGAGGAAGGCTGACAGCGCCATGACGGCGATCAGCGGCAGGACGGGGTAAAGCAGCCGACTGAAGAAAGGATGCCGTGGCGGCTCCGGCGCAGCCGGCCTCGCCGGAGCCGCCACGGAACCGGGCTCGGAAGCCGGCTCGGGATCGGAACCCGGCCGGGTCCCGTTACCGGCCGGACCCGGCTCGGCGTGGCCGGCCGGGGTCCCCTCGGCATGGCCCGCGTCGGCCTGATTGCCGTGCGGTTTCACGCCGTTCCCCAGGTGGATGCCGCCCTGGCCCGGCGGCGCTATGATGCGCGCCCCGTGTCCGTTGCCCGATGCGCCGCTGCCCGATGCGCCGTTGCCCGCTGCGCAGGGCGAGCGGGAATCGCTTGCGCTTATCAGGCGCGGGCTTTCCTCGGCCCAGCTGAAGCTGTCCGGGGCGCCGTTGCCTGCTGCGCCGGCTGAGCCAGAATTGCTCGCCTCGATCAGGTGCGGGATCTCATCGGCCCAGCCGAATGTGTCCGAGGCGAGGGTCCGGACCCGGACGTTGGCGAGGAAGCCGGCCAGGATGTTCCGCTCGGCCGCCCGCAGCTCGTGGTAGTCGCGGGAACCGATGCTGATGGCGGGCGCGAGGTACCGGAAGGGCGGGAAACCGTAGGCGTCGTCGGTGTTGGCCAGCAGCTGGGTGAGCGCGGCGTGCTTATCGAGGTCGGCGAGGCGCGGCGAGCCGCGCTCGATGATGAACAGTTCCCTGACCCGGGTGGCGTCGGTTATCTGGCAAGGCACCAGCCGGTCCACGGTGTACTTGGGCGGCGGGATCAGCATCTGGGTGAGGGCGTTGATGCCCATGATAGGCAGGTTGAACCGGCTCAGCGTCATGGCGATCGACCGGCCGCCCCTGGAGTGCAGACGGCTCTGGATCTGCAGCCGGCGCCATTCGGACCGGGTGAGGTCGTCGGCCGACACGGCGCGCAGGGTGTGGGCGCTGATCGTCAGCGGCTTGGGGAACCAGGAAGCGTTGCCGCTGCGGTCGATGACCGTCATGTCATCGGACAGGAACCTGCCCCCGTGCTCGCGCAGCAGCCGCAAGACCGTGCCGGTCTTCCCGGTGTCGGTCAGCGCGGAGAGCATCACGCCGGTCCCCGCCAGTTCCACGCAGGCGGAGTGGAGCAGCATCCGGCCGCGGGAAACCAGGACGAACCGCAGCAAGGGCTCGAGGATGTTGGTGTACACGACATGGCTCGAGCGGGCCAGCAGCGGACCCACCTCCACCGTGACGCGCTCGTCGATGCGGGCGCGGAAGTTGGCGCCGAGCCGGCCGAGGTGCTCCTCGTAGCGGATCACCGTGGGATAAGAGGACTCGATCATGGCGGCGCGGCGGCACGGCCGTTTGTGTCCCACGTCACCGACTCGCACCGCGATGTCCACGTCGCCGTCGGCGATGTGCTGGGCGCGGAAGAACTCCAGTTCCGGCAGCATGACCTGGGACCCGATCGTCACGATGCCGGCCACGTCATAGCGGTAGGTCAGATACTGGGACCGCTTGCGGGCAGAAACCGGGCCATCGGGCCCGCCAGCGTCTGACGCGGCCAGGTCGACGAGCACCCGGACCGGGTCGCGGCGGGTGTCCTGCCCGGCCGACGCGAAGATGGCCCGGTCGCTCAGCACGAAGCGGACGACGAACAGGAGCACCAGGGTGATCCCGTTCGCGATCAGGACGTCCAGGCCCCGGTCGATCAGGAACTGGAAGACCGGGAGGCGGGCCAGCAGGAGAACGTTGTTCATGATGAAAAACCGGACCGCCCGGCCGAGGCGGGTACCGTGGGCGCGCTTACGGTAGATCATGGTGTCCACCAGCACGAAGTTCCATGCGGTGGAGACCTGGGTAGCCAGTGCCGCCCCCAGCAGGTGGTTCCAGCCCAGGGTGTGGAAGAAGAACCAGAGCGCCGCGGTGTTGACCACGATGCCCGTCGCGCCGACCAGCCCGAACGACACGAACCGCGCCGCCTGGCTCATCTGCTCGCCCTTGGTGACCGGCCGCTCGCGCAACTGCCGGGCCAGCCGCGCCGCGCGCAGCCTAGTCACGTGCCGGAGGAACGCGACTCCCTGGCGCAGCGAGGCCTTGGATTCGCCCGCCGCGCGCGGTTCGAAACGGTAGGCGACCTCGGCCACCCGGGCGACCGGGTTGCGGACCAGGATCTCCAGCAGCACCTTGAAGCCGGACGGGCGGAGGCGATCGAGGTCGACGCTGCCCCGGCGGAAAGCGAAAAGCCCGCTCAGCGGATCGCTGACCATGGCGAGCCTGCGCGGGAACAAGTCCTTGACCAGCCTGGTAGCGCCGGAGGAAACAAACATCCGCCCGTGGCTGCTCAGCCCGCCCGCCGCAGACCCATCGCCGGCGTACCTGCTGCCCACCACGATGTCGCAGTCGTGGCGCATGGCGGTGCTCGCCAGCACGGCCGCGGTCTCCGGCGGATGCTGCAGGTCGGCGTCCATGACGAGAACCCACTCACCCCGCGCCTGCCGCGCCCCGGCGATGACCGCACCGCCCAGGCCGCCCTTACGGGAACCAGGCGGCCGGTGCAGGAGCCGGACCGGGACCGGGCACGTCCCGGCCGCCTCGGCCAGCACCCCCGGCGTCCCGTCATCACTGTCATCGACAAAGACCAGCTCGGCGCCCAGCGGCGCGACGGCTGGACCGAGCCGCGCCAGCAGAGGTTCGATGGTGTCTTTCTCATTGCGGGTCGGAACGATCACGGTAAGCCCCGGCGTGCCGCCGCTGCCCGCTCGATTGAGATCGGCAAGCGCATCCGGCAATCCAGCACCCGGAACCGGACCCGGCCCGCTATAGTTGATCCGTGTGGTAAATGATTGCTCAACTCGAGCACGGTCAATCGACATAAGGTGGTCCCCCTTGGCCGCCGAGCGGGCAGCACGCAGCAAATAATTGCCACGCGAAAACAAAATGACCAAGAAACCCCGCGCACGTATCTGCGGGCAGCATTGCAGGTACCAACGGCACTCAGTACACGTCAGAAGATGACCAGCGGGATAAGTACGGAGTATCAGGGAGGCTGGTTAGCGGCCCCGATCTTCGCCGAAGGCTAGATCCGTCACACGAATTAACTCGCACACGACCAGGCCTCTCGCGCGCCCGCAGTCACCTCCCCCCGGAGATAGCCCTAGGAAACTGCTACCAAATTCAACTAACCGAAGGATCGGAGCTAATTTTCCGCCCCGCCGTCCCGGCCGTTGTCCTCACCGAGGAAACGATCATGGCAAGCAGCTTTGCTAATAACAGGACATTAGCAGACATATATTTATATGCAAGACATCTGCTGTTCATCTTTTCTTCATCTTTTCTTCATGTTTTTGTGCCCGATGCGCGGGCACGGGGGATTCGCCAATGCTCGCGCCGCCGTATGCGGCTCTTTCGGCCCGTGCAGCAGTTGGCCGGCGGGTGTTGGATCAGCTTGTACGGCTGGTGGACAGATGTTTGATGCCGTTGATCCAGCCGGAGCGAGGCGGCCCGGGTCGCCGCGTCTGGCGATCTGCCAACCTATGTAGACGTCTGGACTCTACCTATGTAGAGTTGCCCGCATAGCACCGTGGGCCGGCACCAGCCGGACGCGGTGCGGTGGGGGTGATTCCATGAGCAAGCTGACTCAGGTGAGGTCTGCGGTCAGGCGCGCTCTGGTATGGCTGCTGCCCGCCGGGCGGCGGGACTGGCTCGCGGCGGTCTGGGCTGGGGCGCATGAGATGCCGCCGGGACTGACCCGGCTGGCCTGGCGGGCGGGCGGGGTCTGGGTGCTCGCCCGGGGGGCGCTGATGCCGCGCCGGCTCGTCCGCGTGGGGCTGTTCGCGGCGGCCAGCGCCGGTGCGGCATGGGTGGCCTGGCCGCAGCTAGGGGTCGGCCACGTCGCGGAAGGCCGGTTCAACGCGATCGCCCCGGTGCTGGTGCTGGCCGTGCTGCCGCTGCTGTCCCGGCGGTTCTTCGGGGCGGCTTCTCCCGGCCGGATCGGCGGGTCCCTCCGGGTCTTGTGCTACGCGGCGATCCTGGCCTTGCTGTCGGCCTGGACCATCATGGTGTTCAGCAGCCTTCTGCCGGTAAAGCCTGCTTACCAGCGCATCTTCTGCAACGACCGGTGCACCGGGGTGCCCGGCCGGTCGTCCGGGGGTCCAACGTGGCAGGCCGAGATCCTGATCATGCTGCTGATCCTCGGATACGCGGGCGTCACCCTCTTCCTGACCTCGCGGCGCTCCCAGGTCACCCGGAGCACGCTGGCCATCGGCACCGGCACCGGCTTGCTTTTCGGCGTGGTCATGTACGCGGTGGACCGCTCGGGCTCAGCAAGGTGGCCACCAACCCATGGCTGCCGGGCTCGACGGCCGGCCCACTGGTGGCGCTGGCCTGGATCCTGCTGTTCGGCGGCCCGGCCGCGGCCGCCGTGCTGGCCGGGCGGCGGTGCCGCGGACCCGATGGCTCCAGGCCGCCCGGCCACGCCAGAATCGGGCAGGGCGTTGCCGCCGGCCTGCTGGCGAACGGGACCGCCGCGATGGCCGTCACTACTCTCGGCACGGGCACGACGATGCTGATGCTCAAGTCCCCGTGGCTGCTGCACTGGCTCAACCACGGTCGGCACCTGACCGGGTTCGCCACGTACCGCTATGAGCTCAATACGACCAACCACACCGGCGCGTATGTACTCATGCTCATGTTCTTCCCGGTCATCGGGCTGATAACGAGCTACCTGGCCGCGGTCATCGCCAACCCCGCGCCGCTAGATGCCCGGTCGCCCAGTCCGGGCCTGCCTATGACCTCTGGAGAGTGAGCCGCTTGACGTCGCGTCCGGAATTCTCCGCGCAGACCCTGTCCGTGCTGGCCGCGCTGTGCGATCAGCCGTCGCAGTGGCAGCACGGGTACGCGCTGGCCAGGCAGACCGGCCTGAAGTCCGGCACGCTGTACCCGATCTTGATCCGGCTGGCCGACCGGGGCCTGGTCGAGGCGTGCTGGCAGGACGAGCCGGCGCCGGGCCGGCCGCGGCGGCACCTGTACCGGCTGACTTCTGCCGGGCTGGCCAGCGCGACGGGGGCGCTGGCCAGCGCGGCCGAACGGGCCGCGGAGCAGGAGGCGGCCGCGCGGGCGGGCACCGGGAAGCCGCGGGCCCGTGTCCGGCCCAGGCCGGCGGCACCTGGCACGGTCGCCGGGATGACGTCATGAACAGGCTGGAGTTCGCTGGGGTGGGGTGAGGTCATGAGCAGGCTGGAGCGGACGATGGCCACGGCCGGCCGGGCCGTGGCGTGGCTGCTGCCCGCCGGGCGGCGGGACTGGATCGTGGCGCTCTGGGCCGAAGCCCACGACGTGCCGCCGGGGCTGGAGCGGCTGGCCTGGCGCGCCGGCGGGGTGTGGATGCTCGCGCGGGAGGCGCTGATGCCCCGCCGGGTTGTCCGCGCGGCGCTGTTCGCGGTGGCCGCGGCGGTGGCGGCCTGGAGCGCCTGGCCAGACTCGTCGGTCCTTCATGCCGCCGCGGACCGGTTCGGGGTGATCGCGACCGTGCTGCTGCTGGCCGGGCTGCCGCTGCTGGCCCGCCGCTTCATCGGACCAGTCGGCGACGGCTGGGCCGCCCGGTTCCTGCGCGTCGGCGGGTACGCGTCGATCCTGGCCCTGATACCGGCCAGGGCCGTCGTCGGGCCGTACCCGCTTACCGTGCCGCAACGGGGTCCTGACCTTCGCGTCTTTGTCGCCAGCGGAAACGGTACCCACGGGATGCCGGGCACGTCGGCCGGCGGTGCCCCCTGGCCGGGCGAGATCTTCTTCCTGGTCCTGACGGCCTGCTACGTCGTCGTCCTCCTCTGGGTGACCTCGCGGCGGTCGTCGGTGACCGCGGCCACGCTGACCATAGGCACCGGCGCGGGCCTGCTGTTCGGCCTGGTCATGTTCTCGGTGGCCCCGCTCGGACTCGGCTCGTACGCCAGCAATCCGTGGCTGCCGGGATCTCAGTCCGATCCGCTCGTGGTGCTCGCGTGGATCCTGCTGTTCGGCGGGCCGGTCGCGGCCGCGCTGCTCGCCGCCCGGTCGCACTGCCGCAGACCGGGCCGCTCCATCGAGCTGGCCCGGGCCAGGATCGGCCAGGGTTTTGTGGCCGGGGTCCTCGCGAACATGGTCGGTGCGTTGTTCGTCACCGTTCTCGGCACCGGGCTCATCGCGCTGCTGATCAAGGTGGAATGGCTGCGGCCGCTCGTCTACCACGCTCCGCACATGAGCGCGGCCGCCGCCTACGGCCATGTGCTCCACGCCAGCCAGCACGTCAGGAGCTACATAACCATGTGCGTGGTCTTCCCGGTCGTCGGGCTCATCATGAGCGCCCTGGGTGTGGCCTGCCTCATGCCGGTACCGTCCCAGTCCGGCCCGCAGCCAGGTGACGGCGGCGGCCCCCCAGGCCCCGGCCCAGGCCCCGAGCCCGCACCCGAGCCTCCGCCCCCCGGCGGCCGCCTC
>Ga0207683_10004642_pt1 | contig 11843 bp, 14 predicted proteins | sample KBSM73metaG_FD_184333 | JGI IMG/M metagenome (GOLD analysis project Ga0207683, IMG submission 184333) | Miscanthus rhizosphere microbial communities from Kellogg Biological Station, Michigan, USA - KBS M7-3 metaG (SPAdes) (version 2) | ecosystem: Host-associated > Plants > Roots > Rhizosphere >...
AGGGCACCTACCGGCGGGGAGTCGGGCGAGTCTGGTTGATGCGGTCCTGGACCTGCCCGAACTGCAAGGCGGTGCCCACCTAGAAGCGACCGTGCCGCTCGGCGACGCCGAATCTCTGCAACGGCTCGAAGAACGCACTGACGGCATGACCACCCGCGCGGCCGGCTCCAGCGCACTAGTCGATGCCGATCTCCCGGACGATCCAGCCGATCGGCCAGCGGATCAATAAGCCCAGGTTCATCGATGCGGGTGTCCTCTGCGCAGCCGGATCCAGCGGCACCCCCAGCCGTTCAACGCCTACCCGGGCGATGGCCGTCGAGCACAGTGCAAACCCCGACGCCAATCTCCGGGCATTCGCGCAGCGTGGCGATCATCGCGTCGAACCAGCCATCAACGAATGCCGATCGCGCTGTTCGGTGCGGACATTGACCTTTGTGCGCCGAGGCCCCGACTAATCGCCAGACGTACGAACAGATAGTCCGTCGCGGTGGAGAAACCGCCGGCCGGCCGGTCATCCCACTGCATAACTGTGCGCAATGCTTCCCGGCCGGAAGCGAGAGGCCCTCGCTTATGCCCACCTCTTCGCCGTAGCGCAAGACTGGTGTCCCGGACACGGACAACTGCTTGCTAGTGAATCCGGGCTCGTCGGGTCAGCTGCTTACTGTCAAGATCGGCGGAAGACAACTCGTGGCCTTGCAATGGCACGTCTGCTGGTCAGCGTGATGCATGACCGTACCTGGGCTGGCCACACGCCGGGACGCCCGATACATACGACTCGATCGTGACGGTTCCAACCGAGCAACCTCACAGGCCGGGCGGGAAGGCGACCGCTCGTGGCTGGATCAACGGCGTGCCGACGTCGAGTTCGATGACTTGGTGTGCGGTCAGCGGAATGCTGCGTGGATCGACGTTGTCACGGTGTCCATTGAGGAAAACCGTTACCGGCGCCCGGGCCGGACCGACGCGGTCGCGACCGAGCTGCTGTTGCCAGATGTCGAAGAAGTTCCCGAGGGTGTAGACCTTCACCGTCGGCGACTCGACGTGGATGATTCCGTCCGCGGCGTGGGTGTGTAGCCAGTAGAAGCAGGCGCCGTTGTTGATGAATGCGCCGACGGGGGTTGTCTGGACCTGGCGGGGGGGCACGATGCCGACGCCGGCGGGGATCTGTCGGGGGTGGCCGTTGACGAAGACCGCCAGGTGGATGTGGATGTGGTAGGCCACCTGCTCACCGTTCAGGCAACTGATTCCGTCTACGGGTTGACCGCTGGCCGTCGCGTCGGGTGAGGCCAGCGGGGACCCAGCGCCGATCGCGACGCCTTCGGGTCCGACGCTTGAGGCGGACGACGCTGCATGGTGAGTCAGGAGCCAGGTGAGGAACACGGTGACCGCGACCGCGGCCGCGGCGAGGATGGTGACAGCACGCGATGTTCGTCGGCGGCGACGGGTGCGCCGGTCCTGGCCCAGTTTGTGGATGGACCTTCTTGCTGCGCGGGCGGAGCGCGTTGACTTCGGTGGTGCCATCGGTGGACCGTCCTCCGCGAAGTCCGGCACTGCCGGTTGGAATGATGTGCCTACTAACACGTCAGGTCGTTGTGGCACGTTCAGATCACCACCCGGCCCATTGGCGAGCTCACGACCTCGCGGAGGCTGCCCAGCGCTCGGCGTTAGTGGGCAGGAAAGGTTTCCTCCTGCAGTAGATCCGGTTCGCTTCATGGGTGCGGCCGACCCATTGGCGCGTTGGTTTTCAGCTGGCGATCACTTTGAACATCTCCTTGCTACTACCCGTGTTAGTAGATGTGTTTGTCACGGGTGCAGTCTGATGCCTGACTGGTTGGGCTGGCTTGTCTTCGCCGGTCTGCTCGGCGTCGCCGAGCTGGTTACCCTGAGGTTTGCCGCCGGGCTGATGGCCCTCGCCGCAATTACGGCCGCGGTAGTCGCGGCCGTCGGTGGTGGGCCGCTGGCTCAGGCTCTGGCCTTCGCCGGAACGTCGTTCGCGGCGGTCGTGGCGCTGTTTCCGCTTGCTCAGCGGCGGCGCAGTCATGCCCGGTATCGCAGCGGCAGCGACGCGCTCAATGACCAGAGCGCGACGGTGGTCCGGCAGGTCAACGCGCTTGATGGCGCGGTTCGGATCGGCGGCGAGGTGTGGTCGGCGCGGGCCTATGACCAGACCCAGGTGATCGCTGAAGGCACTCGGGTGACCGTTTACGCAATCGAGGGCGCGACCGCGCTCGTCTACACGTTGGAGCAATGACATGACCGCGTTTCTGATCATCCTTATCCCGGTCGTTGTAATCTTGGCTGCGCTGAGCAGAGCGATCAGGGTCGTGCCACAGGCCCGGGCGTACATCGTGGAGCGGTTCGGCTCGTATGACCGAACGCTGGCGGCCGGGTTCAACGTGTTACTGCCGGGCGTGGAGCGCGTCCGTAGCCGAATTGACCTGCGTGAGCAGGTGGTGTCTTTCGCGCCGCAGCCGGTGATCACCGAGGACAACCTGGTTGTGCACATCGACACCGTGCTGTACTTCCAGGTTACGGACCCGCGGGCCGCGACGTATGAGATCGCGAATTTCATCCAGGCGCTCGAACAGCTGACAGTGACAACGCTGCGCAACGTGATCGGCGGCATGGATCTCGAACGGACCCTGACCTCTCGGGAGGAGATCAACGGCCAGCTGCGCGGCGTTCTGGACGAGGCCACCGGCAAATGGGGTATCCGGGTGAACCGCGTCGAGTTGAAAGCTATCGAGCCGCCGAAGTCGATCATCGATGCGATGGAGAAGCAGCTGCGGGCCGAGCGGGACAAGCGGGCGACGATCCTGACTGCCGAAGGCCTGCGCCAGTCACAGATCCTCACGGCCGAAGGTGCCAAGCAGTCCTCGATCCTGACCGCGGAGGGCCAGCGACAGTCGCAGGTTCTGGTGGCCGAGGGGCAGGCGAAGGCGATCGACATCGTGTTCACGGCGATCCACGAGGGACGGCCGGACGCCGACCTGCTGGCTTATCAATACCTGCAGGTGCTGCCCAAGATCGCTGAAGGTCAAGGCAGCCAGCTGTGGATGATCCCGAGCGAGCTGACCAAGGCGCTGGACGGATTCGCTTCCGCCTTCGGCTCGCCGACCGCCAAGACTGCGCCTGCCGTAGCCGAGCCGAATGGCGCCCCGCCGGCGCACCGCATGTCTCATTCCAACCGACGCCCGGCCACGGACTGATCCCGGTGCCAGCGATGGTGGCCGCCGCGAGATGGTTCTGCACGACCGCCCCGTACCAGCTACTGGCGGGGCGGGTGTTGCTGCCGTGGGCGTTGCAGGGCCTAGACCCGGCCGGCGAGGCACTCGAGATCGGCGCCGGCAGCGGTGCTATGGCAGCGCAACTGCTGGCTCGATACCCGGGACTGACGCTGACTGTCACTGACTACGACGCCCGCATGGTTACCCGAGCCGGCAAGATTGTCGCCGCATTTCCCGGGCGCGCCGCCGTGCAGCAGGTCGATGCGGCCAGGCTGCCTTTCGCCGACGACCGCTTCGATGTGGTGCTCTCGTTCGCCATGCTCCACCATGTAGGCGACTGGCAGCGCGCTGTCGCGGAGGCGGTGCGGGTGCTGCGTCCGGGCGGATACTTCGTCGGATACGACGCCCTAGAGGGGCCCCTGACACGGCTGCTGCATGTCGGTGAAGGAGAGAACGTCAGGATGATGCGGCGCGGACAACTGGAAGCTGAGCTTGCCGCACTGCCCGTCAGCCCGACGCCCGTCCGCCGCTCAGTCACGGGCCTTGTCCTCAGGTTCAACGTCACCAAAACTGAGTGAACATGCCTTGACTGTCGCGCTAGCCCGGCGGAGTAGACGCGGGCCGGCCGACAGTGAACTGACTTGCGATACTGCGCACTCAGCGCGCGGGAAGGACCGCGGTCACGACCGCGTCAGGGCGCTGCGTCCGGATCTGCGCACGGCGCGTGTGATGGGTCGGGCGATGCCCTCGCCACTGGCCCGGTCATCGTCGGACTTATTGACGAACTGGTCGCACGGATCATCGATGAACTGGACCACATCCGCGAGGTCGCCCGCAGAAAGACATGGCCGCCGCGTTCACCCCGCCGCGTCCTAGACCCCCACGCGCAATACGCCCCAACGGCCTGCGTCGGCCGGATGCATGCCACCCGCCAGGCGTGCGAACCACCGGATGGTTGCGATACGAGGCCCATGGATCGAGGGCATCGGCGAAACCCACGAGGGATAAGGGAATCGGCATGACAAAGGCGCACCGCCATCACCACACCGACGGGATGGCCGTGCTGTGGGGTCTTCTGGATCTTCGGCGAGCATTTGGGCTCGAACGCACCGCAGTGGCCGCGGACTACGCCGTGGCTCGAGGTTTGGCTGAAGGTCAGGCGTTCGGGACGTGGCTGTGTTCCAAAGGGTTCGGCCTGCGGCCGGGGGAGTGGAGGCACCGGTGGATGCACGCCGACCCCTTCCGGGCCGACACGACGCGGACGGCGGCGCGCAGATATCTGAGGGCCGCTGACCGTCTCGCCCCGCACCGAAGGAAAGGACCGGACCGCGCCTGCGCGAGGCACGGTCCGGCTTTGGTTGTCTCGGTTTAGTAGCCGTATCCCCCGCCACCGGTGTTTCCGGTGTTGCTGGGCTGCTGAACAACGGCCGCGCCGGTGGCATCGAGGACGTACCACTTGGCGCCGAACTGGTCCACGCCTTGCCCGTGCTGCTGCCCGGCCTTGGTGTCCCCGATGAAGTAGTACAGCGGATGCCCGGCGTAGCTCAGCTCTTGCGCGCCATCGGCTCGAGTGATCACCCCGAGCGAGGTGGCGGATGCGCCGCCAGCCGCGTGCGGCACACCCGTCACGGGCACCGGCGGCCAGTAGGAGGCGCAGCTGCCGTCACACGTCGAGGTCGCGCCCGTGTCCTTGGCGAACAGATACAGCGTGCGGCCCTGCGCGTCGACGAGGATCTGTCCGAGGTCTGTGTTTCGGGTCATCACGACAGTCGATGGCGGTGTACTGGTTACCGCGGCGCCAGAGGACCCCGAGCTGCCGAGGGTCAGCCCGAGGGCCACGGCCAGTGCGCTGACCCCGGCTCCGCCGGCTATATAGATCGGTAGCCGTCGTTTTGTAGCGTGCATGGATCTCTCCGTTCGTTGTTGTCGGTGTCGCCGTGGCTTCGACCGGCGCCGTTGGTGAGGACGGCGTGGATCTGATGGATCAGCCACACCCGCGCGGGTCGCTCGTCAGCCAGCAGCTGAGGCAAGTGCCGCCAGGCATGCAGGAAGGTCTGGTGCACGACATCCTCGGCGGTGCTGCGGTCGCCGGTGAACCCCTCGGCGTAGGCGAGCAGCAGCGGCGCGTGCTGCGCGTACCGCGCCCACATGACGGCCTGCGCGGCCGGCCCGGCCGCGCGAGTCCTACTCCGGTGGCGGTCCGCCGGCCAGTGCGTCCGGCGGCGTGTGGCGACATCCATAACTACTAACACGGATAGTAGAAAGTTGGTGTTCATCGACTGGGCACCTTCGTTGGCCGCGGATTACCCCGCGCGCCGCCGGCCTCGACGGGTCGCCCGAGCGGTGCTCGATGCGCCAGCGTTGCGCGCAGCAGCAGCCGGCCGCGGTGGATCCGCGTGCGCACCGTGGCGACCTTGATGCCCAGAATGAGGGCGATTTCCTGATAGGGCAGCTGGTCCAGGTCGTGCAGCACAACCGCGGCGCGGAAGGCGACGGGTAAGCCGTCGAGGGCCTGCTGGATATCGGCATCGAGGTGCCGTTCGAGGTACGCCTGGTCGGGTCCGGGCGAGGGCGCAGCCAGCCGATCGTCTTCAGGCAGCGCGAAGAGACTTATCCGCCGCCGCCGGCGCACCATATCGAGGAACAGGTTCGTAGTGATTCGGTGCAGCCAGCCCTCAAACGTGCCTGGCCGAAAGTTGGGCAGTGCGTGAAACACCCGGACGAATGTCTCCTGCGTGAGATCCTCGGCGTCGACGCGATTGCCGGACAGCCGATACGCCAGGCGGTACACGCCGTCGGCGTGCTCGCGCACCAGCGTGTCCCAGCTCGGCGGGGTCCATTCGGCCCGCTCGAGCGCGGCAAGCGGCGGCATCGGTTAACCCGCGCCGTGCCGGAATCCCGGCGAGTAGGCCAGTTCGAAGCCGCGGGTGGGCACCGTCGCGCCCAGCCCGGCGTACAGGCTGGCGACCGACAGCACCCCACGCCAGATCAGGGCGTACTCCCGCGGCGGGTGCAGCTGCTTTCTGACCGCGGCGAACCGGGGCGCCGCCAGGTGGGTCAGCAGCGCGCGCCACCACTCCGGCGAATAGGTAAAGGTCTCCTCCTCGGCGGCGGCGACCACCGGACGGAGGAAATCGATGAGCTCCACCCCCGCGGCTGGCGCCAACAAGCCGGCTCGTCGAGCCCACCACCGAGTCGCCGGCGCATCTGCGGCCAGTACCGCCGCGGCGAGCCGGCCGAGCGGTTCCGGAATGCCGTCAGGCATCGCGGCGACCGAGCCGAAGTCCACCAGGCCAAGCCGCCCGCCCGGCAGCAGCAGGAAGTTGCCTGGGTGCGGATCAGCATGCATCCAGCCGGTGCATGACGCCGGGGCGTACCCGGCGTGGCCGATCAGCCGACCGGCGAGATCCGCGGCCTCAGCGCGCTCCAGGCCCTGCCAGCCGACCGGAAGCTGAGCAGTCCGACCGTCGAGCAGAGCGTTCAGCGGCACGCCGTCCAGCCACCGCGACACCAGCACCCGTGGCGTCGCAACGTAAACGTGCGGGACCACGACGCTGGTGCGGCCCGGCGGCTCACGCACCCCGGCGGCCGGGCAGCGGCGCGACGGTCCCGGCATACGCCGCGCGAAAGCAGCCGCCACCTGCCGTTGCACCCGGGCTTCCCGCGGATAGTCCAGCTCGTCCAGCATCCGGGCCGCCAGTTCGTCGGTGAACCAGCCGAGGTCCAAGCCGGTGAGCCGGCCCACCAGCCGGCCGAGTATCCGCGCGGTGCGCACGTCGGAACGCAACGCCTTGGCCACCCCGGGGTACTGCACCTTCACCGCCACGTCGACCAGGTCGCCTGAGGCGTCGCGCCACCGGCCGCGGTGTACCTGCCCGATAGACGCCGCGGCGGCCGGGGCATCGTCGAAATCGACGAGTCGATCCCGCCAGCTCGAGCCGTAAGCCAGGGACAAATCACCGGTCACGACACGCCACACCACGGCGGCCGGCATGCCGGGCGTCGCCTCGCTGAGCCGGTTCACCGCCGACCGGTACGGTCCGGCGACCTCGGCCGGCATCGCCGCTTCGAACAGCGAGAAGGCCTGCCCCAGCTTCACCGCACCGCCCCGCAGCTCGCCCAGCGTCGCGAACGCCTGCTCCACGCCGCGGGTGGCCACCTCCTCCGCGGTGGCGCGCGACAGCCGACTGGCCGCGGCCGCGGTGCGCGCGGCGTGCCGCACCGGCAGCCCGACCAGCCGGCTGGTGCGGCGCACCACCCCGGTAGGCAGCACCGGTCGCTCCGGCCGGCCATGAGCGTTCGCAGGCGTTGGGAGGGAAGCGCCGTGGCGCCCGGGCACCGGTCGTGGGTCAGTCACCGAACACCCACCACGCCGACCGTCAATCGGGGCTTAAGACCCCTGCCCGGAAAACCAAGTGCCCGTTGTCGAGTCATATCTACTAACACGACTAGTAGACATGCGGCGTTCACCGAATTGCGGGCAATCCAGCCTTCGCCGCCACCAACAGCCTTCCAATGTTCTGCTCACGGTCTTGACAAGACGCAGGGCCGCACGCGGTACTTGTTCGCCTAGGACACGGGCGTGGTCTCCACCTGTGAGGGAAGTTGCGCCTCGTTCTGGCCGCCGGTACCGGTAGCCGGTGTCGCAGGCTCCGGTGGCGCATCGGCCGCCTCGATGGGGTCATTGCCGCCCGGAGGCAGCCCGCCGCTCACGCATCCTGAGAATCCCCTGCTCGTACTCGATTCGGCCGGTACCGCGGTCGTCGACTCCCGCAGCGCGGGGCAACGGCGAACGTTATGGGTATTGATCCGCTCTCACGACACGAAGCGGACCGCGGCCGATGAGGGCGCGGTCCGCTTCGGCTGATCTTTCATGGGCGGCTGCGACCTGGGGCCGCTTGACGGGTGGCTGGTTGGCGGCGACGGCGGCCGGGGTTAGGGCGACCAGCAGGGGGATGAGTCCGAGTGCGGCGATGCCGGCGCGCAGGGTGCGGCGCCGCCGGGGGCTCAGTGCCGCCGGTGGCAGCAGTAGGCGTCGGATTCGTGCACCCGCGTCGGTGTCGGCTGCGGCCAGGGCGGCGGACGGCGTGCCGCTGGTTGCTCCGCGCGGCCGGGCGGTGCTGACGGCGACCAGCGCGGTGGCGAGCGTCTCGGGATCGTGACTGCGCGCGGCGAGGTCGTCGGCGTGCATCTCCAGTAGCGGCCGGACCTGGGCGGTCAGCTCGCGCAGAAGCGGGAGTTCCGGCAGGGCGCGGCTCGCGAACGCCGCCGCGGCGAGCAGGCGATGATGCCGGGCGCCGAGGTGGGCCTGCTCATGCGCGAGAACAGCAGCGACTTGCGGCGGGGTGAGCAGCGCGATCGCGCTGCTGGTCAGGATCACGGTGTCCGACCGGTCGGCGAGGCAGTACGCAGCCGGCTGCGGATGGTCGATTATCACCGCGTCCAGCTCGGCAGCGTGCGTGCCGCACAGGGCGACCAGGGTGCGGTGGCGTCGGCGCTCCGCCCGGCGGGCTCGGGCAAGCTGGACCACCGCCCGGGCCACCCGGAGCGCGATCACGCCGGACAGGGTGAGCCCGGCTCCGGCGACCGCGGCGCCACCGGGCGTGACGTAGGCAGCGCGTAGCCGCACGATGCAGGCGTCGAGCAGATCGCTCAGGCCGCTGGACAAGGCAGTAGCGGGCAGTGCGACGGTGAGGCCGGCCAGGAACAGCGCAGCCAGCACCGACCATCCGGCGGTGAGCAGCAGCATGGCGCCGAGCCGCGGGGCGCGGGCCAGCCAGCCGGCGCGCCGATACGCGAGCGGCCCCAACGTCCCGAGCAGGACGGCGTAGACGAACAGCGCCGCGCCGACAGTCATTGCGTGGCCGCATCGCGCCGCTGGGCGTCGCGCCGCTTGGGAGCGCGCTGAGTGTTGCGCCGCTGCTCGAGGGCCTCGTCCAACGCCCGGGCCAGCGCCTCGGCGTCCTCGTCGGCGATCTGCTCGGCGAACCGCGCCAGCGCACCAGCTCTATCGGTGCTAGTAGCGAGCGCGTCGTTCATGAGCCGGGCGGTGTAGGCCTGCCGGCTCACCGCGGGCGCATAGCGCCACGCGCGGCCGTCGCGCTCGCGGATCAGCCAGCCCTTGCGGTGCAGGTTGTCCATTACGGTCATCACCGTCGTGTAGGCCAACGGCCGCTGCGGACCCAGGTCGGCCACCACGTCACGCACTAGCCGGGATGCGCCGGAATCCCAGAGCAGTTCCATGATCGCGGCCTCGAGGTCGCCCAGCGGTCGCACTCGACCCGGTCCTGTCACAAGGCTGCTTCCTTCCATGTCCGTTACCACGTCGCGCGTCGGCTAATCGTTCACATTTCTTTGAACGTACAGCATCTACTAGTCGTGTTAGTAGTCATGCCCCCTGAATCACCGGATGACGCGCTGCGAACCCTCTACGCCCAACACCGGCACGCGGTGCTGGCCTACGCCGAGGGGTTCACCCAAGACCGGGGCCAGGCCGAGGACATCGTGCAGGAGACGTTCCTGCGCGCCTGGCGCCACCTGCCGCGGCTGCTCGCCGACGACCGCCCGGTACGCCCCTGGCTGTTGCAGGTCGCACGTCGTCTGCTCATCGACGCTGCCCGCGCTGCCCGCGCCCGACCAGTCCTCGCTGAGCAGAGCCCGGATGCCGACCCGGCTGTCGACGGCGGCCTGGAGCACCTCGTGGACCAAACCGTGCTGGTTGACGCGCTGGGGCAGCTGTCCGAGCGGCACCGGCAGATCGTGGTCGAAACGTTCTACGCCGACAGCCCGATGCACGTCACCGCCGCGCGCCTCGGCGTCCCCGCGGGCACAGCCCGCTCGCGTCTGCACTACGCCCTCGACCACCTGCGCCGACAGCTGGATCCCGGCTCCGCCGCCTGACCTTCGGAGATCCCATGCGCAACCCCGCACGCCCAAGATCAGCACACCCGCCCACTCTCCACAGTGAACCCAGGACCGACAAGGGGAAACGCCATGCCCAGTAAGCCCCGCACCCGCCTCGCCGCCGCACTGACCGCGGCCGCCGCCATCGGCGCAACGTCCCTCACCGCCACCTCGGCCACCGCCGACCCGGTAATCCCGAAAGCCTCGGGCAACGTGGTCGTGGAATGGAACCGCACCCTGCTGTCCCTGGTACAAACTCCCGGTGCTCAACCGGCCACCATCCATCCCACCCGGGACTTCGCGATCATGAGCGCCGCGGTCTCCGATGCGGTGACCGCGACCGACCCGGACCACTCGCGCGACCCGCTGCACCCCAGCGTCCTGCACCGCACCGCGCAGCAGGCCGCGGCCGCCCAGGCCGCACACGACGTGCTGACCGCGACGTTCCCCGCCTTCACGCCCACCCTTGATCAGCAGCTGGCTACCGACCTCACCGCCATCCCGGCCGGACGGGATCGCACCGTCGGCATCCGAGCGGGCGCCCGGGCGGCGAGCGCGGAGCTGCAAGCCCGCTCGGCCGACGGCTCCGCCACGCAACCGCCGCTCTACCAGACCACCGGCGCCCCCGGCGACTTCCGCCCGACACCGCCCGGCTTCGCGGCGCCGGTGTTTACCCACTGGGGCGCGGTCACGCCATTCGTGCTGCGCCGCGGTGACCAGTTCCGGCCCGCACCGCCCCCGGCGCTCACCAGCCCCGCCTACGCCGCAGCGGTCAACGAGGTCAAGAGTCTCGGCCAGAACACCAGCACCACCCGCACCGCCGAGCAGACCACCATCGGCCAGTTCTGGGCCGCCCCCATCCAGAACTACTGGAACGCCATCGCCGACGAGGTCGTCCTCGCCCAGCACAGTGACGTCAGGACCGCCGCCCGCACCCTGGCCCTGCTCGATCTCAGCCTCGCCGACGCCACCATCGCCTTCTACGACGCCAAGTACACATATCGGCTCTGGCGGCCCATCACCGCCATCCGGCTCGCCGACACCGACAACAACCCGCTCACCACCGCCGACCCGGCCTGGACGCCGCTGGCCACCACCCCAGCCGACCCGTCCTACCCGGGCGCGCACAGCGTGATCAGCGGGGCCGCCGCCACCGTGCTCACCGCGTTGTACGGCAACCACCTGCACATCGCCGTCACCTCACCCACCCTGCCCGGCGTCACCCGGACCTTCCACGACTTCCGTGACGTCGCCACCGAGGCCGGGCTCAGCCGCATCTACGCCGGCGTCCACACCCGCCTCGACCACCTAGCAGGCCTAACCCTCGGCGACCAGATCGCGCAATACACCCTGCGCCACGCACTCATCCCCTGATGACAACCGACGCCCGACGGGCCGGGTGTCCCACGCAGCCGGGCCGGCCCTGACCATGGCGGGATCGGACCTCGGGGGAAGGGCGCCCCGGCCTTGTCCCGCACGCTGTCCGATCCTGCCAGCGCTGGCCTTTGCTGAGCACGACCGCTCGAAACCGGCCCTAACTCGTCGGGGCCCTTAGAGTGCGCCGGCGTCCCCGTACGTGCGCACGGTGTTGACAGCGTCGAGGGCGCGAGCGGTACAGATCGCGCGGCACGAGTGTCGGACGAAGCCGGCCGCCGGCTATGCGGGCTCGCGTACTAGCCCCACCAGGCCCTCGACGAACGCATACCACTCACG
>Ga0207683_10004643_pt1 | contig 11839 bp, 10 predicted proteins | sample KBSM73metaG_FD_184333 | JGI IMG/M metagenome (GOLD analysis project Ga0207683, IMG submission 184333) | Miscanthus rhizosphere microbial communities from Kellogg Biological Station, Michigan, USA - KBS M7-3 metaG (SPAdes) (version 2) | ecosystem: Host-associated > Plants > Roots > Rhizosphere >...
CGCGTGCTCGAGAAGGCCGCGGTGCTCGCCGGCGGCTGCGGCAACCATCGCTTCGACCTCGGCTCGGGCATCCTCATCAAGGACAACCACATCGCGGCGTGCGGCTCGGTGCGCGCGGCGGTCGAGGCGGCGAAGGCAAAGGCGCCACATCCGCTGCGCGTCGAGGTCGAGGTCACCAACCTCGGCGAGCTCGACGAGGCGCTCGCGGCGGGAGCCGAGATCGTGCTGCTCGACAACATGACGCCCGCGCAGGTCGAGGTCGCCGCGGCGCGCGCGCACGGCCGCAACGTGATGGTCGAGGTCTCCGGCGGAGTCACGCTCGCGACGATCGCGGACTACGCACGCGCGGGCGCGGATCTCATCAGCGTCGGTGCGCTCACGCACTCCGCACCGGCGGTCGACATCGGACTGGACGTGCGCACGTGATGCCGCTCCATCCGATCACCGGCTGGCTCGGCTGCCAGCGGATCGAGCTCGCCGAGTGCGGATCGACGAACGACGAGGCGGCGCGGCTCGCGCGCGCGGGAGCGCGTCACGGGACGGTCGTCATCGCCGAGGCGCAGAAGGCGGGCAGGGGCCGCGATGGCCGCGTGTGGACCTCGCCGCCGGGCGGTCTCTATATGAGCGCCGTGCTGCGGCCGTCGCTGCCGCTGGTCGACGTGCCGCCGATGACGCTCGCGATCGGGATCGGCGTGTGCGACGCGGCCCGGCGCGCAGGTGCCGCCGCGGTCCTCAAGTGGCCGAACGACGTGCTGGTGGGCGGCAGCAAGCTCGCCGGCGTGCTCGTCGAGGCGCAGAGCCAGGGCAGTCGGCTCGACTCGGTGATCGTCGGCGTCGGCGTGAACCTGACCAACGAGGTGCCCGCGGGCGCGATCTCGCTCGCCGAGGCCTCGGGACACTCGGTGGACGCCGCGGCGTTCGCGGCCTCGCTGCTCGCGTCGATCGAGCGCTGGGTCGATCGCTACATCGCGTCGGGCCTCGAGGCGATCATCCCGGCGTGGCAGGACCGCATGGCGATCGGCCTGTCGGCGCGCGCGACGGTGGACGGCTCGCCGCTCGTCGGTGCGGTCGCCGGCCTCGATCTGGACGGTGCATTGCTGCTGCGCGATGACGACGGCGTCATCCACCGCGTGCGGTCCGGCGACGTCGAGGTCCTGCGGTCGTCCGTATAGCCGCGGGCGCTGTGCTAGTACCGAGGGCATGAATCGCGTGCTCCTGGTCGTGGTCGTCATCGCGCTCGCGATCGGCGGCTGGTTGCTGTTCCGGAAGGAGAAGCCGGATGCGCCCGCGGCGAGCGGCTCCGCGGCCGTGACCGAGGCGCCGAGCACAACGTCGCCCACGTCGACCGATCCCGCGCCGCACCTGCCGAGCACCAATGTCGACTCGGTGCATGCGGTGCCGCCGGCCGGCTCGGCCAACGAGTACGTGATCGGCGACGTACGTGTCCGCGATCATCGCAGCGGCAGCAACGCTCCGCTGGATATCCCTCCGAACATCCACCGCCCGAACACGCGCCAGCTCCCCTCGACCCTGACGTCTGACGTCGCGCAGAAAGTCCGCGGCGTGCTGATGGACTGCACGAAAGATCTGCCGAAAGAAGCGCGCGGCGACCATCCGCGCCTTGAAGGTCAAGTGGTTGTCGCGATCAAGGACCACAAGCTCACGGTCACCGGCGCGACCATGCAGCTACGAGATGTCAGTGGAGACGCGCTCGAACCGACGCGTCAGTGTATCGAGCAGCACGCCGTCGGCCTGGAGACCGCCGCGTCCGATCAAGATGACCTGGACAACTATTCGATCGGGGTCACCTTTGCCGTGCTTTGAGCTTCAATCGGTTGAGGACAAGGGTCGCGACTGCGAATGGACCCGAGCACCGAGTCAGGCAGTGTCACGTTTTGACGCTCCTCGACATGCCGGGAGCGTAGTAGACCCTTCGGGCCAAGGCTGGTTGATGCACCCGACCCACGTATGTATAGTCGCGCGCCCAATGAGTCGGAGAGCCGACCGCGCGATGCGCTTCGTCACCGTTGCAATGCTGGTGGCGTCGCTGTTCGGATGCGAACAGCTCGACGGCCGGAATCGCAACCGCAAGGGTAACAACCTGTTCCGCGAGATGCGGTTCGCCGACGCCGCGGGCGAGTACGAGAAGGCGCTCAAGGAAGTCGACAATCCGACGATCCACTACAACCTCGCGCTCGCGTACTCGAAGGTCTTCAAGCCCGGGTTCGAGGGCACCGTCGACGTCGGGTCCAAGGGCTCGGTCGCGTGCGAGGCGATTCCCGGCACGACGACCGTCAACAAGCAGGTCTGCGTGAAGAAGGGCTCGACCCTGTTCACGCCGTGCGACGCGAAGAACGTGTGTGCGTCGAGCTTCACCTGCGAGAAGATCGACATCTGCACGCTCGATGACGCCAAGCTCGCCGATCTCGCGGCCACGCACTACGGTGCCTGGCTCAAGGCGCACCCGACCGATGCCGAGACTCGCAACCTCATGACGCAGGTCTGGATCGACTCGTCGGACTACAAGAAGGCGCTCGAGTACTGGGACGGGCTGCTCCAGCAGAAGCCCAATGACCCCGAGATCATGGGCACGCTCGCCGGCATCAACCTCAAGGCCAACGACTGGCGCAAGTCGATCGAGTGGTACCTGAAGGTCGCGGCGGTCTCGACCGACAAGTCGGCGAAGATCGCGGCCTACCAGTTCATCGGCAACGTCGCCTGGTCCAAGCTCAACTCCAAGACCCTGAGCGCCGAGGAAGCCGTCGAGCTGGCTGACCGCGGCATCGGCGCGCTGCAGAAGGCGGCCGAGCTCGACCCCAAGAGCCCGAAAGCATGGGGGCTGCAGGCCTCGATCTTCAACTTCCGCGCCCTTGCGATGGGCGCCTCGTGGGCCGCAGCCCTCGACCGGGCGTCCGCCCAAGATCTCCAGCGCTACTCGCGCGTTCTATCCGATGAGGCGAAGAAGGCCCAAGGACAGGACACGCCCGCTCCGACGCCGGCCCCGGCAGGGAGCGCCTCCACCCCCAACCCGGCGCAGGGTTCTGCGACCGGCGGCTGATTCGACGCCTCGAGGAGAAACAGCTGCCCATGTCGACCACGCCGTATCGCGACCCCGCCGCCCCCGCTCCGGGCCCGAAGATGTTCGGGAACTACGACGAGGCGAAGCATCGCAAGCGCCCCGCGTGGGCCGGACCGCTCCTCACGGCCGCGGTCATCTTCCACGTCGGGCTGTTCCTGTCGATGTGGATCAAGACGATCTGGGATCTCGAGCAGCTCGATCGTCCCAAGACGACGATCGACCTCGCGGTCGCGCCTCCGCCGCCTCCGCCGCCTCCGCCGCCCAAGGGTGGTGCGAAGCCGCACGACGTGCAGATCACGCCGAAGAAGATCAAGGTCAAGGACATCGTCCAGCCGGTCAAGATCGAGAAGCAGGAAGTCAAAGAGGTCGAGGACAAGGGCGATCCGAACGGCGAAGAGGGTGGCGTTGAGGGTGGTGTCGTCGGCGGTGTCGTCGGTGGCGACCTCAACGGCGTGATGGGCGCTCCGCCTCCTCCGCCTCCTCCGCCTCCCGCTCCCCCGCAGAACGTGCCGCCGACGATGCTCGAAGGCTCGCGCATCGCAGGCGACAAGATGATCTCGCCGGACGACGTGACGAAGACCGAGATCCAGCGCTCGGGCAAGGACCGCGTGATCGGCAGCTTCAAGCTGTGCCTCACGGTCGATGGCAGCATCGGCAGCGTCAACCAGCTCAAGTCGACCGGCTTTCCGAGCTACGACAGCCGCATCCTCTCCACGATCAAGGGATCGTGGAAGTACAAGCCGTACAACGTGAACGGCAAGGCAGTGCCCGTGTGCACCGCCGTGACGTTCATCTACTCGCAGAAGTAAGCCAGGACACCCAAGAAGGAACGTGCCATGGGACTCGACCTCGTAGAGATCTGGAACAACATGTCCATCATCGTGAAGGTCATCACGGTGTTGATGATCGGCATGAGCGTGTACATGTTCTACGTGATCGCAGAACGCCTGCTGACCTACCGGGCGGCGAGCGATCAGAGCATTCGTTACGTCCAGGCTCTCGGTGAGTACCTGCGGCAGCACAAGGTCAACGACGCGCTCAACGCCGCGCGCGGTGCTCAGAAGAGCCCCGTCGCGAAGGTGATGGAGTCGGGTCTGGCCGCGCTGCTCCAGGGCCGCGAGGCGCTCAAGACGGAAGGCCCCGACGACGTCGGTGACTTCGACCTCGTCGACTCCGTCAACCGCGCCCTCGAGCGCGTGAAGGAGCGCGAGACCTCGAATCTGCGTCGCGGACTGCCGTTCCTCGGAACCGTCGCCTCGGCGACGCCGTTCATCGGCCTCCTCGGCACGGTCGTCGGCATCCTCGGAACGTTCCAGCTCCTCAAGGGCGGCAGCGTGACGATCAACGAGATCGGCCCGAAGATCTCCGAAGCACTCGTGTCGACGGCGCTCGGCCTCGGCGTCGCCATCATCGGCGCCATGTCGTTCAACTTCTTCACGTCGCGCGTCGAGCAGTTCGTCATCGACATGAACGACGTCTCGAGCGAGTTCATCGACTACGTGCTGCGCGAGGGCCGGGGCTAACGTGAGCCACCCGCGCGCAGGACATCCGCACCGCCGCTGGCGCATCTCTAACAAGAAGCACCACGTCGACTCGGTCCGGAATGACATCAACGTGACGCCCCTCGTGGACGTCATGCTGGTGCTGCTCATCATCTTCATGCTGATGACGCTGATCATGGGGCGCGGCCACGACGTCAGTCTTCCCAAGGCGCACAACTACTCCCAGGAGAAGGACAAGATGCAGCCGGTCGTCTCGATCGCCTGCGCCAAGGACCCTGCGCCCGGCTTCCCGTGTGACGCCGGTACCGAGCTCTTCATCGAGAAGAACAAGCTCGGGCCCATCAACGAGGCGACCCTCAAGGAGATGGGCATGCAGATCGAGGCGGCCTGGAAGGCGCCGAAGAACCCCGACGGCGTCGGCCGCGTCTACATCAAGGCGGCGGACTCCGTGCAGTACAAGGACGTCTACCCGGTCCTGACGTATCTGAACAAGGAGCTCGCGCTCCAGCAGATCGACCTGGCGATCGCCAAGGACTCGGAGGAGAAGTAGCGCCATGGGGATGTCAACCGGCAACAACAAGGGCGGTGTCCAGAGCGACATCAACGTGACGCCCTTGATCGACGTCCTCCTCGTCCTCCTCATCATCTTCCTCGTCGTGATGCCGATCATGATGAAGATGGAGACCCTCGAGGTTCCGCGAAAGCTGAACAACGAGATCGAGATGCCGGACCCGAACGCGTCGATGCTGACCGTCAAGGTCGAGAAGAACGGCCAGATCACGTTCAACGACGGAGACAAGGATCAGACGATCCAGGCCGTCGACCTCGCGAAGACGCTGCGCCCGAAGCTCGAGGCGATGCACCAGGGTAGCGAGAAGGTCGTGTTCGTCGACTTCGACCCCGAAGTGCTGTGGAAGGACGTCGTCACGACGATGGACTCGATCCGCAGCCTCGCCGCCGACGTCAACCACGACGAGATCAAGGTCGCGCTGAAGGTCAAGGAAGACTCGGCGCCCGATCAGCCCAAGTAGGTCGGCTGCGACCTGCGACACGAGGCCCGGTCGCCTCGTGCGACGTGGCTTGAGCATGCGGTGCTTCGTCGCAGGCTCGCGGTGCGTTAGCGATGAGGCATGGGCCTCTCGCGCAACGGACCCGACATCAATGTCACGCCGCTGATCGACGTGCTGCTCGTGCTGCTCGTCATCTTCATCGTGGTCCTGCCGGCCATGTTGAAGATGGAGCAGATCGAGGTGCCCCGCGAGGCCGACCCGTCCACCGAGCCGTTCGCCTCGCTGACGCTGAAAGTGCACGGCGACCTGGGCGTGACCCTCGTCGACGAGGGCACCGAGATCCGGCTGTCCGGCGCGGACTTGCCCGCGAGCCTGCGCGAGCACCTGCGCTCGCAGATCCACATCGTGTTCGTCGAGTTCGAGGACGGCGTACCCTGGCGCGACGTCGTCGGTACGATCGACACGGTCCACGGGGTGGCGGGCGACACGCATGTCGCGCTGAAAGTTCGTGAGTAGGGTGCGACACCTGCCGCGACCATCCCTGCTGCCTTGTCACGCGGTGAGATCGAGAACCCGAATCAGTGCGTCAGTCCGCCGTGATACTCGACCTGGAATCGCCTTGACACCTTCTTGCCATTCTCAGTACAAGCGGGCGGTTTCTGCGCGGTTGGCGCACCCATCCATGGGGAGCAAAGAGCCTATGACTTCGAGTCGTTTCGTGATCGCGGGTGTGGTTGCCGCTCTGGCGTTTCACGCCGGATGCACTGACACCGAATCTGCTACGAACCTCAATCCGGCGGGCCCGCCGATGATCGAGCAGGTGGTCCTCACCGAAGCTCAGATCGACATGTCGGGCAACGAGAACGACAACCGGATCTTCGCTTTCGGCACGCTCCCCGGGCTCGACCCGAACATGGAGCACTCGGTGTCGTCGGCGGCCGTCTGTTCGGGCTGCGCTAACCAACAGCATCTCCGGATCGTCTTCGACGAGCTCCTGGTGGGCAACGCCCTCGAGGAGATCTCGTGCCGCGCGAACGTCGGCCTCGACGGCGCGTTCGACAAGGTGCCGATCGGCTCCACGCCCGACGACATCGCGAAGTGCACGGTCGCGCAGGACGTGCTCAAGGCGAGCTGCACCGGCGAGCACGCCGTGTGTCTCTGCCAGCTCGACGGTGGCTGCACCGTCGGCGCGACGATGGTCGCGAAGGGCGACCCGGTCGGCGTGCTCGACGTCAACCAGGACGGCGCCGCCGACCAGCACCGCTTCATCCCGGGCGCGGTCTCGATGATGTGCGGTACGACGAAGGTCACGCCGGATCCCGCGAAGAGCTACTGGTACCCCTCGGGCGACCAGCAGCCGCCCGCGATGGGTGGCATCGAGGCGATCGGCCCGGCGATCGTGTTCGTCCCGTCGGCCGGCATCCCGACGAACCAGACCTGCTCGCTGTCGTTCGACCCGTCGGTCGTCGACAAGTCGGGCAACCAGATCTGCGCGCCGATGGGCGGCCGCACCACCGCGTGCGCCGGCAACCTCGACCTCTGCGAGCAGAGCTGCACGTCCGGCGATGTCAGCGCGTTCTCGTTCAAGACCGTGCCGCTGACGCTCGCCGTGACGTTCGACGTCATGGGCGCCGACCGCACCTCGCCGCTGATGCTCGTCGCGAACACGCTCGTCGACATGACCTCGCTGCAGGCCGCCGGCACCGTCACGATGACCGAGGCGGGCGCGAGCTTCACCGCCTTCACGGTCTCGATGACGAACGCCAGTGGCAAGTCGACGGTCACCGTGTCGCCGAATGCCGGCACCTGGGCCGCGAGCACGATGTACACGCTGACGTTCTCGACCGCGCTGAAGGATACCTTCGGCTCTCCGCTGCCGCAGCCGGTCACCATCTCCTTCACCACCGGCGCCTGAGGAACATCATGAACGCTCGTAAATTCCTCATCGCCGCGCTCGCCGGTACTTCGGGCCTGCTCGGCGCACACCTCGTTCACCCGACGACCGCGCGTGCGCAGTCGACCACCAGCGGTGCCGTTCAGGGCATCGTCGCCGACGAGAAGACCGGCGAGGCGCTGCCGGGCGTGACGGTCATCGCCACGTCTCCGGCGACCGCGCAGACGCAGACCGCGATCACCGACGAGAAGGGGTTCTACAAGATCACCGAGCTGCCGCCCGGTGACTACCTCATCACGTTCTACTACGCCGACATCACGCTCGAGCGCAGTGGCATCTACGTCGGCGTCAACAAGACCATCTCGGTCTCGCAGAAGCTGAACCAGGAGAAGGCCGGCGGCGAGACGATTCACGTCCGCGCGACCGCGCCCACGATCGACCCGACGTCGACGACGCAGGGCATCACGATCGACAAGAACTACATGAAGAACATCCCGGTGCCGGGTCGCACGTTCGATGCGACCCTCGGCGCCGCGGCCGGCTCGCAGGGCGATGGCGTCGGCGTGTCGTTCTCCGGTAGCTCGTCGCTCGAGAACCAGTACTACGTCGACGGCGTCAACACGACCGGCCTGACGTTCGGCACGGTCGGCTCGCCGATCATCAACGACTTCATCGAGGAGATCGAGGTCATCACCGGTGGCTATAACGCCGAGTTCGGTCGCGCGACCGGCGGCGTCGTCAACGTCGTCACGAAGTCGGGTAGCAACGAGTTCAAGGGCTCGATCTTCGGCTACTGGCAGCCCGGTCAGCTGACCGCCGCCGCCAAGACCACGCCGATCAACGCCACCTCGATCGATGCGAAGTCCGACGTCGCCTACAACGCGGACTTCGGCTTCGAGCTCGGTGGCCCGATCATCAAGGACAAGGCCTGGTTCTTCGTCGGCTTCGCGCCGGCGTTCCAGCAGGTCGACTACACGCGCTACACGAAGAGCCAGACCGACTGTCACAAGGTCAACTCGGACGGCACCTTGTCGACCTGCGACAAGATGAACCAGGACGGCATCCCGGATATCGATCCGAAGACCGGCTTCTACATCACGGATCTCCTCGACACCGAGGTCCGCAGTGCGACCGCGCACACGTACAACGCGCTCGGCAAGATCAACTACGCCGTCACCCCGGAACACCAGGGCCAGTTGTCCGTGCAGGCGCAGCCGAGCTCCGGCCGCAGCCCGGGCCTGTTCGGCCCGGCGGTCAACGGTAGCCAGTACAGCGACCTGACCACCGATGTGTCGGGCAAGTGGACGTCGAAGTTCAACGACAACAAGACCGAGGTCGAGGCCGTCGTCGGCTGGCACCGCGATCACGTCGACACCGACGCGCTCGATCCGACCCTCGAGAACGATCCGCTGCAGGTCCTCTACCAGGGCGACCTCAACCACTGGGGCCACCTCGGCCAGATGGGCGACAGCGAGACAGCGGCCACGATGAAGGCCTGCCAGGACGGCCCGATCGGCAGCTCGGACAAGTACCCGCTGATCATCAACTGCCCGATGACCTCGGATCGTAGCTACTACGTGATCGGCGGTCCCGGCTCGATCCAGCGCGACACCGAGCAGCGCCGCGCGGCCAAGCTGTCGATCACGCAGCGCGTGAAGGCGGCGGGTAGTCACGAGATCAAGGCCGGCATCGACGGCGAGGACAACATCTCCGACAAGGCGCGCCTCTACTCGGGCGGCGCATTCATCCAGAACTTCGTGGGCCCCGGACAGGTGTACGTCACGCGCTGGGTCCAGCTGACCGACGCGAACAACACTGACCCGCGCTTCGACAACACCTGCCGCACGCCGAACCCGAACGGCGGTGGCCCCGGCGGCGGCGGCTCGATCCCGTACAAGTGCGACTACCTCGGCGGCACGCCGGGCTCGCCGGGCACGCAGGTCAACGGCGAGACGCTCAACTGGTCCGCGTACCTCCGCGACTCGTGGCAGATCCAGCCAAACCTGACCCTCAACATCGGCTTGCGCTACGAGGAGCAGCGCCTGCGCTACGCCTCGTTCCTGCGCAACACGGTGGACCCGCTCACGCAGGAGAAGCTCGGCACCAACGCGATGGCGTTGACCGGCATGTTCGCGCCGCGCATCGGCCTGCTCTACGACTGGACGAAGGAAGGTCGCTCGAAGATCTACGCCCACTGGGGCCGGTTCTACGAGTCGATCCCGATGGACATCAACGACCGCTCGTTCGGCGGCGAAGTGACCTATCGCCAGATCTTCAATGCCAGCCAGTGCATGATGCCGGACACCAACATCGGCGGCCAGAACGGCGTCGGCTGCGCGAAGTCCACGGCGCAGGCCGGCGTCGCCGAGGACCTGATCGGTGCCAGCGGCGTGTACGTCCAGCCGGGCATCCAGGCCCAGTACATGGACGAGATCATCACCGGCATGGAGTACGAGATCCTCGACGATCTCAAGGTCGGCGTGTCGTACCAGAACCGCCGCCTCGGCCGCGTGATCGAGGACTTCTCGACCGACGGCGCGCAGACGTACATCATCGGTAACCCCGGCGAGTTCTCGACCGACGAGGAGAAGGCGCTCCAGGCCCGCATCGATCGCACCGACGACCCGACCGCGAAGGCGAAGCTCCAGAACCAGCTCAAGCTGTTCGAGGGCAGCCGGATCTTCGACAAGCCGCGGCGCGATTACAACGCGCTCCAGTTCACGCTGACGCGCCGGTTCTCGAAGGCGCTCTACGTTCAGGGCAGCTACACGTACTCGCGTACGGAAGGTAACTACCCGGGCCTCGTCTCGTACGACAACGGCCAGGTCGACCCGAACATCTCGTCGCAGTACGACCTCATCGAGCTGCTCTCGAACCACATCGGCCCGCTGCCGACCGACCGCCCGCACTACATCAAGCTCGACGGCTACTACACGTTCGACCTCAAGAAGGCCGGCTCGCTGACCACGGGTATCCGCTTCCGCGCCCTCTCCGGTGTCCCGGAGAACGCGCTCGCGGCGCACTACCTCTATGGTCCCGACGAGTCGTTCCTCTTGCCGCGCGGCGAGCTCGGCCGTACGGACTTCGAGCACGGTCTCGACATCCACGTCGGCTACGGCCGCAACATCGGCAAGGGCATGACGCTCGAGTTCTTCTTCGACATCTATAACGTCTACGACCGCCAGGGCACGGCGAACGTCGACAACACCTACGCGCCGCCGGTCAAGCTGGCCGCGGGTGGCGTCGGTGGTGAGGTCCAGAACGCGAACCCGGTGTCGGGCGGCACGTACGAGGATCTTATCTGGGTCAAGGAGCTCGACAAGAATGGCCTCGAGACGTCGACGCCGATCGGCCGCAACCCGAACTTCCACAACACGGTGTCCCGCTACGCGCCGGCGTACGGTCGCCTCGGCGTCCGCCTGACGTTCTAGCTCTGAGCTGGCGCTCGGTGTCGTGCTTCGCGCGACCCGCGGGGTTGTGTCGTAGCCGCGTGCTAGACACGCGGTGTGGAGCGGGTAGTCCTGAACCCCGAGCAGCGGGCCGCCGTCGAGCACGGTGACGGCCCGCTTCTCGTTTTGGCGGGTGCAGGAACCGGTAAGACGCGCGTCCTGGTCAACCGGATCGTGCGCCTCGTCGAGACCGGCGCCGAGCCGTGGTCGATCCTCGCGGTCACGTTCACGAACAAGGCCGCGGGCGAGATGCGCCACCGGCTGGGCCAGCTGCTGGGCGGCGCCGCCCAGGCGATGTGGATCGGCACGTTCCACGCGACGTGCGCGCGCCTGCTGCGCAAGTACGGCCACCACGTCGGCCTGACCAAGAGCTTCGTCATCTTCGACGACGACGATCAGATGAAGCTGGTCGAGAAGCTGCTCAAGGAGACCGGCCTCGACGAGCAGGTCTCGGCGCGGACGATCCTCTCGCGCTTCGATCGCGCCAAGAACCGCGGCGTCGATCCGCGGACCGCGAAGACCGGCGCGTTCGACGACGTGGTCGACCAGATCTATCCGATGTACCAGGCGCAGCTGGCGAAGGAGAACGCGGTCGACTTCAACGACCTGATCCTGAAGACGCTCGCCCTGTTCAGCGAGGAGGAGCCCGCGCGTTCGCTGCGGGTGCGGTTCCGCCACGTGCTGGTGGACGAGTTCCAGGACACCAACCGCGTCCAGTACGACCTGGTCGAGAAGCTCTCGGCCGCGACCCGCAATCTCACGGTCGTGGGCGACGACGATCAGTCGATCTACGCCTGGCGCGGCGCCGAACCGCGCAACCTGCTCGACTTCGACCGCGACTTCCCGGACGCCAAGGTCATCAAGCTCGAGCAGAACTACCGCTCGACGCAGATGATCCTCGACGC
>Ga0207683_10004644_pt1 | contig 11838 bp, 8 predicted proteins | sample KBSM73metaG_FD_184333 | JGI IMG/M metagenome (GOLD analysis project Ga0207683, IMG submission 184333) | Miscanthus rhizosphere microbial communities from Kellogg Biological Station, Michigan, USA - KBS M7-3 metaG (SPAdes) (version 2) | ecosystem: Host-associated > Plants > Roots > Rhizosphere >...
ACAAGCTGGACCTGGCCTTCCATGCCCTGGCCGGCACCGGCATCACCATCGATCCCGCGTCACTGTTCGACGTCATGGTCAAGCGGCTGCACGAGTACAAGCGCCAGCTGCTCAAGCTGCTCCACGTCGTCACCGTGTACAACCGGATCAAGGCGGACCCGGCCGCCGACGTGACGCCCGGCACGGTCATCTTCGGCGCGAAGGCCGCGCCGGGCTATCACGAGGCCAAGCGCATCATCAAGCTGATCAACTCGGTCGCGGCGGTGGTCAACGCCGACCCCGACGTGGCCGGCCGGATCAAGGTCGTGTTCCTGCCCGACTACAACGTCTCGGTCGCCGAGCTGGTGGTGGCGGCCGGCAACGTCTCGGAGCAGATCTCGCTGGCCGGCAAGGAAGCCTCCGGCACCGGCAACATGAAACTTGCCCTCAACGGGGCCGTCACGGTCGGCACGCTTGACGGCGCCAACATCGAGATCAGGGACCGGGTCGGGGCCGGCAACTTCTTCCTGTTCGGGGTAACGGCCGAGCAGGCCGTCGCGGTCAGGCAGGGCGGTTACTCCCCCCGCGCCTATTACGAGGAGGACGCCGAGCTCAAGGCGGCCATCGACGCCCTGACATCGGGCGCCTTCTCCGGCGGGGACCGCGAGGCCTTCAGGCCGGTCATCTCCTCGATCCTGGACTGGGACGAGTACCTCGTCCTCGCCGACTACCGCTCCTACATCGACTGCCACGACCGGGCCGTCGGGCCGGCCTGGGCCGATGAGGACCGGTGGACCCGGATGTCGATCCTGAACACGGCACGCTCGGGGTATTTCTCCTCCGACCGCACGGTCCGCGGCTACTGCCGCGATATCTGGCACATCGAGGCCGTGCCCGTACCCGCAGACACGACGTAGTTGCGGACTTTCCCTTTAACAGATCTCGCCACAGAGCGCAGACTGATCTGGTACCCGTGATCCCGCGGCAGCGAGTTCTCGCCCGCACCAACCCGGTGCCCGCCACGAGTTCCTGGCACCGGCCAACCGAGACTGATGTTCGTTCACGCGACGTCCCCGCGGCGCGAACTCCCGAGCACGGGGACCTTCGTCCCTACCGGACCACCCAGGATCAGCCTATGTTCTACCATGATGAATTTGACATCGGGCGTGTTGATTCCAGCCGAACGGAAATACCGGGGCCATCTCAGTCCCCGCTGCGATTACGAACAGCAAAAGCCCGGCAGAACGGTTCTCGAATGCCGCTGGCCGAGGACGGCTGACATTCAGGAAGGTACCTTACCATGGACTTCGAGTTGACCGATGAGCAGCAGCTTATCCGGGAGGCGGTCAGGGAATTCGCGGAGGCCGAGGTGACGCCGATCGCAGCCGAGATCGACCGCGACCACCGTTTCCCCCACGAGCTCCTGCCGAAGCTGGCCGAGATGAACCTCATGGGCATGCCCTACCCCGAGAAGGCGGGCGGCGCCGGCGCGGACTACGTGAGCTACATAATCGCGGTCGAGGAACTGTCACGGGCGTGTGCGAGCACCGGCGTCATCCTGTCGGCGCACACCTCGCTCGCCACCTGGCCGGTCTTCAAATTCGGTACCGAGGCTCAGCAGGACCGGTACCTGCACGACATGGCGTCGGGTCGCCGTCTGGGGGCTTTCGCCCTGACCGAACCCGCCGCGGGCACCGATGCCGGCGCGGGCACCGCCACGGCCACTCTGCACGCCGACGGGTACGCCCTCAACGGGTCGAAGATGTTCATCACCAACGCGCCGTTCGCCGAAGTGTACATCGTCTTCGCGAAGACCGACCCGGAGCGGGGGACGCGCGGGATGAGCGCGTTCATCGTCGAGAAGGACGCACCCGGGTTCTCTGTCGGCGAGGCCGAGCACAAGCTGGGTATACGCGGCTCCAGCACGCCGCCCGTCTACTTCTCCGACTGCCGCGTGCCGAGGGAAGCGCTTCTGGGCGGGGAGGGCGACGGCTTCAAGATAGCCATGGCGACGCTGGACGGCGGACGGATCGGCATCGCCGCGCAGGCACTCGGCATCGCCCAGGCGGCGCTCGACGCGTCGGTCGCCTACGCGAAGGAGCGTGTCCAGTTCGGCAAGCCGATCGCGACCTTGCAGGCCATCCAGTGGATGATCGCCGACATGGCAACCGAGATCGACGCCGCCCGGCTCCTTGTCTACCGCGCGGCATCATGCGTGGACAACGGCCGACCTTATTCCACGGAAGGGGCGATGGCTAAGCTCTTCGCGTCGGAGACTGCGACAAGGGTAGCGGGCAAGGCAATCCAGATCCACGGCGGATACGGCTATACCGAGAGCTATCCGGTGGAGCGCAATTACCGCGACGCGAAGATAACCGAGATTTACGAGGGGACTTCCGAAGTGCAGCGAATGGTCATAGCGAGAAGTGCCTTGCGATGAGGATAACCGGCCACCACCAATTGCTGTGGCCGCCGTCAGGAGGATCGCGATGAGGATTGTGGTCGCCTACAAGTGGACCTGTGACCCGGAAGAGGCAACGGTACGTGCCGACGGCACGGTGGACTGGAGCCGGGCCAAGCCGGGCCTGTCCGCCTACGACCCCGTGGCCATCGAGGTGGCCCGCCAATTTGCCGACGAAGCGGGCGCCGAGCTGATCGGAATGACGGTCGGGGGTAAGGGCGTGGCGGCGCCGCTCGCCTCCAAGGCTGCTCTCGGCCGGGGCCTGGACCGGGTGGTGATCGTCGAGGACGTGTCCCTGGCTGACGCCGGGCGATCCGATCTGGCCGCGGTGCTGGCCGAGGTAATCCGGCACATCGGCGACGTGGACTTGGTCGTCACCGGCGACTCGTCCGTGGACGTGGCGGCCAAGATGGTTCCGACCGTGCTGGCCGGCGAGCTCGGCTGGCCGGCCGTGGCCGAGGTCACCTCGATAACCGGCCAGGCCGGCGCGTTGCGCGTCGAGCGTGCGATCCCGGGCGGCGTGCAGCTACTCGAGATCTCCGGTCCTGCCGTGCTGGCCGCCTCCGCGGACGCCGCGGCGCCGCGCGTGCCCGGCATGAAGGACCTCCTCGCGGCGGGCAAGAAGCCGGTGGAGCTCCTGGAACTCGCCGCCCTGAAGGTACCCCCGCGAAACGCGGTCATGACGGTGACCGGCCGGGCGGTCCCGGAGCGCAAGCCCCGCAAGGGCCAGCTCATCGACACCGCCGACCCGGCCAAAGCCGCGGCCGAGCTCGTCTCCGCGCTCCGCCAGGCCGGCACGCTATAAGGAAGGACCAGACAATGAGCATGAGTGCCTGGATCGTCGTCGGGGACCAGCGAGAAGTCGGCAACCTCGTCACAGTCGCGCGTTCCCTGGGCGGCCCGGTCGGGGCCGTGGTGGCCGGACCCCGTTCGGTGGCTGACACCGTGGCCGGGGCCGGCCTGGACAAGGTAGTCTGGTGCAGCGCGCCGGACGACGTGCCGGCCGAGGCCAGCGCCCCCGCGGTGGCGGACGCCGTCGCCGCCGACCCGCCCCGCGTCGTGCTCGCCGGCCGCAATCCCGGGGAGCGGGTGCTCCTCGGCGCCGTCGCCGCTCGGCTCAAGACGGCCGTCCTGACCGGAGCCCGCTCGGTCGCCTTCGACGGTGACGACGTTGTCGTGGTCAACGCGGTCTTCGGTGACATCGCCGAAGAGACCGTCGCCGTTACCGGCCCGGTGGCTCTGCTGCTGGACGGCGGCTCGGTGCCGTCGGCTGATGGCGCCAGTACGCCCATCGAAGAGATCTCCGCCCCGCCGCTGGGCCTGAAGGTGATCGAGACCAGGACGCACGGCTTCGACGAGGCGGACCTCAGCGCCGCCCACCGGGTGATCGGCGTCGGCCGCGGCCTGAAGGCCAGGGAGGACCTCGCCCTCATCGAGGAGCTTGCCAGCGCCGCCGACGCCGAGATCGCCTGCTCCCGTCCGGTGGCCGAGGGCCTGAACTGGATGGGCAAGGACCGTTACATCGGCAGTTCCGGCGCGCGCATCTCCCCCCGGCTGTACTTCGCCATCGGCATCTCCGGCCAGTTGCAGCACATGGTGGGTGTGACCGGGGCGGAGGTCATCGTCGCGATCAACGCTGACCCGAACGCCGCGATCTTCAAGCAGACCGACTACGGCCTGGTCGGTGACCTCTACCAGCTCGTGCCGGCGATCACTGCCGCGCTGAAATGACGGTGCCCGATGACAGAACCAGCTGAGCCCGACTTCGAGGTCATCGTTATCGGCGCCGGCATCGCGGGCTGCGTCGCGGCCTACCAGCTCGCCCGGCAGGGACGTTCGGTGCTGCTGATCGAGCGCGGCGAGGCGCCCGGCTCGAAGAACCTGTCCGGCGGCGTCCTGTACTCACGCGGCATACAGCAGGTCTTCCCGGATTTCCTCGCCGAGGCGCCGGTCGAGCGGCGGGTCACCCGCAATTACATCAGCTTCCTCAACGCGGGCAGCTCGGTCGCGATCGACTACAAGGACGCCAGGCTGGCCGACCCGGTCAACGCTGTCACGGTATTGCGGGCCAAGCTGGACGTGTGGCTGTCGGAGAAGTGCGAGCAGGCCGGTGCCATGATCATGCCCGGTGTCCGCGTGGATCGCGTGGTCACCGAGGGCACGCGGGTCGTCGGCGTCAAGGCCGGCGACGACGAACTGCGGGCCCATGTGGTCGTGGCCGCCGACGGCGTGAACTCCTTCGTCGCCAAGGAGGCCGGCCTGCGCCAGAAGGAGCCGCTGAACCACCTCGCCGTCGGCGTGAAATCAGTGGTAGCGCTGCCCCGCGAGACGATAGAGCAGCGGTTCAACCTGACTGGTGACGAGGGCGCGGCCCTCGCCGTGGTCGGCGACTGCACCCAGGGCGTGGGCGGCGGCGGCTTCCTGTATACCAACCTGGACTCGCTGTCCGTCGGCATCGTGGTGCGCCTAGACGATCTCACCGCCAAGCAGAAGGTGGTCACCGACCTCTTCGACCACTTCCTGCAGCACCAGTTCATCGCCCCCTACCTCGAGGGCGGCGAGCTGCTCGAGTACGGCTGCCACTTGGTCGCCGAGGGGGGCCTGCACATGGTCGGTGAGATCGTCATGGACGGCATGGTGGTGGTCGGCGACGCCGCCGGGCTCACCCTCAACACCGGCCTGACCGTGCGCGGTATGGACCTGGCCGTCGGCTCCGCTGCCGCCGCCGCCGAGGCCATCGGCGATGCGCTGGACCGGAAAGACACCTCCAAGGCGGCCCTGGCCTGTTACCGGGACAAGCTGTTCGCTTCCTACGTGGGCCGAGATATGAAGACCTACGCCAGGGCCCCGCGCTTCCTCGAGGTAGAGCGGATGTACAAGCAGTACGGCGAGCTGTTCGCCGATGTCCTGTACGGCACGTTCAACCTCGACACCCAGCCCCGCAGGCACCTGCTCAAGGTGGCCCGCAAGAGCCTGGCCCGGTCTCCGCTCACGATGAGGCAGCTCATCCGAGACGGCATCGCAGGAGCGCGCGCACTATGAAACCTCTGTCTGTTCCCGAACGGCTGACGAAGAATCGCTTCCTCCTCGACGAGGAGCAGAGCCACATCGAGGTCAACCAGGAGATCGCCAAGGCCACCGGAACCGGCAAGGCCCTCGTCGCCTGCTGCCCGGCCCACGTCTATAGCGAGGAACCCGACGGGACCATCTCCGTGGAGTACGCCGCCTGCCTGGAGTGCGGAACCTGCCTCGCGATCGCTGCCCCTGGCGCGCTGAAATGGCATTATCCTCGCGGCGGGTTCGGCGTCCAGTTCCGCGAAGGGTAGACCCCTATCCCGGGTGACCTGGCGGACGGGGCGATTGATGAGACCAGCCAGGTCAAGCGGCGAGTCGTCCGGAAAAGTTCGCACTGCCGGGCTTTTTGGGAAAGATGGCAGATTTTTCCATCTAACGGCCGTAGTGCGTGTTCTGGACCTGATGCAGGCTTGCTGTCGCGGCTGAGGCGAAAAGGGCTTTAGTCACTGGGCGAGGTATCCATCGGCAGTAGCCGCACCTGGGCGGCAGGCCGAGCCTGAGGCAGCAGGCGGCCAATGGAATTAGGAGGCGGCCATGAAAGAGATACTCGACGCGATCCTCGACCCGGGCAGCGAGCCCGCAGATTTTGCCACGGTGCCGTTGCCGGAGGCTTACCGCGCCGTCACCCTGCACCGGGACGAAGAGCACATGTTCGACGGCCTCGACACACGCGACCGGGATCCCCGCAAGTCGCTGCACATCGAGGAGGTGCCGGTCCCCGAACTCGGCCTGGGCGAGGCGCTGGTCGCGGTCATGGCCAGCTCGGTCAACTACAACACGGTGTGGAGCTCGATCTTCTCGCCGATTTCCACGTTCGCCTTCCTGCGCCGCTACGGGAAGCTGTCCGAGCTCACCGCGCGGCATGACCTGCCCTATCACGTGGTCGGCTCGGACATGTCGGGCGTGGTGCTGCGCACCGGTCCCGGGGTGAACGTGTGGAAGCCGGGCGAGGAGGTCGTCGCCCACTGCCTGTCCGTGGAGCTGGAGAGCTCCGACGGGCACAACGACACCATGCTCGACCCGGAGCAGCGCATCTGGGGCTACGAGACCAACTTCGGCGGCCTGGCCGAGCTGGCCCTGGTCAAGACCAACCAGCTGATGCCCAAGCCGAAGCACCTGACCTGGGAGGAGGCCGCCACGCCGGGGCTGGTGAACTCGACCGCCTTCCGGCAGCTGGTCTCGGACAACGGCGCCGCGATGAAGCAGGGCCACAACATCCTGATCTGGGGTGCCAGCGGCGGCCTGGGCGCCTACGCCACCCAGTACGCGCTGGCCGGCGGGGCGATCCCGATCTGCGTGGTCTCCAGCGAGCACAAGGCCGAGCTCTGCCGGTCGATGGGCGCCGAGCTGATCATCAACCGCGCCGCCGAGGGCTACCAGTTCTGGAAGGACCCGCAGACGCAGGACCCCAAGGAGTGGAAGCGGTTCGGGGCCAGGATCCGCGAGCTGACCGGAGGCGAGGACGTGGACATCGTCTTCGAGCACCCCGGCCGGGAGACGTTCGGCGCCTCGGTCTACGTGACCCGCCGCGGCGGCACCATCGTGACCTGCGCGTCAACCTCGGGGTTCATGCACGAGTACGACAACCGCTACCTGTGGATGAGCCTCAAGCGGATCATCGGCTCGCACTTCGCCAACTACCGGGAGGCGTGGCAGGCCAACCGGCTGATCGCCAAGGGCATGATCCACCCGACCATGTCCGCGGTCTACCCGCTGGAGGAGACCGGCCAGGCCGCGCTGGACGTGCACCGGAACCTGCACCACGGCAAGGTCGCGGTGCTGTGCCTGGCCCCGGCCGAGGGCTTCGGGGTGCGCGACCACCTGCTGCGCGAGGCGCACCTGACCGAGATCAACCGGTTCAGGAACGAGTAAGGACATGATCGATCCGAACGGGCCGGGGCTCGACGCCCCCGCGACGCGGGACAAGCCCTGGCTGATGCGGACCTACGCCGGGCACTCGTCCGCGCGGGAATCCAACGCGCTGTTCCGCCGGAACCTGACCAAGGGTCAGACGGGCCTGTCGGTGGCGTTCGACCTGCCGACCCAGACCGGGTACGACGCCGACCATGTTCTGGCCCGCGGCGAGGTCGGCCGGGTCGGCGTCCCGGTCGGGCACCTGGGTGACATGCGGGCCCTGTTCGACGGCATCCCGCTCGAGCGGACGAACACCTCGATGACGATCAACGCCACGGCCATGTGGCTGCTGGCGCTGTACCAGGTCGTCGCCGAGGAGCAGGGCGCGGACATCGCCAAGCTGACCGGCACGACCCAGAACGACATCATCAAGGAGTACCTCTCCCGCGGCACGTACATTTTCCCGCCCGGGCCCTCGGTGCGCCTGACCACCGACCTGATCGCCTACACCGTGGCCCGCATGCCCAAGTGGAACCCCGTCAACGTGTGCAGCTACCACCTGCAGGAGGCCGGGGCCACCCCGGTCCAGGAGATCGCCTACGCGCTGGGCACCGCGATCACCATCCTGGACGCTGTCCGTGACTCGGGTCAGGTTCCGCCAGAGCGAATGGGCGAGGTCGTCGGGCGGATCTCCTTCTTCGTCAACGCGGGCGTCCGCTTCGTGGAGGAGATGTGCAAGATGCGGGCCTTCGCCCGGCTCTGGGACACGATCACCCGGGAGCGGTACGGGATCGCCGACCCCGCCCGCCGCCGATTCCGCTACGGCGTGCAGGTCAACTCGCTGGGCCTGACCGAGGCGCAGCCGGAGAACAACGTCCAGCGGATCGTCCTGGAGATGCTGGCCGTCACCCTGTCCAGGGACGCCCGGGCCCGCGCCGTCCAGCTCCCGGCCTGGAACGAGGCGCTGGGCCTGCCCCGGCCCTGGGACCAGCAGTGGAGCCTGCGCATCCAGCAGGTGCTGGCCTACGAGTCGGACTTGCTGGAGTATTGCGACCTGTTCGACGGGTCTATCGTGGTGGAGGACAAGACGGCCGAGCTGGTAGCCGGCGCCGAGGCGGAGATGGCCGAGGTCGCCGAGCTGGGCGGGATGGTACCGGCGGTGGAGTCGGGGTACCTCAAGGCCCGGCTGGTCGCCGCGCACGCGGACCGGCGGGCGCGCATCGAGTCCGGCCAGGACCAGGTGGTGGGGGTCAACTGCTTCCAGGCCACCGAGCCGAGTCCCCTCACCGCGGACGCCGACACCGCGGTGCACAACGTGGACCCGGCCTACGAGCTCGCGGTGCTGGCGGATCTGGCGGAGTGGTGCCAGCACCGCGACCAGGGGGCGGTGCTGGCCGCCCTCGGCCGGCTCAGGGCCGACGCGGCACGCCCGGACGTCAACCTGATGGACGCGACCCTGGCCTGCGCCCGGGCCGGCGTCACCACCGGCGAGTGGTCCTTCGCGCTGCGCGAGATGTTCGGCGAGTACCGGGCCCCGACCGGCGTCGGCGGGGCTCCAGTGTCCGCCGCGCCAGGTGAGGACTTGACCGTAGTCCGCCTGGCGGCGCGCGCCACCGCGGCCGAGATCGGGGCGGGCCGGCTGCGTCTGCTGCTCGGCAAGCCGGGCTTGGACGGGCACTCCAACGGCGTCGAGCAGATCGCCGTCCGGGCCCGCGACGCCGGGTTCGAGGTGATCTACGCCGGAATCCGGCTCACCCCCGGGCAGATCGCGGCCGCCGCCGTCGCCGAGGACGTGGACTGCGTTGGGCTGTCGATCCTGTCCGGTGGCCACGTCGAGCTGGTGCCCGAAGTGCTGCGCCGGATGCGCCGGCTCAAGGCGGCGGACATCCCCGTCGTGGTCGGCGGGATCATCCCGGCGAGCGACGCCCGGGACCTGCGCGCACAGGGGGTTGCCGCCGTCTTCACGCCCGCCGATTTCGGCATCACCGCCATCGTCGGCCGCATCGTCGACGTGATCCGGCGCGCCCACGGCCTGGAGCCGGTACTGACAATGGAAGGGTGACGGAAACCGAGATGAGCACCGAGACCACCGCGCCAGCGGCCGCGATGCGGCTGCGGCCCCGCCGATCCTGCCTGGCGGTGCCGGGCAGCAACCCGCGCTTCCTGGAGAAGGCCCAGGGCCTGTCGGCCGACCAGGTGTTCCTTGACCTGGAGGACGCCTGCGCGCCGCTAGTCAAGGAGAGCGCACGGCACGCCATCGTGGATGCGCTCAACACCGGAGACTGGGGCGAGAAGACCCGGGTCGTTCGGGTCAATGACTGGACTACCCACTGGACGTACCGCGACGTGGTCACCGTGGTCGAGGGCGCCGGCCAGAACCTGGACTGTGTCATGCTGCCCAAGGTCCAGGACGCCGGGCAGGTCACGGCGCTGGACCTGCTTCTCACCCAGATCGAGAAGACGATGGGCTTCGAGGTCGGCCGGATCGGCATCGAGGCCCAGATCGAGAACGCCCGCGGGCTGATGAACGTCGACGAGATCGCGGCCGCCTCGCCGCGGCTCGAGACCATCGTCTTCGGCCCTGCCGACTTCATGGCCTCGATCAACATGAAGTCGCTCGTGGTCGGCGAGCAGCCGCCCGGCTACCCGGCGGACGCCTACCACTACATCATGATGCGCATCCTCATCGCGGCCCGGGCCCACGACCGGCAGGCCGTCGACGGTCCCTACCTGCAGATCCGTAACGTCCGCGGCTTCCGTGAGGTGGCCCGGCGGGTCGCCGCCCTCGGCTTCGACGGCAAGTGGGTGCTGCACCCGGACCAGATTGCCGCGGCCAACGAGATCTTCTCCCCGTCGCAGGAGGACTACGACCACGCCGAGCTGATCCTGGACGCCTACGACTGGTGTACGTCGCAGGCGGGCGGGGCGCGTGGATCCGCCATGCTCGGCGACGAGATGATCGACGAGGCCTCCCGCAAGATGGCCCTGGTCATCGCGGCCAAGGGCCGGGCCGCGGGAATGCAGCGCACGTCTAAGTTCGAGCCACCCCAGGAGTGAGCACCATGCAGTTCGGACGGACGTATGAGGAGTTCGAGGTCGGAGCGGTCTACAAGCACTGGCCGGGCAAGACGGTCACCGAGTACGACGACCACCTGTTCTGCCTGCTCACGATGAACCACCATCCGCTCCACCTGGACGCGCACTATGCGGCGGAGGCGACCGACTTCGGCAAGAACGTGGTGGTGGGCAACTACATCTACTCGCTGCTGCTCGGCATGTCCGTGCCGGACGTCTCCGGCCAGGCCATCGCCAACCTGGAGGTGGAGTCGCTGAAGCACGTGGCGCCGACGTTCCACGGCGACACGATTTACGGCGAGACCACTGTGCTGGGCAAGCGGCTCACCTCCCGGGGCGACCGGGGCGTGGTGGAGGTCGAGACCCGCGGCTACAAACAGGACGGCACCCTGGTGTGCGTGTTCCGCCGCAAGGTCATGGTGCCCACCGACACCTACGTCAAGGAGCGCGGCGGCGCCCAGCCGGCCCGCCCCGAGCCGGCTAGCTGAGGGAGCACGCCATGGGATGCCTCGCGCAGACCGACGGCCTGACCGAGTTCGAGCAGGACATCCTGGCCACCGTCAGGGACTTCACCAACCGGGAGATCATCCCGGTGGCGACCGAACTCGAGCACCGGGACGAGTACCCGGCCCAGATCGTCGAGGGGATGAAGAAACTCGGCCTGTTCGGGCTGACCATCGGCGAGGAGTACGGCGGCCTGGACGCGTCCCTGCTCATCTACGCCCTGGCCGTGGAGGAGATCGCCCGCGGCTGGATGTCGGTGTCGGGCATCATCAACACCCACTTCATCGTCGCCCACATGATCGCCAGGCACGGCACCGACGAGCAGAAGGATTACTTCCTGCCCCGGATGGCGAGCGGCGACGTACGCGGCGCCTTCTCCATGTCCGAGCCCGGCCTGGGCTCGGATGTCGCGGCCATCCGCACCCGGGCGGTCCGCGACGGCAACGACTTCGTGCTGAACGGGCAGAAGATGTGGCTGACCAGCGGCGGCACCGCCAACCTGGTGGCGGTGCTGTGCCGGACCGACGACGGCCACGACGCCCCGCACCGGAACATGAGCACGTTCCTGATCGAGAAGGAGCCGGGCTTCGGCGAGAACCCGGCGGTCCCCGGCCTGACCGTGCCGGGGAAGATCGAGAAGATGGGGTACAAGGGCGTCGACACCACCGAGTTGCTGCTGGCCGACGTCCGCGTCCCGGCCAGCCGGCTGCTCGGCGGCCGGACCGGCCAGGGCTTCTACCAGATGATGGACGGCGTCGAGGTCGGCCGGGTCAACGTGGCCGCCCGCGGCTGCGGCATCGCCCTGCGCGCGTTCGAGCTGGCCGTCGGCTACGCCCAGCAGCGGCACACCTTCGGCCAGCCGATCGCCCAGCACCAGGCGATCCAGTTCA
>Ga0207683_10004645_pt1 | contig 11837 bp, 7 predicted proteins | sample KBSM73metaG_FD_184333 | JGI IMG/M metagenome (GOLD analysis project Ga0207683, IMG submission 184333) | Miscanthus rhizosphere microbial communities from Kellogg Biological Station, Michigan, USA - KBS M7-3 metaG (SPAdes) (version 2) | ecosystem: Host-associated > Plants > Roots > Rhizosphere >...
GAGGAGCGGAACGCCGCTCTTGAGCAGCGTCGCGAGCGTGCGCGAGAAGCGCGACACCGACAGCATGCGGAAGACCGGACCGAAGAGCGGCAGCTTCAGCTTCGTGCCGTCGAGCCAGAGCTGCCCGTTCGGTGTGCCGAGGAACGCGAAGAACCTCGCCAGCAGCGCGCCAGCGACGATGCCGATACCGATGCCGATCGCGTAATGGAGGATCGACCCCACCACGAAGAAGAAGAGGACGAGCGCAATGCCGGTGACGACCGCCATCACGGTAAAGGCGGTCTTCTTGGTTCCCGCCTGAAACGACTTGCGAGTGAAGATGAGCGCCAGGACGGTGGTGATGAACCCCACCATCTCGTTCGACGAGAGCGTGTTCGAGATGAAGATGAGGAGCGCCGTGTACCAGGGCAGCGCGCGATCGAGCGTCGCGTAGATGTTCGTCACCTTCGGGACGACGACGACCATCATCATGGTCATGAGGAGGACGCCCATGCCGAGCATGAGGATCGGATAGGCGAGCGCCGCAGTGACCTTGCCGCGAAGGCGTGCCTGCCCCTCCATGAAGTCGGAGAGGCGCTCGAGCACCGCCTCCAGGGTTCCGGAGGCCTCACCGGCCGCGACCATGTTGACGTAGATGGGCGGGAAAATATGGCCGTGCGGCTCGATCGACTTCGCGAGGCTCGTGCCTTCGTTGAGGTCGTCGCGGACGTTGGCGAGGACCTTCTTCAGCTCGTCCTTCTCGACCTGCTCGGTGAGCGCGCTCACCGATTCGACGAGCGGAATTCCGGCGCCCACCAGCGTGGCGAGCTGGCGCGTCATCATCGCGACGTCGCTGACCGACACGCGATTGAAGAACGCGCCGAAGTTGATGGCGCGGCCGCCCTTCTTCTTGCCGGTCTCCTCGCTCGCCTCCGTGAGGAGGATGCCTTCGCGCTTGAGCGCGCCGCGAAGGACCTTCGGGTTGTCCGCGTCGCGGATGCCGGAGACCTGCTTGCCGGTCGCGACGAGGAGCCCCCGATAGACGAAGACCGCCATCAGGACCTGCCCCGAAAGGCGGGGCAGGCCCTTCCCTTTGTCGCCGGGGCGGCTCGCGCCGCCCCGCCCCGCGGGAGTGAATCCCGCGGGGCCCCACCCCACGCGGGCGCGACTGCGTCGCGAATTTCGTCATGCGGAAGCCGCATTCTGATTCTCATCACACCCTCACGTTCCGGACGCTGGGGCGGTCGGGCTCGACCTCCATGTCGTCCTGCGTCGCGAGGAGGACCTCCTCGACACTGGTGAGACCGCCGAGGACCTTCCGTGCGCCGTCGTCGCGGAGGCCGTCCATCCCCTGCTCCATCGCGGCGCGCTTGATGGTCTGCGCGTCTGCCCCTTTCAAGACGAGCGGGCCGACCATGTCGTCCATCATCAGGAGCTCGTAGATGCCGCGGCGTCCCATGAACCCGGTCTGCGCGCACTTGTCGCAGCCCTTGGGGCGGAAGATCGTGACGTACGGTCCCGGGTACGTGTCGAGCACGTCGTCGGGGACGTTGGAGCTACGCGGATAGTAACGAGAGCCGGGAATGAGCTTGCGCTTGCGGCGCGCGGCGCATCTCTCGGGCGTGATGCCGAGCTCCTCGAGATCGTTCTGCGACGCCTCGTAGGCCTCCTTGCAGTGCGGGCAGAGCATGCGCACGAGGCGCTGCGCGAGGACGCCGACCACCGACGAACGGAGCAAGAACGGCTCGACGCCCATGTCGATCATGCGCGTGAAGGCGCCGGGAGCGTCGTTGGTGTGGATCGTGGAGAGCACGAGGTGACCGGTGAGAGACGCGTTGATCGCGATCTCGACCGTCTCCTTGTCGCGGATCTCACCGACCATGACGACGTCGGGATCCTGGCGGAGGAAGGCGCGGAGCGCGCTCGCGAAGGTGAGCCCGATCTTCGCGTTGACGTGCACCTGGTGGATCTGTGGAAGCTCGTACTCGACCGGATCCTCGGCGGTGAGGATGTTGATGTTCGGCTGATTGATCCGGTTCAAGCACGCGTAGAGCGTGGTGGTCTTTCCGGAGCCGGTGGGGCCGGTGACGAGGATGATGCCGTCCGGCTTGTGGATCAGCGCGTCCATCAAGAGGTAGTCGCGCGGGCTGAAGCCGAGGTCGGGCAGGTCGAGCAAGACGCTCGACTTGTTGAGGAGACGCATGACGATCCGCTCGTAGGCGCGGCTGGTCGGGATGGTGCTGACGCGGATGTCGAAGCCCTTGCCGGCGATCTTCTTCGTGATGCGTCCGTCCTGCGGAAGACGCTTCTCGGCGATGTTCAGCGACGCTTCGATCTTGATGCGGCCGACGATGGAGTTCATGAATGCGCGAGGTGCGCGGCGAGCGACGTAGAGCTCGCCGTCGATCCTGTAGCGAACGATGACTTCCTTCTCTTCCGGCTCGATGTGGATATCGCTCGCGCGCTCCTTCATCGCCTGCAAGAAGAGCGAGTTGACCCAGCGAATGACCGGCGCCTCGTCGTCGGAGTCGAGGATGTCGCCGCCGGCGACCTCGTGCTCGTCGACGCGGGCTTCGTCGTTCTCGAGCTCGCCGCCGCCGGCCTCGCGCTCGTAGACGCGGTTGATCGCGTTCTCGATGGCGTCGGTCGTCGCGACGCTGACCTCGACGTTCTTGTCGAAGAGGAGACGCACCTCGTCGAGCGCACTGACGTCGAACGGATCGGCGACCACCACATAGACGAGGCCGTCGTCCTCGGCGGTGATCATGATCTTGCCGGCGCGGTTCTTCGCGAACGTGATGGGCAGTCGCGTGGCGAGCGCGGTGGAGATGCGCTCTGGATCGACGCGCTCGACGAACGGCAGCTCGGCTTCCGCGGCGAGCGCCTTGGCGATCGTCGCGTCGTCGACGACGTTGCCGTTCACGAGCAGGTCGGCGAGCGCGATCCCCTTCTCGCGCTGGATCGCATACATCGCCTCGAGACGTTCGAGCGGGATGCCGGCGCGCCGATGAAGGATCTCACCTAGAAAACGCTGCTCCACGCTCGTAACTCTCCTTACTTCTCGATCTTCTCGATGTTGCGAACCGCCGGGTTGACGTTGACCGGCGGCGTCGCGCCGCCCGAGGGCGCGACCTGCGGGTTCGTGATCGTAGCGCCTCCTGGAGCCGGCGTGCCGGACGGTCGGGAGGTGCCCTGCGGCATCTCGAGCGGACGCTGCGGATCGTGGGTCTTCAGCTCACGGGGCTTCGTGATTTCGTCGAGACGCTTGCGCTCGTCGAGCGAGAAGTACGACTGGCGGATGTCCTCGACGAGACCGTTCGTGCGCGACCAGTCCTTCGGCGGCTTGTAGTCCGAGGAGTCCGAGAACACGAAGTAGCGGTCGAGGTACTCCTGGCGCTCCTGCATCTTCCGCTCGAATACGGTGCGGAGGTCCTGCTGGTTCCGGATGATGTACGGCGTCATGACGAGGACGAGGTTTCGCTTCTCGACCGTGTTCGTGCGCTTCCGGAAGAGGGCGCCGAGCACCGGGATGTCGCCGAGCACGGGGACCTTCTCCTCCGAGCGCGACGTGACGTTGCGGATGAGGCCGCCGATCACGACCGTCTGCTGATCGGCGACGACGAGCTTGGTGGTCGCGACGCGCTTGCTGATCGGGATGGCGCCGAGCGTTCCGCCGAGCGGCGCGCCCTGCTCGCTGATCTCTTCGCTGAGGTCGAGGCGCACCTCGTTCGAGTCGTTGAGGTGCGGCTTGATCTTGATCTTGGTACCGACGTCCTGACGCGGCGAGCCGACCGAGCCGAAGCCGCCGAGGCCACCGAGCGCGCCGAGCGCGCCGGCCGCGCCCGCTGCGCCGGTGGCGCCGGGGAACGAGCTGACGGCGTTGGTCTGGAGCGGGATGTTGTCGCCGACGTTGATCTCGGCGTCTTCGTTGTCGAGCGCGAGGATGTGCGGCGTGGAGAGCAGGTCGGAGTCACCGGTGCGCGCGAGCGCCTGGATGAACGTACCGAACGCCGGCACCGAGATGCCGGTACCGAGGAAGTTCTGCGAGCCGGAGATACCGGGGCCGCGGACGCCGAGCGCGAAGCCCTGGAGCGCGTCGGGATCGGTCGGGACCGGCGGGATGGTGTTGGTGATCTTGTTACCGCCGAAGATGAGCGAGTCGTTCGGCTGATCGAAGTCGAACGGCGCGCCGCCGTGGAAGCTGACGCCGAGCGAGTCGGAGCGCTTCAGCTGAAGGTCCATGATGACCGCCTCGATGAAGACCTGCCGGCGCGGCTGGTCGAGGCGATCGATGACCGAGCGAAGCGACGCGTAGTCGCGCAGCGAGGACGTGACGACGATCGAGTTCGTGGCCTTGTCGGCCGAGACCTTCACGCCGCCCTCGAAGATGCCGGCTGCTGCCGTCGACGGAGCCGGCGCGGCGGCCTGTCCGCGGCCGCCGCCGCCGGGCTGCGCGCTGGAGTTCGTGCCGGTGATGATGTCCGTGAGCGTCTTCGTGAGCTCGGTCGCGTCGGCGTGCTGGAGCGGCAGGACGTGGATCTCGCCCTCCCCCGTCTGCGGCACGTCGATGCGCTTGATCAGCTCGAGGATGCGCAGGTACGCGCGTTCGGTCGAGACGATGACGATCGAGTTCGAACGATCGTCGGCGACAATCTTCGCGACGTGCAGATCGCCGCCGACCGACGACGCTCCGCCGACGGTGGTGGAGCCGCCGCCCGGCTTCGGCGTGGACCCGCCGCCACCGCCGCTCGCGCCGCCGCCCTTCACGTCGAACAGCTCGTTGATGCGCTTCTCGACGTCGCTCGCCGACGCGTAGTGGATCGGCTCGATGAAGATCTGATCGCCGCTCGAGCCGACGTCGATCTCTTCGAGGATCTGCATCATCCGGCGGATGTTCGTTCCGCTGTCGGTGAGGATGATCATGTTCCCGGGGCCGTAGACGGTGATGTCGGCCTCCTTGGACTTGAACTTGCCGAGCACGTTCGCCGCGTCGTCGGCGTTGATGTGCCCGAGTCGATGCATGCGCGTGACGAAGCGGTCCTCGTTCGGCGAGCCCTGCGTGGCGCCGTAGATGGGAGTGCCTTGCGTGGCGACCGCGTTGGTCTCGACGATCTTGAGGAAGCGGCCGTGCGGGACGACGGTGAGGCCGTTGGTCTCGAGGATGGAGAGGAACGCCTGGTAGGCCTCGGCGACGGTCACCTTCTGCGGCGAGTAGACCGTGGCCTTGATGTTCTTCACCTTGCCGCCGAAGATGAAGCGCTTGCCGGTGAGCTGCGCGATCACGCGTACGAGCTCGGCGAGATCGGCGTCTTCGAGCGAGAAGGCGACGCGGTAGTTCGGGCTGCGCGGCTCGAACTCGAGAGCGTTCTCGAACTGACCGAGCGACGTCGTGTCCGACGGCGCCTTGCCGCCTGCAGCGCCCGCGGCACCGCCTGCGGCGCCCGTGCCCAGAGCGCCAGCCGCAGGAACGCCGGTGCCGGGCGTGACGGCGGGGGTCGTTGCCGCCGGTGCCGGAGTCGCGGCCGGTGCCGGAGTCGCCGGAGGCGTGATCGGAACGGCGGTCGCCGCAGCGCCACCGCCGCCGATCGGCCTTCCGCGGTCTTTCAGACGTGGCTGCGCCTGTGCGAGCCCCACCACGAGTGGAACTGCGGATGCGGTCAGCAGAAGGATGTGCCTGTTCTTCATCGTGCTCGAGAGTGCGTCATGCGAAGGATCGAATCGGTCAGATCGAGAGAGGCTTCTTGGCGTTGCGCGCGTTCGGGGAGACGTCGGAAGCAGTCTCCTTCGAGTCGGCGCGCGCACCCACGGCGCGGCTCGTGACCGCCACGGCAACGATGCTGAGCGCACCGACGAACAGCACGCACGCTCCGACGAGCAGCGCGACGGTGCGCAGCGTGCGGCGGGTGAGCGTGGTGTCCGAGAGGCGGTCGAGCGTCGAATCGTTGCTCATGGTGCGGTCCTGCGGGCTGCGGGTGGTGTCACTTGGTCGGCGTGCAAGCTCGCACGCCGACATCGTTCGTTCACTTAATGTTGTAATCGAGGTTCATGTTCTGGCCGCGGCGGTTCACCTGCACGACCAGCTTGTCGGCGGTGCGGAGCCGCGCATACGCCTCGAGCGCCTTCTCCGGGCTCGCCATGTCGAAGCCGTTGATCGTCTGAAGGCGATCGCCGTTCTCCATGCCGAGCGTGCCGAGCAACGTCTCGGGACGGATGCCGAACATGCGGATGCCGACGACCTTGCCGTTCTCCTGCTCCGGAACGATGCGCGCCTGGCGCATCAGCTCCGACTGGTTCTCGAGGATCTTGTCGACGACGCCGAGATCGATGTTGAACTCGGTGGGCGAGAGCCGCTGGATGCCCTTCGCGAGCGCGGGGTCGAGCCCGGGCGCGCCGCCCTTGGCCGACGACGCCGCCGACGCGCTGGGCGGCGGAGCGGCAGCGGCATGGGTCTCCGGCTGCTTGAAGAGCTGCGCCTGACAGAGCGAGCTGCCGTTCTGGAACCAGACGCGATCCCAGCCGACGAAGTGGACGGTCTTGCCGTTGAAGTCGCCGCCGCGCCGCCGCAGCATCGACTTGGTGTCGGTCGTGCCGCTGACCGCCGCGAACGACCAGTCGGGGTCGCTCGACGCCGCGATGACGAGCACCTTCACGCCGTCGCAGAGCGGCGCGTTGAACGGGTCGCTCGTGTCGAGCGTCGTCGAGACCTCCGCCGTGTCCTCGACGACCGGCGGGTGCAGCGAGCCGGTGACGTGATCGAACGGGTTACGCGAGAGGATGGGCTCGGCGTTCGGATTGCGCGCCGATCCGGCGGACATCGGCGTGACCTTCGCGACGGGAGGCGGAGCCGCGAGCGCAGCCTCGTCCGGCGTGAGGCTCACACCGACGAGCTGCGTGACCGCCTGCGCATTGAGCAGCGCCGCGATCGCGACGAGGGGCAGCACGACGAGCCAGAAGTTCTTTCGGAGGAGCTGATCGAAGGCCATGCGCGAGGATCCAAGCGGGGCTAGTGCGAGGCGCATGCCAGCAAGTTAACCGTCGGAAATCCAGGCTTATTTGGCCTGTGGAGAACGCGCGCTTCGACAGCTTGGCGCGAACGCGGCGTGAGGGGTGCGGACGCTGACAAAGTGACAACCGGATCTTCGTCCCTACGAAGCCGTGCCGCCGGTCTCGATTCGCGCGTCGATCACTCGAACGCGTAGGCGTGAAGCGCCGTTCCGCTCGCGACCAGCAGAAGACCGCTGCCGGTGAGGATGGGCGCGGTGACGAAGACCTCCTTCGGCGCCGATGCGACCTCGGTCGCGCGGCCCGCGGCATCGAGCGCGATCACCTTGCTGTCGCTCGCCACGAGGAGACGGTCATCCGCGGTGAGCGTGGCGCCGCCGGTGAGCGCTCCCTTGCGCTCCCAGAGCGTCTTGCCGTCGGGCGCGATCGCCACGAGCCGATCGTCGAGCACGAGGACGCGCATCGCCCTCGACACGATGGGCGGAGTCGTCGCGTGGTCGCGCCGCAGCGGACCGATTCGAATGCGGCCGGTCGAGCCGACGCCGAGCGGCGTCGTCCAGAGGGAGAGGTCCTGACCTTGCCGGACGAGGAGCTGGAGGTTGCCGTCGTCGTCGATCGCGCCGTCGAGCGGGACCACCGGCGGCTCGACGACGGTGCGCTGCCGTCCCGCGCTGCGGTCGTCGATCTCGACGCCGCTCTCTTGCACGAACACGTGGACCGCGCCGTGACTGGCCGCGCGCGCCGCGAGCGCGCCTTGCTCGCTGCGTGGGTCGTCGGCGCCGAGCTTGTCCGGCGCGTGCGCGCCATCGGCGAGCTGCCAAGCAGAGGGCGCGCCCGTCCCGCCCACCGCGTAGAGCTTGCCTGCAGCCGGCTCGAGGCGCACGAGCTCGCCGTCGAGGAGATCGCCGGCAATTCGATGACCGCGCGTGTCGAGCAGGACGAAGGCGCTCTGGCGCGTGCGCGCGGAAGGCGCCGCGAACGGCCGGCCCTGCACGACGATGCGCGTGCCCGCGCTGACGATGAACGCGGGATCGAGCTTCGGATCGAGCTTGGGATCGAACGCAACCGACCATCGCTCGCGCGCGCGGCCCTTTGGCAGCGCCACAGCGAGACGCGAGCTGCGCTCCGGGCGCACGAACGGCGCGACGACGTCGGACGGCGATGCTGCAGGCTCGAACGGCTCGGGCTCCGCGACGTTCTCGCGCGCGGCGGGCGCCTTCGCGGGCGCGCGTGACGATGGCTCGAGCGGCGCAGTGCTCGGAGCTTCCCTTCCGTTCGCGCCACCGCATCCGGAGAGGACCACCGCACCTACGGCAATCGCAGCGAGCGACGCGGCCGCGAACGCCGTGCCCGGGCTGACGCGTGACCTTCTTCGCGCGCCTCGCTTCCGGAAAGTGACGACCCCCACGAGGCCTCCGAGCAGGACGAGGGCGAAATGAAGCGGGATCAGAGGGATCTCGCCATGGATCTCGCTCGCCGGGACCGGCTCCGCGGCCACGACTTCGACCCTCGCCTGCACGGCGGCGATCACTTGCTCGTCGGGAGCGCCGCGCAGCTCGGCGCGAACGCGACGAGCCGCGGCGATGACGCGCGTGGCTCTCGCGGCGTCGACGCGTGCGGTCGCGGCCTCCGCGCGCATCGCTCTGACGCCGGCCGGGACCCTCTCCGCATTCATCAGCTGAGCCGAAGCGAGGATCACGGTGACGACGCCGACCGTCGCCGCGGTCAGCGACATGCGATGCCACGCGCGCCGTGCCGGAAAGACTGCCTCCTGGCCCGCGAGGTACACACGCGTCAAGACGGCGGCGATGATCGGGAGCGCGAACGTCGGGTAGAGCCAGGCGTTCACGTCGCCCGCGTGCATCGAGCGCGTGCCCGCGAGACCGAGCCCGTCGGCGACGGACCCAGCGTCCCCGACACCGTAGTAGAGGCCGTACGCGACGTATCCGAGGGTCGGGAGGATCAGAGCAGCCGCGAAGACGACGAGCATCGTCCGCAGCGAGACGCGCCGCACCCGGAGCGCGATGAAGAGCGCGAGCGCGCCCGCGACGAGGTCGACGGCGATGCCGCCGGCGCTGGCGGCGGCGCGAGCGGTGGGCCCGCTCTCCGCAGGCATGTCGAAATGCGCTACCCCTCCGCCACCGAGGCCGATCTCGACACCGTGAACGTGGGCGCCGAGCAGCCAGGCGACGCCGCAGTGACCCACGACCTCGTGCAGCACGACGGACAGGATCGTGCCGAGCACGACGGACGACAGGAGAAAGAGGTCGTAGCTGAACAGCGCTCGAAGACGCGGCATGCCCTCCTCCTCACGTCGGTCGAGGGTACACCCTCACGGCTGCTTCGGTCAGCTCGCTTCGACGCCGTCCGAGGCACCACCGCTCTCGGTTCCCTCTGCGCCGCCTTCGACGCCGTCGAGCTTCCGATAGATCGTGCGCGTCGAGATCCCGAGCAGCTGCGCGGCGAGGGACTTGTCGCCCTTCGTATGCTTCAACGTCTCCTTGATCACGCGGAGCTCGATCTCGGAGAGCGGCGTTCCCACGGGAAAATCGAGGGATCGGGAAGCGGTGCGCTCCGACTTCGCGATCGCTTCCGGCAGGTCGTGCTCGCTGAGCGTGTCACCGCGTGAGAGGACCACCGCGCGCTCGATGACGTTCTCGAGCTCGCGCACGTTGCCTGGCCACGCGTAGTCGAGCATGCGATCGAGCGCGGCACGCGCGACGGTGAGGCGCGCCTTGCCGTTCTTCTTCGCATAGAGCCCGACGAAGTGATCGACGAGCAGCGGGATGTCCTCGCGACGCGCGCGCAGCGGAGGAGCGGTCACCGCGATGACGTTGAGCCGGTAGTAGAGATCCTCGCGGAAGCGGCCCGCTTGAACCTCGGCGAGGAGATCGCGATTGGTGGCGGCGACGACGCGCACGTCCGCCTTGACGGTGTTGCCGCCGACCGGCTCGTACTCGCCTTCCTGCAGGACGCGCAGGAGCTTCACCTGCACCTGCGGCGACAGCTCGCCGATCTCGTCGAGGAAGAGCGTGCCGGCGGTGGCCTTCGCGAAGCGGCCGTCCTTCTTCGTGACCGCACCCGTGAACGCGCCGCGCTCGTGACCGAACAGCTCGCTCTCGAGGATCGTCTCTGGAATCGCCGCGCAGTTCACGGCCACGAACGGACCGCGAGCGCGCGCGCTCTTGTCGTGGATGTAGCGCGCGATGAGCTCCTTGCCGGTGCCGCTCTCGCCGAGCACGAGCACCGTCGCCATGCTGGGCGCCGCCTGGGTCGCGACCTCGATGACACGACGCCATGCGACGGAGCTGCCGACCATCTCGCGCTTCGTCAGCGCCTTGATCTCGTCTTTCAGCGAGCGGTTCTCTTCGAGGAGGCGCCCGCGCTCCGCCGCCTTGCGAACGCTCTTCACGATCGTCATTCGCTTGAGCGGCTTCTCGACGAAGTCGTACGCCCCTTCGCGCATGGCGCTGACGGCGGCCTCGACCGACCCGTATGCGGTCATGAGGACGACCTCGACGTCCGGCTGGACCTGCTTGATCGCGCGGAGGAGCTCGAGGCCGGTCGTTCCGGGCATCATCAGGTCGGTGAGGACGACCTGGACCCGGTGGCTCCGCACCTGCTCGAGGGCGTGCTTGGCGTCGTTCGCCACGAGCACTCGCATGTTTTCCTTGAGGAAAATCTTCTCGAGCGACTCGACGTTCGAGCGCTCGTCGTCGACGACGAGCACCGTGATGCCCTCCTCGACGCTGCCGTCAGGACGGCGCACCGGTTCAGACGTCTTGTCACTGGACCCTGACAGCTCGTCAATCACAGCATCCATGTTGTCACGTCCCGACAACCCGTCAACCCCCGATGTCATTCCGACATAAAGATTTGCCAGAATGACTCGCTTCCGAGGCCCGTCGGATCGGCTCGTGGTCAGCGGAGAAGCTTCGAGATCGCTTTGAACGCGCCGGTTCCGGCGTGCTCCAGAAGATCGAAGGCGACCGTTTCGGTGACGGTGACGATGGCGCCCGCTCGTTCGCAGAGCGAGAGGCCGATGCGACGGTTTTCTTCTCGTCGCGACGCGACCGCGTCCGCGACGACGTACGTCGCGTAGCCACGCTTCACGAGCTCGCGCGCGGTCTGGAACACGCAGACGTGCGCTTCCATACCGACCACCACGACGCTCTTGGCGCCGGAGTCTGCGAGCGCGCGAGAGAGGGTCAGCTCCGAGCACGCGTCGAAGGCCATCTTGGGCATCGGCGTCACGCTCATCGCTGCGAGCTTGGTCGCGACGCCCGCGACAGTCGGGCCGAGCCCCTTCGGATACTGCTCTGTCGCGAGCACGCGCATTCCGAGCGCGTCGGCGGTCTCGAGCAGAATGCCCGCGTTCTTCACGAGCTCTTCGACCATGGAGGGCGGCATCGCCGCAGCGAGCTTTTCCTGCACGTCGACGACGAGGAGCGTGGTGCTGGAAGCGACGAGGCGTTCCATCTCAGGCCTTTCCGCTCGAAAGGCGCGGCAGACGGACACGCGGTCGGAACGAGCGAAGGAGAACCGGCAGCTCGGTCTTCGGATCGAAGCGGAGGAGCGCCCGACCCGACTCGACGCCGGCGTCGTCGTAGAGGCTGGCCGGCAAGATCGTCAGTGAGTCGACCGCATCGTGCACGAAGAAATCGCGCTGGCCGCGAAGTCGCCACGTGCGACCGTCATCGCCCTCGAACGAGAGGTCGTACGGGATCCGCTTCTCGTCGAAGAGCTTCATCGTGAGCGTGCCCTGGAGCGCCACGCCGTTCGGAGAGCGCTCGGCGAGCTGCTCGGCGAAGATCGTCCCGGCCGCATCCACCTTGCGTTCGCGCAAGAAGCGCCGC
>Ga0207683_10004646_pt1 | contig 11836 bp, 13 predicted proteins | sample KBSM73metaG_FD_184333 | JGI IMG/M metagenome (GOLD analysis project Ga0207683, IMG submission 184333) | Miscanthus rhizosphere microbial communities from Kellogg Biological Station, Michigan, USA - KBS M7-3 metaG (SPAdes) (version 2) | ecosystem: Host-associated > Plants > Roots > Rhizosphere >...
CTCGTGCGCAATGCTGTGCGCCTGCCAGGCGACGATGCCGAGGCTGGCAAGGATCGCCAGCATCAGCGACACCGTCACCGCGACGCCGCCGCGATGACGGCGTGCAAACTTGCGCGCGCGATACAGGCGCGACGGCGGATGTGCGCGCACCGGCTTGCGCGCAAGGTAACGTTCGATATCGTCGGCGAAAGCGCCGGCGCTGTGGTAGCGCAACGCCGACTCGTCGGCGAGCGCGCAGGCGAGAATCGCGTCGAGATCGCCGCGCAAGCGGCGTACGAGAAGTTTGCGTTCCGGCAATCCGTGCGGCAGCGGCGCCTCGGCGCCCTGGTCCGCGGCAACGACAGCACTGGCGCGGGTCTCTCCGGACAGGCGCCTGCCGGTCAATAGTTCACCGAGCACGATGCCCATCGCGTAGACATCGACCGCGGTTGTCTGCGGCGCCGAACCAAATTGTTCCGGCGCCGCGTATTCGGGCGTCAGGGAAATCGACTGCGTGCGCGTGGCGTATTCGTCATTGTCGATCAGCTTGGCGATGCCGAAATCGAGCACCTTCAGATCACCGTCGCGCGTGACCATCAGGTTCGACGGCTTCAGGTCGCGATGGACGATCAAGGCGTTGTGCGCCGCTTCGATGGTCCGGCAAAGCGTATGGAACCAGGCCAGGCGCTGTTCGACGTCCAAGGCGCGCGCGCTGGCGGCTTCCGTGATCGGCAAGCCGTCGACCAGCTCCATCGCGATGTACGGAATGCCGGCCGAGCTGACGCCGCCCTCGATGAGGTTGGCGATGTTCGGATGGGTCAGCTGCGCAAGGATCGCCTGCTCGCGGCGGAACCGGCGTTGCGCGTCGGCGGAGTACAGGCCGGTGCGCAGCAGTTTCAGCGCGACTGTTTGCGAGCCGTCGCCGGCTGCGCGCTCGGCGCGAAACACCACCGAGGAACCACCGTGTCCGATCAATGCGAGCAGGCGGAAATTGCCGATGCAGGTTCCCACCAGAGACTGGCCGAGCACTTCGTCGGCGTCGTCGCGCAGGTGCCCGATCGCTTCGGCGGCGGAAGCCTTCAACAGTGCGGGCGCCCGCGTATCGGCGACCAGCATCGCATCGAGGCGCGCGCGCACCGCTTCGGCCAGGTCGAGTGCCGCGATCCGCGCCTGGCGTTGCTCGGGCGGCAGTTCGACGAGTTCGTCGAACACGACCATGGCCTGCAGGCGCACGCCGATCGCCGGCGGCAAATCCATTGACGCGATCTTCGCCTCGCGCGCGTCCGGTGCGAGCTCCACGACCTCGTCGAACAGTTCGCGCAAGGCAAAGCGCGGTTTCAGGAGTTGGACATTCATACGGTTAAAAACGCCGATTGGCGCTCGACTGCGACAAGCCGGTACTCACGTGCCGGCGCGCGCCGCCAGGAATGCGCGTGCATAGCGCCAGTCCCGATCGGCCGTGCGCCGCGCGATCTGGAGCGTGTCGGCAACCTGCTGCAAGTCCAGCCCGGCAAAGTAGTGCAACTCGACGACCTGCGCGGCGCGCGAATCCTCGCGCTCGAGCGCGACCAGGGCTTCGTCGAGCTGCAGCGCGAGGTGTGGATCGACCAGCACCGAATCGACGGCCGGATCGCTCAGCATGAGTCGCGCCTGGTCGCCGCCGCGCTTGGGCTGCATGCGGCGCCGCGCCGCATCCGTGAGAATGTGCCGCATCGCGCGCGCCGCGTAGGCGAAGAATTGCGCGGTCTGTTCGTAACGGAAGTTCGATTCGCCCATGCGCAGATAGGCTTCGTGCACGAGTTCGGTCGTGCACAAGGTCTTCGGCGCGCCGCCGCGCAGACGCTGCCGGCTCGCCATCGCCTTGAGCCGATCATAGAGGTCGACGTAAACCGGATCGATTCCGCCGCTGGCCCGCGCCGCCGCCGGATGCGCTGCCGGCACCGGCTGCAATCCGCGCGCGCTCGTTTCGCGCCGGTCTGGCGCCGAGCTGCAAACAGCGCCGGGCGGCTGGTAATCGTATGCGACGCCGACGCATGCCGATGAATCGTCCTGCGCCTGACTGCGGTCCTCAATCATTGAATTGCTCCACGAGAGTGATGCACGAAGTCCGGCCGTGTCGCTCGTGCCCGGGCTTCAAGGCATGGCGTAAACCGGTCCACATGTTCGTTCTGCTTCAGTGCGTTTGGTTCATTCGAAGGAAACACGCCTGCACGCGTTCAAGCGTGACGAGCTGCCGTCATGCGTTCGCAGGTGCTGCGTAGAACGCACTTTCGTGGCGAATTGCGCCATGCAGGCGAAGAATCCGCCACGCAGGTGCAAAAAGCGGGAAAGATCGCGCGTAGCGCCCAACTCGAAGTTTTTTTATGCCGATGTACAGAATGCGTATGCGATTCTCCAAAACGTGCTCGACGGGTCGGTGGACCATGGTGAGACTAGCGTTCGGCGATCGCGCCTGCCCGCACTGAGGCTCCACGCGAGCCGTCATTTCGTCCAGGGCCCATTCCCGGCGATGAAACAACCTTCGGCACGCGTTCACGCCGCACGAACGATGGACGCGAACGACGGCGCATGCGATGTTTGCGCTGCGCCCGGATTTCCACCGACTCGATGCCCGTCTCCACGCCGAATTCCGTAGAACTGCCCGCAGCTGGCGCACCGCAAACGCCCGACCACGCGGGACCGGTGCCCGCCCATCCGCCGACCGCTCTGGCACGCTTTTATGCGGCCGAACTGATGGCAGCCAGCGCGATTCTGTTCGGGCTGATGGCAGTGACCCTGCGCCTGGCCGTCGCCCACGTCAGCGCGTTCGAAGCGGCCTTCTTCCGCAGCCTGTTCGGACTGGTGTTCTCGCTGCCACTGCTGTATGGGCCCGGGCTCGCGCTGCTGCGCACGAAAAATTTCCACTTGTATATCGTGCGCGCGCTGTTCGGGACGCTGGCGATGCTGACCGGATTCTGGGCGCTCGCCCATCTGCCGCTCGCCCAGGCCGTTTCGATCTCCTATTCGACGCCACTGTTCGTCACGATCGGCGCCGTGCTGATGCTCGGCGAGGTCGTGCGCCTGCGGCGCTGGACCGCGGTCGTCGCCGGATTCGTCGGCGTCCTGGTCATCATGCGCCCGGGTGCCGGCGAATTTTCCTTCGACATGCTCGTCGCGCTCGCCGGTGCGGCGTTGTCCGCCGGCTCGTACATCAGCATCAAATTTCTGTCGCGCTCCGAACCCGCCGATGCCGTCGTGATTTACATGAACATGATCATCGCGCCGCTGTGCCTGATCCCGGCGCTGTGGTTCTGGACCTGGCCCGACGCGGCAGGCTGGTTCTGGCTCGTGCTGACCGGATTGCTCGGCACGCTCGCACAATTCTGCATGACCCGGGCCTACCATGCCGGCGAGGTGTCGGCGCTGGTGCCGATCAACTTCATCCAGCTTCCGGTCGTGGTGATCTGCGCGTATTTCCTGTTCGACCAGCAGCTCGATGCCGCCACCGCAATCGGCGCTGGCATCATCGTCGGCGCCAACGTGTACATCGCCCGGCGTGAAGCACGGCTGATACGCGCGAGCGGCTCGGCCACGCAGGTCGCTTCCGACAAGCCGGCATCTGATCCCGCGCCAGATCGCAACGACCATTATTCCGCGCGATCGTGAAGGCCGGCACTTTGTCGCTGCACATGCGCGACGACAGCCTGAAGCGCCGAGCGGATCGCCGGCGCGAAATCGGCCGACGCAGCGATGTCATCCGGATCGACCCGCGATCCGATTACCGGTATGCGCACGCACGCTTCTGGAATCAGGTCGGCCGCCATCGTTCGCAGCGTCTCCTTGAGCGCCTCGTCGGCGTGATGCGACTGGTACGAAGGATTGAAAACGGCGACCGGCTTGTACGCGAACGGAACGTGGCCGACCAGCCAGTCGAGCGTGTTTTTCATCGTGCCGGTTACGCCATGCGCGTATTCGGGGCTGGCGATGACGATGGCGTCCGCCCAGGTCACGGCATTCCACAGCGACAGCACCGTTTCGGGCGCGGCGCCTTCCAGGTCGGGATTGAACAGCGGCAGTTGTCCGGGTCGATCGAAGATGCGGAAATCCACGCCGGCCGGCGCGAGCGCACGCGCTGCGCGCAGCAGGCCGGCGCTCAACGACCGGACGCGCAGGCTTCCACAGAGCGCGAGTATCTTCATGAGTCGCCCGCCGGCGCATCGCGCGGCGGCACGACCGGCCGGCGCGCGATTGCAACCTACCTGACCAATTCGTCCAGTGCCTGCGCCAGCCGATCCACGTCGCGCGAATTCACGTGCAGATGCGGGGCGAAGCGCAGCGAGTTACCGCGCTGGCTGATGTAGATGCCGCGCTCCCGCAACCCGTCCAGGATGTTTCCCCGGTACGAATCCGGCAGCTGTGCGCCGAACATGTGTGGCGAGCGCTGAGCTTGGGTCGGAACCTTGAAGCCGAGCCGTTGCAGGTGCGACGCAATCGTCGCATTCGTGACCATCAATGTCGCCGCAATGTTCTCGATACCCCAAGCGTGAATCTGCTCGAGCGCGGCGATTGCGCCGGGCAGGATCGTCGACGAGCATTTTTCGCCGCCATCGAAACGGCGCGCGCCGGGCATGTACGTGTCCGAGTAGCGGATCAGGTTGGCGAAATCCTCGGCGCGTTCGCGCACGAGCCATGATTCCTCGAGCGGTCGGGCGTCGCGCCACTGTTCAGACACGTACAGCACGGCGAATCCGTACGGACACAGCAGCCACTTGTACGCCGCGGCGACAAGAAAGTCGGGCTGGACCTGCGCAATGGAAAACGGTGCCGCGCCGAGCGACTGGCTGGCATCGACGACGAGCATGGCCCCGACATCGCGGCAGGCCTTGCCGACCGGTTGCAGGTCGATGCGCGCGCCGTTGGTCCAGTGGCTCGGCGCTGCCGCGACGACCCTGACGTTGCCGTCGATGCGCTCGAGGATTGCCGGCATCCAGTTTCCATCCGCGGGGGTCGGAACGGTGACAACCGTCGCACCGGTTTCCTGCGCGACCCTTTTCCACGGCAGCACGTTGCTCGGAAACTCCTCGGCGATGAGCAGGATTGCGTCGCCCGGTTTCAACCGCGGTTCGATCGCGCGCGCCGCCGTGCTGACACCGTAACTTGCCGCAGGCACGACGGCATATCCGTCCACGTCGCCGCCCAGCACGCGCGCGCACAGAGCGCGGACCGTTTCGGCATCTTCGAAGAAACTCGCGGCATTACGTTCCCACGGATGGCTTCTCGCGTGGATGCCGGCCAGTTGTCGCTCGCGCGAAGCGCACAGTTGCGGCGCGAGATACGCGTTGTTGAAATACGCGATGTCGTCGGGAACATCGAACAGCGCGCGTTGTGAGGGAAGTATGGTGGCCATTGAGGAGTTCAAAGGGCAGCGCGACGGCGCGTCAGTATGCCCGTTCGCGACCGACCCGGCGTAAAACGGGCAAGTGCATTGAATCACGCCATCCATTGCCACGGCTCGCTCTGCGGCGGGCGTTTGCGCGCGCCGCCGCATTGCGTCGCATGAAGGCTACGGAGTTGCCGCGGTCTGCGGTTCCGCGTAGATGAAGTCGTCCATCACGACCAGATCGACCGGTTCGGCGCGGCGTGGATTCGGGAACATGCCTCCTGCGCCCAATTCCACATTGCCGCTGGTGACGCGCACGACGTACACGCGCTCGCCACCGTTGAACTGCGTGCCGGCGAAGCTCAGCCCACCGTGTCCATATGTCCCAGGCGGGACGATCTGGGTATGGATGAGGACACCATTCGCGTCGAGATATTCGATCCGGGTCGAGCCAAGCTGGGTCACATTCGTGAACACCGCGCCGAATGCGCTGACCGTCGCCGGCGTGCTCGTGCCGGGCACGAAGAACAACGCTTCGGTCACCGCGCTGTCGAGCGCGGTGAACAGGCGCTGCGGGCTGAACGTCTGGAAAGCGCGCGGCAGGTTCGGGGCGATGTCGCCGAACTCGACCGGCGTTCCGCTCGGATTGCCCGTCTTCGCGCTGATCTCGAATCCGGAGCCAGGCGTCAGGAACACGACACCGCGCGGCGAGTTCGCGTTGAAGAAGTTCGGCGGCATCAGGTTCGGCGCCGCGACCGCGTCGGGAACGCCGTCCCAGTTGATCTCGCGACGGCCGCTGTCGAACACGTTGCCGGCGCCATGCAGCACGCCATGGTTGGTGCCGAGCGTGTTGCGAAACGCATCGACGGCGGACTGGATATCGGACGGCTGGGTACCCGAGGCCGTGAACTCGACCGGTGCGGCCGAGGCAAATCGCGCGGCGCCGAGAGCCAGGGCGATGCCGATGGTGACAAAACACTTGCGCATGATTGGAATCCTTGGAGGTGGGTGTGCCTGTCGGCGCCGTCGACTTCGCGGCCAGGCGCCGATTCCGCGGATGCCGAAGCGATCCGCCACCGCGAAACCGGTATGGCTTCGGCGGCAGGCAAACGATAGTGGCGGCGCAATTCGCGCGGCACTGTCAGACGAAAGCGTTGCGGGCCTGTCGAAAGACGCCTGTCTTTTTTCGGGCTCTCGAGAGTGAACCTTCCGGCGCCGCGGCGGGACCGCAAGCAGCGCCAATCCTTCAGCGGGCAGCTGCCCACGCTGCGATAACCCGGTGCAGCGCATCCAGGCCGTCGAACAGCGCCGCGGGTCCGGGCTGCAGGATGATCGGCGACTTGATTTCGTGCAGCTCGCCGTCGCGGACCGCGGGAATCGCCCCCCAGCCTGCGCGCGCGGCGACCTGCGCCGGCCGGAATTTCTTGCCGCACCAGCTGCCGAAGACGATGTCCGGCGCGCGCGCTATCACTTCGGCCGGATCGGCAATGATGCGATCACGCGCCAGGGACTTTTCAGCCCGTTCGGGAAAGATGTCGTCGCCGCCGGCGATGCGCACGAGTTCGGCAACCCAGCGGATGCCTGAAATCATCGGATCGTCCCACTCCTCGAAGTAGACGCGCGGGCGGCGCGGCAGCCGCGATGCTGCATTTTGTACTTGTGCAATATGCAGCGCCGCATCCCGCGCCAGCGCTGCCGCCTTGTCCACGGCGCCGACCAGCGCGCCGAGCCGGCGGATATAGTCGAGGATGCCGACGACCGAACGATGATTGCTGATCCATACCTCGACGCCGGCGGCGATCAACTCACGGGCGATGTCGGCCTGGATGTCGGAAAAACCGACGACCAGGTCGGGCTCGAGTTTCAGGATCTCGCCGATCTTCGCGCTGGTGAACGCCGAGACCTTGGGTTTTTCACGCCGTGCGCGAGGCGGCCGCACGGTGAATCCCGAGATGCCGACGATGCGCTGCTCCTCGCCGATCGCGTAGAGAACTTCAGTCGGCTCTTCGGTCAGGCAGACGATGCGTTGCGGACCTGTGGCGTCGGACATGCGTCGCCCCTAGCCCGTTGCAGACAGGCGTTTGCGAAAGTAGACGATGCGCTCGGTCTCCTCGAACCCGCAGGCAACGTGCGCGCGTTGGCTGTCGACATGGTCGAGCCAGGTGTCGGAAGCCAGCTCCGCGCATCCTGCATCGCGCGTCCATTGCTCGACGGCGGCGACCAGGGCACGGCCGATGCCGCGCGCGCGCCAACCCGGAGCGACATACCAGCCTTCGAGAAAACCGACCGGCGAGCTGTCGGTGCCATTGACGTAGTCGGTGCGAATCGTCGCTTCGGCGAAGCCGACGGCTTCGGTGCCGCTGGCGAACGCCAGCAGCGCGATGGCGCGGCCCGCGGATGCAAAATACGCCTTGGCGTCGTGAACCAGCAACGCGGCGGATTCGTCGGGCCACAGTTGCGCGCGCATCGCGATCCATGCGGGCGCATCGTCCGCCTGCACTTCACGGATGACCCAGTGCGGCGTCACGGATACAGCAGCCGCTTGCTCCAGGCGCCATCGACCAACTCGAAGTGGACGCGATCGTGCAGGCGTGCGCGCTGGCCATACCAGATTTCGAGCATGTCCGGCTTTAGCCGGTAGCCGCCCCAGTGCGGCGGGCGCGGCACCGGACCGCCGGCAAACTTGCGCTCGAACTCGGCGACGCGCGCATCGAGATCGCCGCGCGCCGGCAACGTCTGCGACTGCAGCGAAGCCCATGCGCCGATCTGACTCAGGCGCGCGCGGCTGGCGAAATAAGCATCCGACTCGATCCCATCGACTTTTTCGATCTCGCCTTCGATGCGGACCTGCACGCCATCGCGCAACGTCTTCCACAACAGGCACAGCGCCGCCTGCCGATGTGCGGCCAACTGCGCCGCCTTTGCGCTGTGATAGTTGGTGTAGAAACAAAAGCCGGTTTCGTCGACGTTCTTGAGCAGGACCACGCGTGCCGAAATCCGCCCGGACGCGTCGGCCGTGGCCAACGTCATCGCCGTCGGCTCCGGTTCGCCGGCGCGCGTCGCTTCGTCGAGCAGCGCGCGAAACGTCGTCACGGCTTCCTGATAAAGTTCGCTCGAATCCATCCGCAAGTCCATCGCCTGTTCATACGCTGCGGAGCGCAGCGAGTTCATGCCGCAAGATGCTATCACGCAAGGACGTTATCCCGACGCCGTCGTGCAGGCCGTGCTCGACGCCCTGACCCGCGCGCCGCCGCGGCCGTGGCTGATCGGTCTTTCCGGCCTGCAGGGCAGCGGCAAGAGCACGCTTGCCGCTCAGCTCGTCGAACTGGCGGGACGGCGCGGCATCGCCGCGCTCGCGTTGTCGATCGACGATTTCTATTTCGGCCGCGCAGCGCGTCAGCGTCTTGCGCGCACCGTGCATCCGCTGCTGGCGACGCGCGGCGTGCCGGGAACGCATGATGTCGACCTGCTGCACGCCACGCTCGATGCGCTGCGCATTGCGACGCGACGCGATCCCGCGCGCGTGCCGCGATTCGACAAAGGACTCGACACGCGCACTGCACCGTCGCGCTGGCGCCCGGTCGCGCGGGTGCCCGATCTCGTGATCCTGGAGGGGTGGTGCATCGGTGTTCCGCCACAGGGCGCTGCAGCGCTGGCCAGGCCCGTCAACCGCCTCGAGCGCGACGAAGACCGCGATGCACTCTGGCGCAACTGGGTCAACGCGCGACTGACGCAACACTACGTGCCGTTGTGGCGCCGCCTCGACCGCCTGATCATGTTGCAGGCGCCGGCCTACGCGGTTGTCGCGCGCTGGCGTGACGAACAGGAGCGCGCACTACGCCGGCGCAATGCGCCGCGCGCCCTTTCCGCCGAAGCGCTGCGGCGGTTCCTCATGCATTACGAGCGGCTGAGCCGGCAAGCATTGACGGCATTGCCGTCGCGCGCCGACCTGCGCATCGTGCTCGACGAAGAGCGGCGCGTGCGCCGTCTGGCGAAAAGGCGTCAGGCGATCGGCTGAACCACGACGGCAGTGCCGTAGGCCAGCACTTCGGTGATGCCGTCGGCAACATCGTTGGCGTCGTAACGCATGCCGATGATCGCGTTGGCGCCGTGCTCGCCGCCATGCTGCAGCATCAGCTTGAACGCATCGTCACGTGCCTTCTCGCACAATTCCGAGTACAGCGTGATGTTGCCGCCGACCAGGCTCTGCAGCGCGGCGCCGATGTTGCCGACGATGCTGCGGGAACGAACTACCAGGCCGCGCACGACACCGAGATTGCGCACGATCTTCTGCCCGGGCAGTTCCAGCGCCGTCGTGACCATTGCAGTCGAAACAGATGCCATCTGGTGGATTCCTTCTCGGGGTGGCCTTTGAGTTGCGACGCGATGCGGCGGCATTCGCGTCGCGAACATGAGTGATGTCGTCGATCAGGTCATCCGGTCAGCCGAGCACGAAATTGACGCGCATGTTGACGCGCCACTCGGTGATCTTGCCCGCATCGTCGGTGACTACCTTGATGTCGTTGATCCACGCGCCCTTGATATTGTTGATCGTCTTGGCTGCGCGCTTCAGGCCGTCCCTGACGGCGTCCTCGATACCCTTGGGCGACGACGAACTAAGCTCGATGACCTTGGCAATACTCATGAAACTCCCTCCGCATGATTTTCTGGGTGTCGGAGCCGGGTTTGCGGCGCCGTCTCTACCGGCATCGATGCACCATGCCGGAGTCGCTGCCCCTCTCGGCCGTCCGTGGAATTCCAGGGCACGTGGACTTCCTGCCCATCGCAAGTCTAGCAGCGCAGACTCAGGCCGGCGCGCGCGGCGCGGACAGATCGTCGTTGCGAGGGAGCCAGCGCAGCCAGATCAGCCAGAACACCAGCGCATCGAGCACGATCAGCGCTTGCCACAGATACAGGTGAAACCACTCGAACCAGGCGTGATTCCAGCGCTGCAGGTAATACAGGCTGATGATGCGCACGAGGTTCAGCGCCTGGATCGCCACGAAGCCGAGGCCGATGCCGAGCAGCTTGTGCTTCCACGGCGCCGGAAACGCAATCACCGCCGAGACCAGGATCAGCACCGCTTCGACGCCGTTGCAACCGGCGACCACCTGGATGCCGCCGCCCTCCAGCGCATCGATGATCGCATCGTTCTGCGCAATCACATGCGAATCGAACAGGCGCATGATCCACACGCTGACATGCGCAAGGCCCGACGTGAACGGCACGATGACCGCGTCCTGCACGGGCTGCAGCAGTTCCGCCGTGAACAGCACGCCGAGGCAGACGATGAAGATGAGGATGAATCTGATCAAGGGCAGGGACTAGGGGCTAGGGACCAGGGGCCAGCGAGGAGCGCGCACATCGTACCTTTTGGTACAGCCTACTGTCAGCGTCCCGGCCTCACGCTGACCCGCTCTTCGCTGGTCCCTGGCCCCTAGTCCCTAGCCCCTGCTCTGATAGCATTCACCAATGAATCCCGCACCCAACCTGTTCTTCGTCGGTCCGATGGGCGCAGGCAAGACGACGATCGGACGGCGCGTCGCCGAATTGCTCGGCCTGTCGTTTTTCGATCTGGATCACGAGATCGAAGTGCACACCGGCGCGACGATTCCGCTGATCTTCGACCTGGAAGGCGAGAGCGGTTTCCGCGAGCGCGAACGCGCGCAGCTGGCCGAATTGGCGGCGCGCTCGGGTGTCGTGCTGTCGACCGGCGGCGGCGCCGTGCTCGATCCGGCGAACCGCGGCTGCCTGCGCGAGCGCGGCTTTGTCGTCTATCTGGAAACGACGGTCGACCAGCAGCTGTCGCGCCTCGCGCGCGACCGCCATCGTCCGCTGCTGGCCACGCCGGATCGGCGCGAACGGCTGCTCGCGCTCAGCGCGGCGCGCGATCCGTTTTACCGCGAAGTCGCCGACCTGACCGTGCCGGCCGCGCACGGCCGCAACGTTGTCGCGGCGGCCGGGCAACTCGCCGCAGAACTGCAAATGCGCTGGCAACGCGGCGATACATCGGGACGCGCGGCATGAGCGAGCCGTTGAACGTCACGGTCGAACTCGGCGCGCGCAGCTATCCGATCTGGATCGGGCCCGGACTGCTCGACGATGCAGCGCGCTGGCGTACCGCACTGCACGGGCGTCACGTGCTCATCGTCAGCAATGATGTCGTCGCACCGCTGTATCTCCAGCGCATCGTCGCGGGCATGCACGGATTGTCGTTTTCCACGTTGATTGTTCCCGATGGCGAGGCGCACAAGACGCTCGATTCGCTTGCCCGCGTGTTCGCCGCGCTGGCCGAACTCAAGGCCAGCCGCGACGCGACAATTATCGCGCTCGGCGGCGGCGTGATCGGCGACCTGGCCGGCTTTGCCGCGGCATGCTGGGTGCGCGGCAACGCTTTCGTGCAGATGCCGACGACGTTGTTGGCCATGGTCGACTCGTCGGTCGGCGGCAAGACCGCGGTCGACTTGCCGCAGGGCAAGAATCTCGTCGGCGCGTTTC
>Ga0207683_10004647_pt1 | contig 11835 bp, 9 predicted proteins | sample KBSM73metaG_FD_184333 | JGI IMG/M metagenome (GOLD analysis project Ga0207683, IMG submission 184333) | Miscanthus rhizosphere microbial communities from Kellogg Biological Station, Michigan, USA - KBS M7-3 metaG (SPAdes) (version 2) | ecosystem: Host-associated > Plants > Roots > Rhizosphere >...
CCGAGTGGATTCGCGAGCGCAAGCTGCGCCTCGCCGATCTCCACGAGGTCAAGTCCGTGATGCGTGCGAACGGGCTCCACACGGTCTGCGAAGAGGCGCGCTGCCCGAACCGCGGCGAGTGTTTCGCCCGCGGCACCGCCACCTTCCTCCTGCTCGGCGACGTCTGCACGCGGGCCTGCGGGTTCTGCGACATCGCCAACGGCAAGCCGCTCCCGGTCGACCCGCTGGAGCCCGTCCGCGTGCGCGCGGCCGTGCAGCGGATGGCCCTGCAGTTCGTCGTCCTGACGTCGGTCGACCGCGACGATCTCCCCGACGGGGGCGCCGCCCATTTCGCCGAAACGATCCGCGCGGTCCGCGCGATCGACCCGCCGCCCGGTGTCGAAGTCCTGACCCCCGATTTCCGCGGCCGGCGCGCGTCGGTCGAAACGGTCGTCGCGGCGAAGCCCGAGGTCTTCAACCACAACGTCGAAACCGTGCCGAGGCTGTACCGCGACGTGCGCCGGGGCGCGAGCCTCGAGCGCTCGCTGACGTTGCTGTCGACCGTGAAGGATCTCGACCCGGCGATGACTACGAAGTCGGGCTTCATGCTCGGACTCGGGGAGCAGCCGGACGAGGTCTCGGAGCTCCTCCGACGTCTTCGCGGGGCCCGCGTCGATATCGTGACGATCGGCCAGTACCTGCGGCCGTCCCGCGAAAACCTTCCGGTCGTCGAGTACGTGCGCCCCGAGGTGTTCGAAAGGCTGCGCGAGGACGGCGAAGCCATGGGCTTCCGCCACGTGTTCGCGGGCCCCTTCGTGCGCTCCTCGTACCGCGCGGAGGAGGCGCTGGCGGCTTCCACGGGCTCGGAGTCGCGCGCTCCGCGGCCGGCGTGACGCTCGCCGCCGGCGCGCTCTCCGGACTTCTGTTCGCCCTGGCGTTTCCGCCCTTCGGCGCGACGGTTCTGCTCCCGCTGGCCCTGGTGCCCTGGCTCGTCGCGCTCGCCCTCGAGAAGAGCCGGACGCGGGCGCTGCTGTCCGGCGCGGTTTTCGGCCTCGTCTACTGGTGTCTCTCCATCCGGTGGATCACCTTCGTCGTCACGCAGTATGGCGGCCAGGGCGGCGTCATGGGGATGGTCTGTCTCGGGATTCTCGCCGCCATCCTCGCGGAGTGGCCGGCGCTCGCGGCCTGGGGAACGGTCGCGGCGGCACCGCCCGGGAGCGCCGCGCGCCTCGCCGTCTTTCCCGTGCTCTGGGCGGCGACGGAGCACGCCCGGTCCTTCGTGTACAAGGGCTTTCCGTGGAACCTGACGGGCCACGCACTCTTCCGGGAGCCCGTGTGGCTGCAGTCGGCATCCATCTGGGGTGTCTACGGGCTCGGCCTGGCCGTGGCCGCGGTCGCAGCGCTGCTCGCCCGGGCCATCGCCGTGCGGCGTCTCCGGCCGGCCCTGGCCGCGGCGCTGGTCGTCGCGGTTCTCGGCATTTTCGGGGCGATCCGCCTGTCGCGTCCTGTGCCGGTGGAAGGCGAAGCGCTCTCGGTGGCGCTGCTGCAGCCCAACATCACCGAACAGATGCGCTCGACGCCCGGCGGACGCTCCCGGGTCTATGCCGAGCTGATCGCACAGGCTCGCGCGGCGGCGGAGACCGGGCCGGACCTCATCGCGATCCCCGAGTCGTCGCTGCCCGCGATGTGGCAGGGCAGCGAACGGATCCGCAGGGACCTCTCCTCGATCGCGGTGCGCGGACCGCTCGTCCTCTTCAACGATCTGGATGAAGAGGCCGACGACCGGTACTACAACGCGGCGCGACTGCTCGCGCGTGACGGCCTGGCGGGGCCGCCGTACCACAAGGTCCACCTCGTTCCGTTCGGCGAGTACGTCCCCCTGCCGAAGCTCTTCTTCTTCGCGCGGCGCGTGTCGACGGCCATCGGAGAATTTACGCCGGCGCCCGAGCCGACGCTGGTCCGGTCGGGGCCGCTCGTCCTCGGGATCGGCATCTGCTACGAGATCATCTATCCGGGGCTCGTCCGTCGAGAAGTCGGCGACGGCGCCAATGTGCTCGCGACTCTCACGAACGACTCCTGGTACGGCCGCGCCGGAGCGCAGGAGCAGCATTTCGCGGGAGCGGCCCTGCGCTCGGTCGAGAACGACCGCTATCTCATCCGTGCGGCGATCACCGGGATCTCCGGCATCGTGGACCCCCGCGGAAGGATCCTCGCGGAGTCGCGGCCCGACGAGAAGACGACGGTGACCGGAACGGTGCGCCGCGTGTCCGCGAAGACGGCCTGGACCCGGTGGGGCTTCTGGATCCCGCGGGCCGTGACGCTCGCCGGACTGGCCGTGCTAATCTCTGGCCTCGTGCGCCTCGCGAAGGGGCGCCCCCGACGCATGCATCGCAGGCCGCGGGCCACTCTGTGAACCGGAGCCGATGACCGAACGCGACGATCTCCTCACGTCCCTGACGACCGCCTCGGAGCGCCTCGCCGCGCTTCGGGGCTATCTTTGATCAGGACGCCGCGCGGAGCGCGCTCGCGGGACTGAGGGAGAAGGCGGCGGCGCCGGATTTCTGGTCGAAGCCGGAGGAAGCCCAGGACATCCTCCGCCAGACCCGGGGCTACGAGAAGAGAATCGAGACGGTCCAGCGCCTGGACGACCTCCGCGGAGAGCTCGAAGCCCTTTCCGAGCTCCTGCGCGAGGGAGAGCCGGCCGAGGGCGAGGCTCGCGATTCCCTGGCGGCCGCGTCCGCTTTCGCCGACGAGCTCGAGCTGGCCGTCAAGATGGGCGCTCCCGAGGACGCGAAGAATGCCTGGCTCTCGATCCACGCCGGGGCCGGAGGGACGGAGTCGCAGGACTGGGCGGAGATGCTCCTGCGGATGTACATGCGTTTCGCGGAAGGCCGCGGCTGGAAGGCCGAGCTCATCGAGCGGCAGGACGGCGAGGAGGCCGGCCTGAAGAGCGCCACGCTGCACGTGACGGGAGACCATGCCTACGGGTACCTGAAGAGCGAGATGGGAGTGCATCGCCTGGTGCGGATCTCGCCCTTCGACGCCGCGCAGCGTCGCCATACGTCCTTCGCGTCCGTCTTCGTCGCGCCCGAGATCGACGACGACATCGAAATCGAGATCGCCGACAAGGACCTGCGCGTCGACACCTACCGCTCGAGCGGGGCGGGCGGGCAGCACGTCAACGTCACCGACTCCGCGGTGCGCATCACGCACCTGCCGACGAACATCGTGGTGACATGCCAGAACGAGCGCAGCCAGGGCCGCAACCGCGAGATGGCCATGCGCGTCCTGAAGGCCCGCCTGTTCCAGCGTGCGCTGGACGAGAGGCGAGCCGAGGAGGAGAAGCGCGCCGGCGAGAAGAAGTCGATCGAGTGGGGGAGTCAGATCCGTTCCTACGTCCTGCATCCCTATCGGATGGTCAAGGACCACCGGACCGGCCACGAGTCCGGCGATACGGATCGGGTCCTCGACGGCGGGCTGACGCCCTTCGTCGAGGCGTATCTGCGATCCGCGGCCGAGGGCAGCCGCACCCGTGCCTCCTCCTGAGAGCGCGCCCGGGCGCACCTGGATGGACGAGGTCCGGGAGCGGCTCGAGCGCGCCGAGGCCGGACGGGCCGAGCCCGTTCCGGCGGGCTCGCAGCGGCGGGCCGGAGTCCTCGCACCGCTGTTCGTCCGGGATGGCGCGCTCTGGGTGATGCTCACGAAGCGGACGGAGAGCGTCGAGAAGCATCGCGGGCAGATCGCGTTCCCGGGCGGAGGCGAGGAGGAGGACGACGCGTCGCTCTACGTGACCGCGCTTCGCGAGACCGAAGAGGAGATCGGCGTTGCCCCGTCCGACGTCCGCTACCTGGGTTCGCTTTCGCCGCTGACGACCGTCACCGACTACTACGTCGAGCCTTACGTCGGCGCGATCCCGCACCCCTATCCCTTCCGGCTGCAGGAGTCCGAGATCGCGGAGCTCGTCGAGGTCCCGATCCGGCCTCTCCTCGATCCCGCCGCTCTGGAAACCCGGACGTTCCCCGAGCGCCCGGATCCGGTGCTCTTCTACCACTACGGGGAGACGGTGATCTGGGGAGCGACGGCGAGGATGTTGAAGGAGCTGCTGGACGCGCTGCGCTGACGGGGCCGGTCAGTGCGATCGCGTGGCCGCTCTCTGGGGAAACAGGGCGATGCAGGCCACGATGAAGGCGAGCAGGGCGGCGGACGCCGTATAGCGGCTCCATGCGAGGCCCCCGGCGTCGGTCGGCTTGTCGAGGAAATCGCCGACGACGGCCCCGAGCGGCCGCGTGAGGATGAAGGCCGCCCAGAAGAGCGCCGTACGGGATGCCGACGTCCACCGGTACGCGGCGGCGATGAGCGCGAGGAGCGCACCGAAGAGGACCGCACTTCCGAGATATCCGAGCCCGGCCGAATCGGCCGTCCAGTCGCCAAGGGCTGTGCCGAGCGTTTGGGAGAACATGATCGTGATCCAGTAGTACATCTCGGATCGGGGGGATCGCACGGAATCGATCGCCACCGTGCCGAGAGACCGGTTCCAGAAGAAAAGGGTGGCCAGGAGGAGCGCCAGAAGCAGGGACGATCCGCCGGCATACCCGATTCCCAGGGAACGGTCGGTCCAGTCCGCGAGTGTGGTGCCGAGGGTCGTCGTGGCAATGATCGTCGTCCAGTAGAGCCAGGGGTTGAACCCCCGGGCGGAAATCTGGGCGGCGACCGCGACGGCGAAAACGGCCGCGAAGATCGCCGTGCCGACGAGGTAACCGACGTTCATCGACATCGAGACCGCATCGCCGCCGGTCTCTCCGAGCGTCGTTGCGGCGACCTTGACGACCCAGAACGTGAGCGTGACCTCGGGAACCTTGCTCAGACTCTCCGGAGGCGGCGACGTCACTTCTCTGCCGTCGAGGGGTGCGCGTACTCCTTCTCGCCGGCCTCCACGCGCGCCTTCATCCTGTTCTGCGCCGGCGGAAGCGGGCAGGTCGCGTAGTCGGTGAAGACGCAAGGCGGGTTGTAGGCCTTGTTGAAGTCGATGATCGTCTTTCCGTCGACGGGCGGCTTCACGTAGAGGAATCGGCCGGCGCCGTACGTATCTTTCCCGTTGGTCGCGTCGCCGAAGATCACGAAGTAGTCGGTCTCTCCGCGCTCGAGCACGGGATCGAGCCGGTAGGTCTGGCCGGCCCGCTCGAAGACCAGCGCCCCGGGAGACTTTTCGGAGTCCTGGTGACCCAGCACGTTCGGCACCGAAATCGCGCGCGGAGGGTCGTAGGGCTCGAAGCGGGCCTCCAGCCTCCAGGAGGGATCGATCGGAAAATACTCGAGGCCGTGGAAATCCCGCCGGGCCGGGCTCTGACTGTCCTTGACGCGGACCGCCAGTTTCCCGGCGCGCTCGATCACGTAGAAGAGCACGCTGCCGGTCCGCACGTGGGTGGCCGCGTCGGCGGCGTCCGAGGCGAGGACGCGGGGCTCCGAGACGGCTTCGCCGTCGGCGGTGAGGTCGCGGCCCGCTCCGACTCCGGCTTCGAGAGGCCGCAGCGTCGCCCGTCCCTTGTCGACCACGATGGACCCCAGGTGCGGGGGAGTCGAGGCCGGCAGGACGATCGCGTTGTCCTTCGCGCTTCCGATGCGATTCTCGCCGTCCTCGAGCCAGAAGAGCCCGACGACGGTGGGCCAGCCGTCCTCGGCGGTGAGGCGCGAAACACGAGCCGCGCGCCAGGCTTCGATCTCCGCGGTGTAAGTCGGGGTCGGAGGCGTCGGAGCCAAGCGCAGAGCTGCCAGTCCGGAGAAGACGTACGCGAGGAGAGGAAACCGCACCCTCAGGACGCGGCTTTCTCCAGCGCCGCGAGCTCGGTGGCCCGCGTCAGGTTGGCGCGCGCGGCGTCGAAGGCGGCGTCCATCGTCAGCGCCTTCTGGAACGCCTCGATCGCGCCCGCGTTGTTACCCCTGCGGACGCGGACGGCGCCGAGGTTGTTCCAGAGGACGGGAGACTTGGTGTTTGTCTCGATGGCCTTCATGAGGGCGGCCTCCGCTTCCTCGAGCTTCCCGGTGTCGGCGAGCACGGAACCGAGGGCTGTGGCCGCGTCTTCGCTGGCGGGGTCGAGCGAGAGCGCCGTCGCGAACGCGGTCGCCGCCTCGTCCGCTTTCTTCTGGTCGGCGCGCACGTGTCCGAGCGCCGTCCAGACGGCCGCGTCGTTGGGCGCGAGCCGTGCGGCATCGGCGAGCTCGCGCTCGGCTTCCCTGGCCATGCCCTTCTTGCGGTAGGCCCGTCCGAGGTTCTCGTGGTAGACGGCCTTCGACCCGTCGAGCCGCACCGCCTCGATGAGCTCCTCGACGGAGCGATCGGTCTCGTCCGCGCGGAACAGGAAGACGCCGAAGTCGTTGCGGGACTCGGCCGCTGCGGGACCGATCTCGATCGCCCGGCCGAATGCGATTCGCGCGGCGCTTTTGTCGCCGAGCTCGTTCAGGGAGCGCCCGAGCCCCCGGGCCGCCGCGACGTTGGCCGGATCGAGGTCGAGAACGCGGCGATAGAGGCTCGCGGCCGTGTTCCACTTTTTCTGCTGCTCGGCGAGCGTCGCCAGCCCGAATACCGCCTTCGTGTTGCCGGGCTCGAGCACGATGGCCGCCGTGAACTCGCGCTCCGCCTCGGCGCCCTGGGCCGCGAGCAGAGAAGCGTCGCCGAGGAGGCGGTGGGCTTCGGCGCTCTTCGGGTCGGCTTCGGAGGCCTGGCGGGCGTACGAGGCCGCGGCGCGGTAGTCCCCCGCCGCCAGCGATTTTTCCGCGCTCTCGAGAAGGGGCGCCACCGGCGGGACGAACGGAGGCGGTGCCGCTCCGGTCGCGGGAGCGGCCGCATCGTGCGAGGCCCCGATCGGAGCCGAGCTCACGGCTCCCTTTTCGAGCTCGCTCGCGCGCTGCCGCGCGGCCTCCGCGTCTGCGGTGCGGCCCAGGCGTTCGGAGGCCTCGGCTTGAATCCGGAACACCTCCGGGTCGCGCGAGGTGGAGGCACGCTTGAGATCCTGGAGGGCCTCCTCGGCTTTTCCGTCGGCCAGCTTCGCACGCGCCGAGCGCTTGAGCTCCTCGACGTCGTAGGCGGGCACGTTGGCCCCGGCGACCTCCGCTCGCACGGCCCCGGCGAGATTCGCGAAGTCGGGGCTGTAGAAATCGGGGATGACCTGCAGGTCGGGCCGCGCCGTGACCGCCGCCTTGAGCTCTTCCCGGGCGCGCTTGGAGTTGCCGGCGATGTAGTACGACCAGGCGCTCTGAAGGTGGAGGTCGGCCTGGCGCTCCACCGCGACGCCGGCGACCTCGGCCGCCTTGGCGTACTTGTCGCCGGCCTCCTTGAAGCGCCCCGCGTCGAAGGCCTTCTTGGCTTCGGCTTCGAACTTCGCGTCATCCTGGGCGGCGAGCGGCGCGGCCAACACGAGGGCGAGGCCGGCCGCGAGGAGCACGGCCCTGAGGGCGTTCCGTTTCATTGGCCTCCGGCGGCCGCGGGCGAAGGCGGCGGCGCGTTCCAGGTTTTCGGAGCACCCTCGGGGACGTCGATCTTCTCCGTCACCGGATTCGATCCTTCGCGCGAGAGCGTCACGTTGTAGGAGCCGGGAGGAAGCTTGAGGCGAGCCGCGTCCGGCAGAGACCCGCGGTACTTGCCGTCCACGAGGACCCGGGCGCCAGCCCATCCGGGAGCCTGGATCACGAGCATCGAGACGGGGAACTGGTAGTGCACGCGGTTCTCCGACTTCGGGCCGACCCGGAATTTCTTCTCGTAAGGGGGAAAGTCGGGGGCTTCGAGGCGGACGCTGTGCTCGCCCTCTTCGAGCGAAAGGGTGCGGGCCGGAATCGAGGGGCCGATCTTCTTTCCGTCGACGAAGAGCGTCGCCACGGGAATCGACGAGAACTGCACCTTGAAGCTCGCGGGCGGAACGGGTTTCGCCTCGACGGGGGCAGGGGCCGTGGGGGCCGGAGCGGGAGCCGCGGCGACGGGCACCGCGGGCGCGGGCGCCGATTCCGCCGGCGCCGCCGTCGCGGCGGGGGCCTCGCCGGCGCCCAGCTTCGGCTCCGGGAACTCGAGCGCCGGAGTGGGTGCGGGCGGTGCGGGTGCGGGTGTCGGAGCCGCGGCCACCGCGGGCGCCGGAGCCGAGCGCCCCGAGACGTAGAGGTACGCGGCGATCGCCGCGACCAGGACCGCGAGAATGGCGACGATGGTCGCCGAGCGGCTCTTCGCTGCGGCCGGGGGGTGCGCGACCTTGGGCGAACCGGTGGTCCGACGGACGGTGTCTTCATTGGCCGGGTCCGACATCGGATCCCGGAAATTGACGAGCTCGAGCGGCGGGCGCGCGCCGGAGATGGAGGCCGAGGTGGGCGTCGCATCGGACGGGGCGGGCACGCGGGCCAGTGCTCCCGAGGGTGGGGTGATGTTCGAGCGGATGGGTGCGACCCCGCTCGACGGAGTCGCCAGGGTCGTCTCGAGGTCCTCCTCCGGGCGCAGCGTTCGGATGGTGTCCCCGTTGAATGCCGCGTATGTTCCGGACATACCGGAGAGCTCGCGATGGATCCCCTGAAGATCCTTGCGGAAGGCGTCCATCGTCGGGTAACGGTCCTCCGCCGACTTCGCCATCGCCCGGCCGACTGCCGCGATGAGCGCCGGGGGGGCGTCCTGGACGAGCGTCCCGATGGGCTCCGGCGTGTCGTTGAGGATCTTGTAGAGGACCGTCGAGAGGTGTTCCCCGCGGAAGGGCTTCCGGTACGTCAGGAGCTCGTACGCAAGGACGCCGAGCGCGAAGATGTCCGTGCGGCGGTCGATCGGCTCGCCGCGGATCTGCTCGGGAGCCAGGTACGCCGAGGTCCCGAGCGTGATTCCGGTCTGGGTCAGGTTGGAATCGCTCTGCAGAGACTTGGCGATGCCGAAGTCCATGACCTTGACCGTGCCGTCCTCGAGGACGCGGACGTTCGCCGGCTTGACGTCGCGGTGCACGATGGACGCGTTGTGGGCGTATCCGAGCCCGTCGGCGATCGCCATCAGGATCTCGATCTTCCGCGTCATCGGGATCGGGTCGCCGCGCTTGATCTTCTTGTCGAGGTCTTCGCCGGTCAGAAACTCCTGGACGATGTAGGGGATCCCGTTCTCCACGCCGAAGTCGTAAATCGTCGTGATGTGGCGGTGATGGAGGTTTCCCGCGAGCTCGGCTTCGCGGAAAAAGCGGTGCTTGATCTCGTCGTCGTTGACCTGGCACGTCTTGATCGCGACGGTCCGTTTGATGAACGGATCCCGTCCCCGGTAGACCGCGCCAAACCCTCCGACGCCGATCTGCTCCGAAACTTCGTATTTGCCGATTTTTTCGAGCATCCGTCAGCCTGAAACCCTGTAAGTGTAATCGAAGGCAAGTCGGGCGGAAACCATTCGAACGCGGGAGCTTGTGCCTTGCCCGACTGTAAACTCTGCATGTGCGCCTCCCGGCCCCCGCGATCCTGACCCCGGCCCTGCTCGTGGCCCTTTCCGGAGCCGGGGCCTGCGGCCGCACGGAGCGCGCATCCGCCGAGGCGGTCCGGGTGGTCCGCAGCCGGCTCGAGCCCGGCTTTCAGCCCCCTGCCGACGGCCGGCTGACCAACGCTCAGATCGACATGTACCTCCGCGTCCGACGCGCGTCGGAGGGCGCGGGGTCCGACGCCGAGGCGGCAAGACGGCTCGGCGCCTCCCCGGCCGAGTTCGACTGGGTGCGGGGCCGGATCGTGGACGCTCTCCTCGCGCTGGACTCCCGTCAGGCCGCGGCCGGCGTCATCGAGAGTTATGGCCGGGCCATCGCCGCCCTGCGCGAGGCCCGCCGCGGTGCGCTGGACGCGGCTTCCGCGACGCGCGTCGAGAACGAGATCGGGGCTCTCGAGCGCGAACGGGCGACGCTGCGTCGGCCCGACGCTCTCCTCACCGTCGTCGCCGCAAACGCGGCTCGCGTCGAGCCCCGACGAGCCGAAATCGAATCCGCCGGCCCGTGACGGCGCTCTCGGAGTTCCTATCGGCGGAGATCGACGCGGGATCTTTCCCGGGCGGCTCGGCGCTGGTGGGGACGTCGGAGGGCGTCCTCGAAGAAGCGATCGCCGGGCGCGCATGCGTGGGGCCGGAGCCGGAACGGGAAGACGTCGCGCCGGAAACGCTCTTCGACCTCGCGAGCCTCACGAAGCCTCTCTGTTCGGCCGCTCTCCTCGCGGCCGACGCCGGTCTTCCGCTCGACACGCTTCCGGGAAAGTTCCTGCACGAGTGGAAGAAGACGCGCTTCGAGGGGATCACCCTGGAGCGGCTGCTCACGCACACCTCGGGCCTCGAGGCCTGGTTTCCCATGTACGTTCGGGGAGAGGGAGTGGCCGCCTACCGACGCACGCTGGGTGAGATCGAGCCGGTGGCCGCGCCGGGCGAGCGGGTGATTTACAGCGACCTGAACTTCCTCCTCGTGACCGAGATGCTGGAGTCGGTCTTCACGGCGCCTCTCGAGCGCGTCTTCGCCGAGTCGGTCGCGGCTCCGGCCGGATCGGCGGCGCGGTTTCTGCCGGAAAGATCGCTTCCGACGGCCGCGACGGAACGGGACGACCGCTTCGAGCGGGTGATGGTCGAGGTGCGCGGACTCTCCTACGGGCGGTTTCGCGAAGGCGTGGTGAAGGGAGAGGTTCACGACGGAAACGCGTTTCGCCGCGGAGGCGTTTCCGGGCACGCAGGGCTTTTCGCTACGGCGCGCGACGTCTGGGCGCTGGCGCGGGTCTGGCTCGATCCGGCGCGGCGGGAATGGACGGACGATCGAACGGCCGGTCTCGCCGAGGCGCGAGGTCTCGGGTGGCAGGGCCGACGCGGCGCCGGCTCGGCGATCTCCGAGATGTCCGACGCCAGCTTCGGACACACGGGTTTCACGGGGACGTCGGTCTGGGTTGACCCGGAACGCGACCGGGTTCTGGTCCTGTTGACCAATCGCATCCATCCCGAGGTGCGAGAGATCCCGTTCAACGAGGTCCGCCAGCGCTTCCACCGCGCCGCAATCGAGGCGTTTCCCTGAGGTAAACTCCCCGGCTCTATGGCTTCCACGGCTCCTTCCTCCGACGTCTTCATCCTCGACGGTGCTCGCACTCCGATGGCCGAGTACAACGGCGTGTTCTCCGACACCTCCGCCATCGATCTCGGCGTCCACGCGGCGGCCGAGGCCCTGAAGCGGAGCGGAGTCGAGCCGGGACAGGTCGACCACGTCATCTTCGGCAACGTCCTGCAGACCTCGGGGGACGCGATCTACGGCGCCCGGCACGTGGGGTTGAAGGCCGGCGTTCCAAAAGAGGTCCCGGCCCTGACGGTGAATCGCTTGTGCGGCTCGGGATTCGAGTCCATCGTCCAGGGGGCCCAGCGGATTCTCCTCGGCGAAGCGGAGACGGTCCTGGCCGGCGGGATGGAGAACATGTCCCAGGCGCCCCACGTGATCCGGGGCGCGCGCAAGGGATTGCGGCTGGGCCAGGGCCAGCTCGAGGACACGCTGATGGTCGCGCTCCTCGACTCCTACTGCGGGCTCTACATGGCGCAGACCTCGGACCGTGTCGCCGCGAAGTACGGCATCACGCGCGCAGAACAGGACGCTTACGCTCTCCGCTCGCAGCAGCGGACGGCGGCGGCCTGGGCGGCCTGCCGGCTCTCGGAAGAGGTCGTCCCGGTCGAGGTGAAGCAGGGCCGGAAGACCGTGCGCGTGGAGAAAGACGACCACATGCGCCCCGACTCGACGCTCGAAGGACTCGCAGCTTTGCCTCCTTCGTTCGGCAAGGACGGCTCGGTCACGGCCGGCAACGCCTCGGGCATCGTCGACGGCGCGGCTTCCGTGGTCGTCGCCTCGGCCGACGCCGCGCGCG
>Ga0207683_10004648_pt1 | contig 11833 bp, 10 predicted proteins | sample KBSM73metaG_FD_184333 | JGI IMG/M metagenome (GOLD analysis project Ga0207683, IMG submission 184333) | Miscanthus rhizosphere microbial communities from Kellogg Biological Station, Michigan, USA - KBS M7-3 metaG (SPAdes) (version 2) | ecosystem: Host-associated > Plants > Roots > Rhizosphere >...
GCCGCCCGGCCGAACTCGATCAGCCGGCTGGCCTCGGCCGCACGCCACGGCCCCGTTCCCGGCTGCGCTGTTCCCGGCTGTCCCCTGCCCGGCTGGCCTGGGCCTGGCTCGCTCATGGTCTTCTCCCCTTCTCGCTCAGGCTCGCGGGGACAGCTCGCCCGAGCCGCGCGGGATCAGCCGGACCGGGAGGATCGTCCGGCGGCGCACGGGCGCGCCGGGGTCCTCGATGCGCCGCAGGAGCCGCTCGACCGCGATGCGCCCCAGCCCGGCCGGGTCCTGGTCGATGACGGTGATCGCCGGGGACAGCGCCGCGGCCAGCGGGACGTCGCCGAACCCGACCACGGCGACGTCGGTGCGCCCCGCCTTGTGCAGGGCCAGGACGAGCGCCATCGTGCACGGGACGTTCGAGGAGAACACGGCCGTGGGGGCGTCCGGCTCGGTCAGGCGCCCGACGAGCTTGGCGGCGGATTCCTCGGGTGATCCGCCGGACGTGCAGACGAGGTCGGGGCGGTCGTCCAGGCCGGCCTCGGCCACGGCCTCCCGGTAGCCCTTCAGCCGGCGCCGGGTCGTCATGACCGGCTCGGAGATATCGAAGAAGGCCACCCGCCGGTGGCCGTGGCTGGCCAGGTGCAGGACGGCCTCGCGCGCGCCGGCTAGGTCGTCCTCGATCACGTAGATGCTGGAGAGCCCCCGGGGGGCCCGGTCCACGAACACCACCGGCGTCCGCTGCTGCCACGGGGCCAGGTAGGACTGGTCCGGGCTGACGGCGGCCACGATCAGGCCGCTGATCTGGCGGCGGAGGAGCGACTCCAGGGCCGAGCGTTCGTGCTCGGCGCCCTGGCGGAGGCTGGTCACCACGACCGCCATCCCCCGCCCGCCCAGGTCCACCTCGATGCTGCTGGTCATCGCGGCGAAGAACGGGTCGGCGATATCGGGGATGGCCAGCCCCACCGCGGCGTCCGCGCCGACCCGGAAGCTGCGGGCCAGCATGTTCGGTACGTAGTTCAGCTTCTGCATGGCCCAGCGGACCCGGTCCCGGGTCTCCTCGGTGACGTGAGGGTCATCGTTGAAGACCCGGGACACGGTCTTGGCGCTGACTCCGGCGACGCGGGCAACGTCACGCATGGTGGTCATGGCGGGTAGTCTCCGGCCGCCCTACGAATCAGCACAGTGTGTCAGCGGGCTTATCAGCAGGCGGTCTTGTAGATCGCCGCCTGGCTCTGCGGCGACGTCAGGTTGGCCTGCGTGATGATGGTGAACTTGGTGCCGATCTTCGGGGTGGTCGGCTTGCCGGTCAGGGCCTTGTAGGCCTGGTCCACCGCGTTGGTCCCGATGACGAACGGAGACTGGGCGATGAGCGCCTGCACGGTGCCCTGCTTCAGCGCGGTGATCTCGTCCGGCTCGGCGTCGAATCCGACGATCTTGACCTTGCCGGACTTGCCGGCCTGGCGGACACCGGTGGCGGCGCCCTCGGCGGAGAACAGGTTAGCCGCGAAGATCCCGACGATGCCGGGGTTCTTCTGCAGCGCCGCCAGCGTGACCTGGGCGGCCACGGACGCGCTGTCCTGGTCGAACTGCGTGCCCACGTACTTGAACTTGGGGTCGGCCTTGGCCGCGGCCTCGAAGCCCGCCTGGCGCTGGTCGGTGGTGCTGACGCCGGGCTTCACGTTGACGACGAGCACCTCGCCGCCGCCGGGCACGAGCTGCTGGATCGCCCTGAAGGCGTAGCCGCCGCCGGCCGTGTTGTCCGACGAGATCTGCGAGACGGCGCCGGACGGGTCGGTCAGCGTGGTGTCGACGAGGACGACCTTGATGCCCGCGGCCATGGCCGCGGCGATCGGGGGCCGGCTGGCCGACACGTCGTTGGGGGCGATCAGGATCGCGTCGGGCTTGGCCGCGGTGACCGACTCGATGATCGGGTTCTGCAGCGTGGCGTCGAACTGCGACGGGCCCTGGATGTTGACGGTGACGTTGCCGAGCTTCTTGGCCTCGGACTGGATGCCGCAGCCCATCGTGACGTAGAAGCCGTCACCGGCCACGCCCTGGATGAACGTCATCTTGTAGGACTTGCCGCTGGTCGAGCCGCCGGTGGCGGTGGAACCGCCGGCCGCGCTGGACGAGCTCGAGGACGAGCACGCCGCCGCCGTGAGGGTCAGCAGCAAGACTGCCGTCGCCCCCGCGGCTGGTTTCGCCAAAGACCGCTTCATACCTGCTCCTTCGCGTGATTTCTGGGTTCGGCTGCCGGTCCTGCGATGGCAGCAGTGTCCCCGCGGACCGGCATGTTCAGCTTCTGGCAACCTCTCGGAAACATACGGGCTGATCTTGCAGCAGCTATGTCACCGATGTCAATACCACTCGACCGATGATCTATTACCGAGCTTGAACAGGGCTTACAGGCAGCATGTATCGTTTTGATTCCAGCTATTGACATCGATGACATGACAGGGGACCCTCTTGCTAAACATTGCGGCACGGTTACGGCCGGTTGCGGCATCAGCGTTGAATTCACAGCTGAGTCAGGGCCGCAGTCGATAAGGAGTGGTTCCATGAGCGTTGCGCTGGAAGCACGCGACATCACGAAGGTGTACGGTCACGTCAGCGCGCTGTCGGGCGCCAACTTCGAGGTCAAGGCCGGCGAGGTGACCGCGCTCATCGGGGACAACGGGGCCGGCAAGAGCACGCTGGTCAAGATCCTGTCCGGGACCGAGACGCCGACTTCGGGCGAGATCCTGGTCGACGGTCAGCCGGTGACCATCGACGGCCCGCTCGCGGCGCGCCGCTACGGGATCGAGACCGTGTACCAGGACCTGGCCCTGGCCCCGCATCTCAACCCGGTGCAGAACATGTACCTGGGCCGCGAGATCATGCGGCCGGGCCTGCTGGGGCATCTGGGCTTCATGAACAACACGGAAATGCGCGCCGGCAGCAAGAAGGCCTTCGACGAGCTCGGCGCGACCGTGCGCAACTTCTCCGGCAGCATCGGCGCCATGTCCGGCGGGCAGAAACAGGCGGTCGCGGTCGCTCGCGCCGCCGCCTGGGCCAAGCGGGTCATCCTGCTCGACGAGCCCACGGCCGCGCTCGGCGTGGTGCAGACCAAGGGCGTGCTCGACCTGATCCGGCGGGTCCGCGACCGCGGGCTCGGCGTGGTGTTCATCAGCCACCAGATGCCGGCCGTGCTCCAGGTCGCCGACGACGTGCAGGTCATGCGGCTCGGCCGCCGGGTGGCCACGTTCCGGGCGAAGGATACGACGATGGAGGAGCTGGTCGGGGCGATGACCGGCGCCGTGACCCAGGATGACAGGACGCAGGAAAACGGCATGCGGGAGATCCAGTCATGACCGAGCAGACGACCGTGCCGCCCCCTGTTCCTGATGGCGCCGCGCCGGCCGGCGCGGCGCCGACCGAGGAAGAACCGACCGGCCGGCTCGCGCGGCTGGCCCGGCTGCAGTCGCTGCAGATCATCATCGTGCTGGCCGTGATCGTCGTCATCTTCTCGATCCTCAAGCCCAGCGCCTTCCTGACCGTGTTCAACATCCGCGGGATCGTGCAGAACACCGCCATCCTGGCGGTCCTGGCCGTCGGGATGACCTTCGTGATCATCACCGGCGGCATCGATCTGTCGATAGGCAGCGTGCTGGTCTTCAGCGGAGTCGTCGCCGACAAGGTGATGGCCAACATCGGCGGCGGCCAGGGCTGGGGTTCGGCCATCATCGGCGCCCTGGTGGCCATCGGCTGCGGGCTCGCCTGGGGGCTGCTCAACGGGTTCCTGGTCGCGCGGGCGAAGGTGCCGCCGCTCATCGTCACGCTCGGCACCCTGGGGATGGCCCTCGGCCTGGCCGAGGTCATCACCGGCGGCGTGGACCTGCGCAACGTCCCGACCGTCATGGTCAACTCGGTCGGCTTCGGCAACATCGTCGGGGAGATACCGTGGCTGGCCGTCATCGCCGCGGTCATCGTGGTGCTCGGGATCGTGCTGTTGCACCGGACCCGGTTCGGGCTGCATACCTACGCGATCGGCTCGAACCCCGAGGCGGGCCGGCGGGCCGGCGTCAACGTCCCCCGTCACCTGGTCATGATCTACGCCCTGTCCGGCCTGCTGGCCGGCTTCGCCGGCTGGCTCAACCTGGCGTTCTTCCAGTCGACCACGATCGGCGGGCAGACCGCGACCAACCTGTCCGTGATCGCCGGCGTGGTCATCGGCGGCACCAGCCTGTTCGGCGGCTACGGGTCCATCCTCGGCAGCGTCATCGGGGTGTTCATCCCGGCCACGCTGCAGAACGGGTTCGTGATCATCGGCGTCCAGCCGTTCTGGCAGCAGGTCGTGGTGGGCGCCGTCCTCATCACCGCCGTCTACGTCGACCAGCAGCGGCGCGCCGCCGCCCTGCGCGGTGGCCCACCGAGGGTGAGCGGCCTGCTGGGTCGCATGATCAGCAGGCAGGGGGATCCGGCCCGGGAGTGAGTCCCGGGCCCGGTCCCGTCCGGGTACGCCGGGTCCCCCGGCCCCGTCCCCGGCCCCGTTCGCCGAAGGAGCAGCATGAAAGCCGTTGTCTACGATGCCCCGGAAAGCTTCGCGATCAGGGACATCCCGACACCGGATCCGGAGCCCGGGGAGGTCCGCGTCCGCGTCCGCCAGACCGGGATCTGCGGCACGGACCTCCACATCCACAACGGCAAGTTCTTCGCCGAGTTCCCGCTGACTCCCGGGCACGAGCTCATCGGGCCGGTGGACGCGCTGGGCGAGGGCACCGAGGGGTTCCGCGTCGGCGAGTACGTCTCGGTCAACCCGAACATGAGCTGCGGGCACTGCGAGTACTGCCGGACCGGGCGCACCTTGCTATGCGCCAACCTCAAGGGGCTCGGCACGAACTGGCCCGGCTCGTTCGCCGAATACGTCACGGTCCCCGCCAGCCTGGTCTTCTCGGTGGACGGCATCGATCCCGACATCTCGGTGTTCACCGAGCCCACGGCGTGCGCCATGCACGGCGTGGAGACGCTGAGCCCGCGGCCGGGGAGTTCGGCCCTGGTCTTCGGCGCCGGCCCGACCGGCTTGCTGCTGGCCCAGCTCATCGCGCGCGGCGGCGCGGCCAGCGTGACCGTGGCGGCTTCGACGGCGTTCAAGCTCAAGCGGGCCGAGGACCTCGGGCTCGACGCGACGTTCCTGATGGACCGCGCGGACCTGGCCGGCGACGCGGCCAAGCTGAAGGCGGCCTCGGGCGGCGGGTTCGACATCGTGGTCGACGCCACCGGGTCGGCGGTCGTGTCCGAGCAGTGCGTGCCGCTGACCCGCAGCGGCGGGACCGTGATGTTCTACGGCGTGACCGAGCCGGAAGACCTCGTGCGGGTCAGCCCGTACGACGTGTTCCGGCGCGAGATCACCATCAAGGGGTCCTTCGCCGAGATCAACGCGTTCCCGGCCGCGATCGCGGCGCTGCGCAGCGGGCGGGCCCGGACCGACGGCCTCATCACGCACCGCTTCCCGCTCGACGACTACGCCAGCGCCCTGGATACGCTGCGCGGTGACCGGACCGTCCACAAGATCATCATCGAGTGCTGGCAGGGATGAACGCGGTCTGCACCCTGGGTCTTGACCTTGGCACCAGCTCGGCCAAGGCGGTCGTGACCGATACGGGGGGCAGGGTCCTGGCGCAAGCGTCGGCCGGCTACGCCGTGATCTCGGCGAGGGCCGGCTACGCCGAGAGCGATCCGGGCGACTGGTGGAGCGCGGTGCGGGCCTGCGCCTGCGAGGCCGTCCAGGCCGCCGTCAGCGCGGGCGGCGCACAGCCGTCGGCGATCGGGCTTTCCGGGCAGATGCACGGCCTGGTGCTGACCTCAGCCGACGGCGAGGTGCTCCGGCCGGCCCTGCTCTGGGCCGACAGCCGGGCCACCGGGGCGCTGGCTGCCTACCGCCGCCTGGAGCCGGCCGCGCTGGCCCGGCTGGCCAACCCGCTGGCCCCCGGGATGACCGGGCCGCTGCTCATGTGGGTGGCCGAGCACGAACCGGGGACGTACCGGGACGCGCGCTGGGCGCTGGCGCCCAAGGACTGGCTGCGGGCCCGCCTCACCGGCGAGATCCACGCCGAGCCCAGCGACGCATCCGCCAGCCTGCTCTACGACGTGCCGGGCGACCGCTGGGACCTCGACGTGGTCGGCGCGCTCGGCCTGGACGCCGGGCTGCTGGCGGCCGTGCTGCCCTCGGCCGGTGCGCCGGCCGGGCACCTCACCGCGGCGGCAGCGGCCGAGCTGGGGCTGCCCCCGGGCCTCCCGGTCGCGGCCGGAGCCGGGGACACGGCCGCGGCCGCCCTCGGCAGCGGCATCGGCCTGGGCGACGTCCAGCTGACCGTCGGTACCGGCGCGCAGGTCCTCCGGCTGCTGGACGCGCCGGACAGCCGGGCGGACGCCGGGGTCAACCTCTACCGGTCGGCGACGCCGGATGGCTGGTACCAGATGGGCGCCACCCTCAGCGCCGGGCTCAGCCTGAACTGGGTGCGCGAAGTCATGAACGCCAGCTGGGCGGAGGTGTACGCCAGCGCCGGCCGCCCTGGCCGCCCGCACGACCCGATCTTCGTCCCGCACCTGTCGGGGGAACGGACACCGTACTGCGATCCGGCGCTGCGCGGCTCCTGGACCGCGCTGTCCCTGGCCGATGACCGGACGTCGCTGCTGCGGAGCGCGCTCGAGGGAACCGCGTTCGCGATCCGCGACGCGCTCGACGCTCTGCTCGGCGAGGATCAGATTGGCAAGGATCGGCTCGGCGGGGGCCTGTCTGGCGAGCCGGGTCCGGCGTGGCTGCGGCTGGCCGGCGGAGGCACCCTGGCGGAGGGCTGGCGGCAGCTGCTCGCGGACGTCCTGGGGCGGCCGCTGTACGCTGTCGACGTGCCCGACGCGTCCGGACGGGGCGCGGCCCTGCTGGGCGCCCACGCCGCGGGCCTGCTGAGCTTCGACGACATCACCGGACCGCTGGCTCCGCCGGCCAGCCTGGCGGCCGAGCCGGACCCGGCCATGACCGCCTTCCACGCGGAACGTCACGCCAGGTTCCGGCATATCGTCCCGGCCCTGCGATTGACGGGGCCCTGCGATTGACGGGGAAATTGACGGGGGAAGGAGCCGTATGACCACGGTGACCGGGAAAACGCTGGCCGAGCTGAACGTGCCGGTGCCTGGTTATGACCGCCGCCAGGTGACGACGGGGATCGTGCACATCGGCGTCGGCGGTTTCCATCGCTCGCACCAGGCCATGTACATCGACACGCTGATGAACCGCGGCGCGGCGATGGACTGGGGCATCTGCGGTATCGGGGTGCAGCCGTCCAACACCACGATGCGCGACGCGCTGGCCGCCCAGGACGGCCTGTATACGCTGGTCCTGCGGCATGGCGACGGCACCTGGGAGCCCCGGGTGATCGGGTCGATCGTGGAGTACCTGTTCGCGCCCGACGATCCCGGGGCCGCGATCGAGAAGATGGCCGAGCCGGCGACCCGGATCGTGTCGCTCACCGTCACCGAGGGCGGCTACCACCTCGACGCGGTCACCGGCGACTTCGACGGGTCCGATCCAGCGGTGCTGGCCGACCTGCAGCCGGGCGCCACGCCGCGCACCGTTTTCGGGCTGGTCACCGAGGCGCTGGCCCGCCGCCGTGACCGGGGTATCCCCGCCTTCAGCATCCTGTCCTGCGACAACATCCAGGGCAACGGCCACGTGAGCCAGCGGGCGTTCACCGCGTTCGCTCGCCTGCGCGATCCCGGGCTGGCCGACTGGATCACCCGTCACGTCCGGTTCCCCAACAGCATGGTCGACCGCATCACGCCGCAGACGACCGATGAGGACCGGGCCGAGCTCAGCCGGCGGTTCGGCCTGGAGGACCGGTGGCCGGTGTTCTGCGAGCCGTTCACCCAGTGGGTGCTGGAAGACGACTTCGCCGGCGGCCGGCCGCCGCTGGAGGACGCCGGCGTGCGGATCGTCTCTGACGTGGAACCCTACGAGCTGATGAAGCTGCGGCTGCTCAACGCCAGTCACCAGGCCCTGTGCTATCCGGGCTACCTGGCCGGGTACCGGCTCGTGCACGAGGTCACCACGGACCCGCTGTTCGACCGGTTCCTGATCGATTACATGACCGCCGAAGCCATCCCCACCCTGCGGCCGGTGCCCGGCATCGACGTTCATCGGTACGCCCGCCAGCTCATCGAGCGGTTCTCCAACCCGGAGGTGCGCGACACCGTAGCCCGGCTGTGCGCCAACACCTCCGATCTCATTCCCAAGTTCCTGCTCCCGGTCATCCGGCACCAGCTCGCGGCCGGCGGTCCGGTCACCCGGTCGGCGGCGGTCGTGGCCAGCTGGGCCCGCTACGCCGAGGGCATCGACGAGAACGGCGAGAGGTACGAGATCGACGACATTCTCGCGCCGCGACTGCGGGCCGCGGCGGCACGGCAGCGGGGGCACCCGGCCGCATTCCTCGAGGACAACCGCGCGGTCTTCGGCGACCTGGCCGACGACACCCGGTTCACCCGGGTATACAGCTCGATCCTGACCGCCCTGCTGGACGGGGGCGTCAGGAAGACGTTCGCTGACCTTGACCACTACGCCACCCCAGAAAGCCGCCCTGACTAGCATGCGACGCGTCGTTGTCTACCCGGACCGGATCGCTGTCGAGGCAGCGGACATCCCCGCCCCCGGCCCGAACGAGGCCCTGGTCCGCACGCTCGTGGCCGGGGTGTGCGGATCCGACCTGCACGCGGCCCGCGGCAGCCATCCGTTCGTCCCGCTGCCGTACCGGCCGGGCCACGAGGTCGTCGGGGTCATCGAGACCGCGGGCTCCGCGGCCCGGGTGGCGCCAGGCCAGCGGGTCATCGTGGAACCCGACCTGCCCTGCTGGACGTGCAAGATGTGCACCACCGGACGCGAGAACCTGTGCGAGAACCTGCAGTTCTTCGGCTGCGGCTACGCTCAGGGCGGCATGGCCGACTACTTCACCGTGCCCGCGAACCGCCTGCACCCCGTGCCGGACGTGCTCGACGATCATGCCGCGGCGCTGATCGAGCCGTTGTCCACGCCGGTGCACGCGGTACGCCTGGCCGGCGACGTGGCCGGCCGGTCCGTCGCCGTTCTGGGCGCCGGCACCATCGGGTTGCTCACCCTCGCGGTGCTCCGCGCGCACGGAGCGGGCACGGTCGTCAGTACCGATCCGAACCTGGCCAAGCGCCAGCGGGCTGCCGCCCTCGGCGCCGACGCGACCATCGACGCGCGCTCGCCCGACGTCACCCGGCAGGTGCGGGAGGCGCTGGGCGGGAGCGCCGACATCGTCTTCGACTGCGTGTCCGTCCAGTCGTCGCTGGATCAGGCGATCGCCATCGCCGACAAGGGCGGGACGGTCATGGTGGTGGGTGTCCCGGCCCGCGAGGTCACCGTCCCGCTGCCGATCGTGCAGGACCACCAGATCCGCATCCAGGGCAGTGCCACCTACCTTCCCCCGGATTACGCCGAATCGGCTGACCTGCTGGGCCGGGGAGCCGTCAAGGCGGCGGATTTCGTCACCGCCGTCCGGCCGCTGGCTCAGGTCGCCGAGGCCTTCGCGCTGGCCTCGTCGGGTCAGCACGTGAAGGTCCTCGTCAGCGCCGACTCACCAGAAAGGCTGACCGATGTCCATGTCTGATCCGGCCGTCCGCCGCCTGGACCGCAAGCTGGGCGCCATCACGGCGGGCCGGTACACCCCCGGCGACTTCGTGATCGCGGACGCCAAGGACGCCGACATGGCGTTCGGCCTCACCTCGGCCGGGCCGACGAGACCAGCCGGGCCGGCCGGACCAGCCCGCACGGCCGGGTCCGGCCGGTACCGCACGCGCGGCGAATTCCTCGACGACATGCGAGCCCTGCTCGCCCAGGGCGAACTCGACATCATGCTGACCTCGGCGGCCAACGGGGAACGGCTGGCCCAGGACGGCTCGCTGGGCGATATGACCCTGGCCGTGCGGGGAAACGACAGCACGGACATCTGGAACAGCCGGGGTGGCCGCTACCCCGCCCTGCCGTCGCGGCCGTTCCGCACGGCCGACCTGTCCGCCGTCCGTCCGTTCTGCGACCTCGTGCTGTACTCCATGACCTTCAACAACGAGCTGGACCACGACCTGGCCACGCTCGAGGCGTACGGCAGTTTCCGGCGGGAGGCCGCCGCGCTGGGCATCCGGCATTTCCTCGAGGTCTTCAACCCCAACGCGCCGGCCGCCCTGGCGTCCGGTCAGGTTGGCGCGTTCGTCAACGACTCGATCACTCGTGCCCTGGCCGGGGTCACCGTGGCGCAGCGGCCGCTGTTCCTGAAGGTGGCCTACAACGGCCCGGACGCACTGGCCGAGCTGGCTGGGTACGATCCGTCGCTGGTGGTAGGCATCCTGGGCGGGTCGGCAGGCACCACCCGGGACACCTTCGAGCTGCTGCACCAGGCCGAACGGCACGGCGCGCGGGTCGCCCTGTTCGGACGCAAGATCCAGCACGCGGAGTCGCAGCTGGACCTGGTCGGCCTGATGCGGCCGGTGCTGCGGGGCGAGCTGAGTCCGGCCGACGCAGTTCGCGCCTACCACGATGCCCTGGCCAAGGCCCAGATCGCCCCGCACCGCGACCTCCAGGCCGACCTGGAGGTGACCGATCCCGTGCTGCGTGCCGGATGAGCCGCCCCAGATGAGCCGCGAGGGGGTCCTGTGCGCCGGGACGGTTCTCGTCGATGTCGCCAAGGTGATCGACGCCTACCCAGCCCTCGATCATCTGGCCATGATCGAGCAGGTGTCGCTGAGCACCGGCGGTCCGGGTCTCAACATGGCCGTCGACCTGCGCATGCTCGGGGCGGCATTCCCGATAGGGGTGCTCGGCGCCGTCGCCGACGACGAGCACGGCGCCTTCATCCTGGCCGAGTGCGCGCGGCTCGACATCGAGGTGACCGGCGTCAGGAAGCTGGCCGGCGCGGTCACCTCGTTCACCGACGGGATGATCGAGCGGGAGGGCGGCCGGCGGACCTTTTTCCACCACAGCGGGGCTAACGCGCTCTTCGACGCCTCGGCCGCCGACCTGGGCCGGGCGCGGGTCCTGCACGCCGGCGCACCCGGCATCCACCCGGTCATGGACCGCCCGCAGCCCGGCGGGGGCAACGGCTGGTCCGCCTTGCTCCAGCGGGCCCAGGCCGCGGGCCTGCACACCAACATGGAAATGGTCAGCCTGGCACCGGACCGCACCACCCAGGTCGCCCGGCCCTGCCTGCCCTACCTGGACAGCATCGTGATCAACGAACTCGAGGCCGGCGCGCTGACCGGCATCGACGCTCCGGCGCCCACCGCGGACGGACCGGCGGACTGGCCGGCGCTGGAGGCGATGGCGCTCGGCCTGATTGAGCAGGGCGTCTCGTCGCTCGCGGTGGTGCACGTCCCGGCGGGCTGCGTCGCCGCCGCCCCGGGCGGCCGAACCTGGCGCCAGGGCTCGGTCCGGCTGCCGCGCGAGCAGGTCCGCAGCACCATAGGCGCGGGTGACGCCTTCGCCGCCGGCGTCATCCTGGGCCTGCACGACGGCTGGGCGGTCGAGCGCTGCCTGCGGCTGGCGGTCGCCTCCGCCGCGGCGTCCGTACGCAGCCCGCACACCTCCGCCGGCATCCAACCCGCAGATATCTGCCTCGCCGAGGCCGACCGATTCGGCTACCGCCCTAGCGGGCGCCGCTGACGATCAAGCCGCTGGTGGGAACGCCGGTGCCGGCCGTGACCAGGACCGGGCCGTCGCCGGGGACCTGGTTGACCGAGGTGCCGCGGACCTGGCGGACCGCCTCGGCGATGCCGTTCATGCCGTGGATATAGGCCTCGCCGA
>Ga0207683_10004651_pt1 | contig 11827 bp, 9 predicted proteins | sample KBSM73metaG_FD_184333 | JGI IMG/M metagenome (GOLD analysis project Ga0207683, IMG submission 184333) | Miscanthus rhizosphere microbial communities from Kellogg Biological Station, Michigan, USA - KBS M7-3 metaG (SPAdes) (version 2) | ecosystem: Host-associated > Plants > Roots > Rhizosphere >...
CACCGGCCGGCAGTTATACCGTATGGATCCAATTCATAGTTGGTAAAGATGGCCGGATTTCCGACATAAAGATGCTCACTCACCTTGGCTACGGTATGGAGACTGAAGTAATGAGAATATTGAGAAAATCACCGCCATGGTCACCGGCCGAGCAAAACGGCAGAACCGTGAAAGCCTATCGCAAACAACCGGTAACATTTGTGGTAATAGATGAACGAAAACATAAGCGGCGTCGGGATCAATCCTGACCCGCCAGGTTCTTTGCACCATTGGCTGCACGTAATGAACCCGGTGAAATTCCAAACTGTCTTTTAAAAATGCGTATAAAGGGACTTGCCTTTTCATAGCCCAGTGAATAGGCAACCTGTGCAATCGTCATATCCTTCTCCAACAGCATCCGCTTTGCAAGCTCCATTTTTTTATACAGGTAATATTCGTATATCGCTTTACCATACACCTGTTTAAATTGTCTTTTCAGCGTTGACTCGCTCAATGAAAATTCTTTTGCAATTGCTTTCAGATTGGGGAGCTTCTCATTCAGTATCGCATTCAGCTTCTTTTCCACATCTATCATCACCGGCAGATAGCCAGGTGTCTTGTTTAGCCCCGCTTCGTTTTTGGAAAGAATATTGCTTACTAGCTTATCCATCATCGTTAGTACCCTCGATTTCAGGAAAATGGTATCCCAATCATTATTAAATGCCCTGTCCATTATCTCGCTGATCATTTTATAATCATCGATTGAAAATGTCTCTAAAAGAACAGCTTCCGGGTCTCCTGAACCGGAGAATATAGCACGTAAACGATCTTTTTTACTACCGGTATATTGCTGCTGCAACCATTCAAACGAAAAACAGATATCGAGAGCCTTAACCGGCATGTCTGCTTTGACATTAAATGCAAAATCCGTTTTATTGGACGAAAGGAGAACATTATTTAGCCGGCTGATCTTGCGGATTTTGGCTGACCATTTATTCCCCTCATCAAGATAAAAACTATCGGGAGTAAAAAGATAGTTTATCATAAACAGGGTTGGATAATTATCATCTGTAGCCTTCAGATAAAACTTTGTGTCTTCATTTAACTTATAATCCCAGGCCCTGATATAAAAATTCTGCTCCATCTCAGTGATCAGGAGAGATCCCTTCATAGTGTACTCATCGATATGCAATAGATTATTAACCGGTTTGTTGCCAAGCCATGCAGTGATCTGGGTCACGGAATCTTCAAAAGTGCCAATATAAAATTCAAATTCGATCATATAAGGTTTAATGTGGTGGTTATTATAATTGGTAACACTTAGATAAAAAACAAAAAGCCCGTTTAAGATTATACTTTGAACTTTTTGTGGTAGTTAATACTTAAGTAACTGAATATTTTTAGTCTGTGTTGTCAGCCTGGTCAAAGATCTGAGTGCTATTCAACGCACGATCGTACAGGTGCTACTAAGAAGGTAATTGTAAAGTAGATATAACCGGATAATTATACTGCAAGCTATAAGAAATATTTAGCGAAGGTAAATTGAAACAGCAGAATTATCTTGATATATATCAAAAACACCTTTTTAAAAAGTGTTATGATATGTAAAAAAACTTATTGCTCTTATTGGATGATTTGATAATGGAATACACTTATCCCTGATCCTGTCTTATGAAAAAATTATTATTGATCTTAATTCCCCTTGCTTTCACATTACTTTCATCCGGACAGATCGTATTCTCGACGTTTACAGATCCTACCGGTAAATACAGTACAACTTCCTCAGGTATTTGTCTTGGCTGCAGCATAACCAACACGTCAAATGTTGCCGACATCAGTTATAGTAATTATGCAACAATAGTTATCTCTGCCGGTCTTGCTGTAAGCCGCGGTATCAGGGCGAAGCTGCCGTCTGTCGTTCCCGGTAATACAAGAGCCGGTTTTTATGTTGATATAGGAGGCGTTGTGTCTGGTCTTCCATCGGTTAGTTTAACAACCTATAAAAGTGGAAGCGCAAGAGAAACCATCATCACAAGCGGCAATATTGTTTCTCTATTAGGCGGAAGTTTAGGCTATGTCTGTGCTTCCACCAATCCATTACTTGACTATGATGAAGTTGGTATTTCATTTAACGGAGGGGCTTTATCTGTTGGTTTGTCCGCAAACGTATATTATGCATTTGGTGGCGGCGCTACATGTCCAACGGCGTCACTACCGGTCAAATTGATTGATATATCTGTTCAAAACAATAATGATATTCCTTTAATAACATGGAAAACTATTGAGGATAATAATTCGGTTTACTATCTGCAAAGAAGTTATAATGGAGTGTCGTTTACAACGATCCATACGGAAAGCAGCTCAACCAATAAGTCGTCAGATACTTTCTCGTTCGCTGATACAAATGCATCGGAAGATTTGCTCTATTATCGTGTAGAAGTTTTCGATAAAAATTCACTCGTTTCTTTCTTCAGCAAAACGATAACAATTAACCGCTCAGCAAACCGGGTAAAAAAAGGCATCACTGTATTTCCAAATCCCGTAAACGAAAATACTTTTACGATCACGCTTTCTTCTGACTACCGTGCGCAGTATAAATCTGAAATTATAGATGGATCAGGCAGAATCGCTGCTATTCCAATATTAACGAAACAAGGGCAGGTGATCAGGGCAACACTACACAAACAACTACCTGCAGGAATATATACTGTCGTACTATTCAATATCAGCAATAAACAAACCTCTTACGCCAGAATTATCATCATCCCATAATAATTCGCTTCTTACTTATCCGGATGTTAATATAAAGAAGATACTACCTTTTGGACCTGGTTATCCATATTTTTGATAATTTCCTGTATGAACAGGCAATTTGCGTTAACCTCCCTCCTGCTTATTTTCTCTGCAACCTGCATTGCTCAATCCCGCGTATTAATCAGGTACAGAGATCCACTATACGATAAAGTTAGAATTAATCGCAACATCAAATACAATAGCCCTGTCGATTCATCCGGGAATCGCCGCGAATATTTAGCAGATATATATGAACCGGAAAATGACAGCCTAACAACGCGGCCGTTGATCATCTGGATGCATGGGGGTGGCTTTAAATATGGAAACAAAAAGACGGGTGGGATTCCATTGTGGTGCAAAGAATTTGCAAAGCGGGGATACGTGTGTGCTGCTATTAATTACAGGTTGAGCAAAAAGAGACCTTTAAAAAAATTCCCTGATCTTGTCGAAGGCTGTGCAGATGCAATTAAAAACCTGGAGCTGGCAATTGATTTCTTTAAACAAAATCTAAACAGATACAGAATAGACACTAACAGTATTATTGTGGCAGGAAATTCGGCCGGCGCCATCATCGCTTTACATGCCGCATACAGCAGTCCCTACGAAATGATGCACCTCATCAATAAGCCGGGCTCCGACACATTGAATAAAAGGCATAACGCGGCTGATATTTCTGCAATTATATCGTTTTGGGGAGCTTTATTTGATAGTAATTGGTTGAAAAATGCAAAAGTTCCGATTGTTCTTGTACATGGAACAAAAGATAAGATTGTCCGCTTCGATCATAAAGGCCCTATAAATGGAAGTCTCGCTATACATCGTGTTGCCGATTCGCTGGGAATATCAAACGATTTACGCGTATATCCGGGGTACGGACATGAACTGCAAAAACATTTCAATCCTTTCTTTGCCGGGCGTAAAGCGAAGAGAAGATGGAAAGAGGCTGCAGACTTTGCGGCAGAATTTCTCTATAAAGAGTTTTTTAAAAAATAAACATCCATCACTTGCGGACGATGGATGTTTATTATAAATTCAGTTATTATCAATCATTGAACATCGTGGAATGAACTTTTCAATTCGATATACTTGTTGATATCTTTTGAGTCAAATCCTTTCTTTCGCATGGACGTAATGTACTCCGGCGTTATACCCATCGACTTCACACTTACAATCTCATCCAATGATAAATCTTTAAACCCGATATTTTTAAATCCTTTGATAAAGTCAGGTTTTATTCCAAGCGATTTCATAGACGTTATTTTATCCTCGTCCAGACTTTTGTACCCTACGGCTTCAAAACCTTTAATAAACTCAGGCGTTACGCCAAGTGACTTAAAAGAAACGATTGCATCGGTAGATAGATCTTTATAGCCAATAGCCTGGAAACCCTTAATATATGCCGCATCTATTCCCAGTGATTTCAGCGACGTTATCTTATCATCATCGATATTTTTATAGCCGATTGCCTCAAATCCTTTAATAAACTCGGGAGTTATTCCAAGTGATTTAAATGAAATAATTGCATTCGACGATAAGTTTTTATAACCGATAGCCTGGAAGCCTTTGATAAAGGCACCATCGATGCCTAATGACTTCATAGCAACGAGGTCATTGTTTGGAAGATCGCCATATCCCACCTCTTTCAGCGATTGCACATACTCATCACTTATGTTCATTGCTTTAAATGAAATAAGATCATCCGGCGACGGCATACCAGCATCTCCTTTATCTGCTTTCGCCTTTTTTATTTTGCGGATATAATCTCCATCTATTCCCTGCGCTTTAAATGCGGTAAGGTTATCGATGCTGACGTTTTTGTAACCCGCTTTTTCGATGTCGCCTATATAGGCACTGTCAATGCCCATCGCTTTTGACGAAATAAGTTTGTCAGGGCTCATGTGATCATATCCCAACGTTTTCCAGAAACGGATATAGCGTTCATCTACATCCAGTGCTGACATAGCTATAAGATCATCCTTGGAAATATCTTTGAAACCATTTCGCTGCACCATATTTATGTAGTCTTTTGAAAGTTTTACCATAAAAAAAGCAAACATATCATTGTCGTTCACACTACCAATACCCTGTTGTTTTACAAAAGCCTTAAAAGATTCATCGGGAATAAATTTATAATGACCATAACCGAGATCGCCATCAAACTTGCCATTAAAATTAATAGTACCTGCATCCCTCGTTAATTTAAAATCACCTTTTTGTTGTGTAGGTAACGAGGGGAAATCACTTTTTGGAAAACTGTTGCTATTGGACCAGTTGTGTCCGTCTTTATCGCTTTTAAAATCAAAATGGATGTAATCGCTTTTTATTTTGGCAAACCAGGTGCCTTCTGTTTCAATTCCTCCATACTCTTTTTCATCATCACCATTGGTTTTTGCATTGGAGGCAGACGGTTTCTGCGCAAAAACAACTGGCTGGTTAAGTGCACATACGATAAATATGAGCAGCGGCAGCAGGAAAAAATATTTCCAGGCCGTATGAAGGGATGATTTTTTTTCGTTCATCATGGCTATACGTTTTTTTAGTAAAGATTGATTATAGTTTGTAGTGATGCCTAATGGTAAATGAGGCACTGCAACTTTCAATAAGTTGAGTTGATAACCCGATTTTTCAATCGTAGTATCATGGATCATCGAATCGTCGGTAAGAAATTCAAGATTGGTTTCCACCTGCTTCCGGTAAAACCATGCAAATGGATTGAACCATTGCAATATCAATACGACTTCCGCAAGAAAAATATCGATCGTATGTTTTTGCCGGCAATGAATTTTTTCGTGCTGCAGTATCTGGTTGTATGTTTCCCAATCGTATTTTGAAGGATTGATGAAAATAAAATTTCCAAATGAACAAGGCGCTTTATTACCGGACATCTCGATAATACGGAAAGCGCCATCTTTAACAACCGGGCTGCGGTAACATTGTATCAACAGCATCAAAACCTGGAAAAGAAGATTCGCACCGAAAATAACAACACCGGATATATAGAGATAATATAACCATTGCGTCCATGCGATTGGTTCTTCCTGCTTCACAGGAGTAACCGAACTGTTACCCGGTGAAGAGTTTTGCAGGGGCGTTTTTGGCTCAATTGTACGTACACCTGTTTTTTCTTTTTGTGAAACTGCAGGAGGAATCGCTTTTACAATTGTGTTTCTTAACGACCATTTTGCCGGCACGGAAACAAAAGGCAGGCTGAATGAAACAGCAATAAAAGTCAGTAGTATCCACCGGTTCAGCCGGAAAAATGTTTCTTTCTGCAGCAGGAATTTATAAAATAAAAAACAAGCTGCAATAATAATACTCACGTGAACGATGTATGGTATCATTATTTTTTAGATTTTATGATGTTAAGGATTTCGTTTAATTCCGCTTTCGATAATTTTTGCTCTTTTGCAAAAAAGGCAAGCATATTTGGGTATGAATTATTGAAATATTGTTTTACGATATCGCCCACTGCATGCTTCTGGTAATCTTCTTTGGAAATAACCGGGAAATACCGGAATGTATTGCCGAAGGATTCGTGACCAAGAAAGCCTTTCTCTTCAAGGATACGAACCATTGTAGCAACAGAATTGTAATGGGGTTTCGGTTCGGGTAATTCAGCAATTATTTCCTTTATAAAAGCGTTTCCAAGCTGCCAGCATGCCTGCATAATCTGCTCTTCGCGTTTCGCGAGTTTTTGCATATATCCGATTTTGGAATGAAGCTACTACTAATCCATTAGTTGTCCAAACTAATTTATTAGTTTTTGTACGAATGGCTTAGGAGAAGTAAGAAAGGCATTAAAATAAAAAAAGACAGTACCCCAAAGGAGACCCGTCTTATTATACGTTGAGATAAAAATAATCGATATTACCCGCCGTGACTACAGCCGCCACCGCTGTGTGAAGAGCTGCCGCCCTCATCAGAAGATGATGTGGTAGTTGTGGAGCTTTCAGATTTTGATTCGCTGTTTGTTGTAGTTTGCCGTTGATTTGCAGGGGGTGGAATTTTTTCTTTATGACAGGCAACACAAGTAATTGCTATAAATAACAACAAGGCGACCAAGCTGCGTAAATGATTTCTCATAAATGAAGATTAAAGGTTAAAAATATCGGGCAGGACGCGAATAGAACTGAAGCCGGACAATCGTGTATAGGTTTCGCCAGTCTAATGTTTATTTGCCTATTAAGCTACATCTTTTTTCTTTCAGGATAAAATCTGGTTGTCCACCTTTATCCAGATACCGGTTTAAATATGGATCGTCGGGTTTACCAAAACGGTTGCCTCTGTTGGAAATTTAGTGCGTTTATATTTCTGACCAATTCTTTGATCGTCGGTCGGATGGAAACTGTTATCCCTGCGCTTTCGAAAAATTCAATCCCACGAGCCCGATGATGATTAATGAAAGAAATATAACCTGGCTGATGCTCAACTGCTCTTTAAATATCAGTACGCCAAGAACCGCCACCAACACGGTGCTTGCACCCGCCCATACGGCATTGGCGATAGCGACAGGCATATACTTCAGTGCATAGGTAAGAAATACAAAACTTAAAATGTAGGCAGCCACTGCGACAGCAGCTTCCATTTTGTTGTCAAAACCATTTGACAGCTTCATGAAAATGATTGCGGCCGTTTCTGAAATGATAGTGAGAATTAAAAAGAGATAGCCCATGTCAGTTTATTTTATTGCAGGGAATATTCAATTCACAGTCTAGAATCTTATATATAATTGCCTATAGTTTACAGCTTCTTTCTTCTATTTATCCGAATAGTTTTAAATTTCCGGTTAAGTTATAATTATTAATTAAAGACCGGCAACATGAAAGAAATAAAATGGGGCATGATCGGGTGCGGAAACGTTACGGAGAAAAAAAGCGGGGCTCCCGCTATCAACAGCGTTCCGCATTCAACACTGATAGCAGTGATGAACAGGAATAAAGAAAAAGCAATTGATTATGCCAAAAGGCATGCTGTACCCAGGTGGTGCGAGCATGCGGATGATCTGATCAATGATCCGGAAGTAAATGCAATTTATATTGCTACACCCCCGGATATTCATCTTGAATACACGGCAAAAGCATTACGCGCCGGTAAACCCGTCTACGTTGAAAAACCCATGGCGAGAAATTACAGGGAATGCGAGGAAATGAACAGGATCAGCAAAGAAACGGGTGTGCCTTTGTTTGTTGCCCTCTACCGGCGGGCCCTACCCTATTTTTTGCAGGTAAAAGAACTGATCGATCAACAAGCGATCGGTGATATCCGGCTTGTGAATATTGCATTGCATTGGCAGGCATATGAAGAAGAAGTAGCGGAAAATCCAAAACCAAGATGGCGTGTGTACCCCGAAATATCGGGCGGTGGTCATTTTCATGATCTCGCTCCGCATCAGTTGGATTTTTTGGAATACGCATTGGGCAGAATAAAAACGGTACAGGGAATAGCCAGGAACCAGGCGCATTTGTACAATGCAGATGATATCGTTATTGCCAATTTTGAATTTGAGTCAGGCGTGCTTGGAACAGGAAGCTGGTGTTATACCGTAAATAAAGAGCAACGGATTGACCAGGCGCAGATCATCGGTTCGAAAGGAAAAATCACTTTTTCATTTTTCGAACCGAACACGATAAAACTGGAAACAGCTGCAGGAACCCAGGAATACAACATTCCGTATCCACCGCATGTTCAGCAACCGCTGATTGAAACAATCGTAAATGAATTGAGAGGGGAAGGCAAATGCCCCAGTACCGGGGAAACAGGAGCAAGAGCTAACTTAACTATGGATAAAATCACCGCTCATTGATCTATAACATAATTCCTTAAATGCACATTCCTCAACAGCCTGCTTGCACGCTGGACTTTATCATATTACATTTGTGATTCAATCACTTTTGAATTGTGCAATTATCAGGATTTGAACCACATAGAACACGGGAAACAATAGATAAGCACATGGTTTTTAAAAAAACTATGTTTCCCAAATGCCTTATTTGGTTCAAACGCAGATTGTGCCTGCGCTGAATTGCACTTTGTAAACAGAAAGGATTTCATCCAGATGCAAAAGAAAGTATTGGTTATAAAACTGGGAACTGCTGTCATTACCGACAATGAAGGCAAGGTAAATCATGCCATCATAGAAAAAATTTCAACGGAAATTGTCGCGCTGAACAATCAATATAATATTGTACTTGTATCGAGCGGCGCGGTAGGAAGCGGTAAGTCTTTTTTTAAAGATTACAAAGGCACTTTAAACGAACGAAAAGCAGCGGCTGCTGTCGGCAACCCGATTTTAATTCAACTGTATCATCATTATTTTTATCGTCACGGCATCACTATCGCACAGGCTCTTTGCGAACGTCATCATTTTTCAGACCGGACACAGTTTCTACAGTTAAAAGAAACCTTTGATGAGTTCTGGAAAAACAATATCATCCCGGTGGTGAATGAAAATGACCTGGTGAGTAACGTGGAATTAAAATTTTCCGATAATGATGAATTAGCTACATTAATGGCTGTAGGATTAAATGCGGAGACATTGATTATTTGTACATCGGTAGGCGGACTGAGAGATGATCAAAAGAAAATAATTCCTTTCGTGGATAACGTTGATGAAAATGTTTTGAAGTTTGTAACAACGGATAAAAGTGTAACCGGTCTTGGAGGAATGGTTTCCAAATTAACATTTACAAAACTGGCAACATCTTTGGGAATACGCGTTATCATAACAGGAATCAGTAATGATGCAACACTCGATAAGGCGCTGAATGGCCAATGCGGCTCTACATTTGCGGCTAAAGAATCAACATTGAAAGCGCGGCAGAAATGGCTGGCAAGCGGATCAATCACGTTGGGCAGCATCAGCATTGACGAAGGCGCGGCAAAAGCATTGAAACAACGAAAGAGTTTATTAACGGTTGGTATCACCAAAGTTGATGGCGACTTCTCTGCACAGGAAGCGGTGCAGGTTATAGACAGCGAAAAAAACATTATTGGTGTAGCCAAAACGAAACTCAGCGCAGCGGAAATAAAAAATTCTGTTCAGCAGAAAAATATAGTAGCGGCACATGCCGACGACATTGTAGTTTTCAATTAGCAATTATGACGATCACGGAACAACTGATACATAAAACACACGAAGCATCTTTTTCATTGCAAAAAGCGCCGGACACCCTTATAAAAAAAGTATTACTGCAACTGGCGACAGAAATTGAAAAGAACATTCCGGCACTGATTAAAGCCAATAAAAAAGATCTGGCAAGAAAAGAAAAGGATGATCCCAAAAATGATCGCCTGATGCTGAATGAAAAGCGGATCAATAATATTGCTGATAGTATACGACAGGTAAGTAAATTACCCAATCCCGCCGGTAAAATCATTGAAAAGAAAACATTGTACAATGGGCTGCAACTGCAAAAGGTATCTGTGCCACTTGGAACAATCGGTGCTATTTATGAATCGAGACCAAATGTAACATTTGATATTGCCGCACTTTGCCTGCGTAGCATGAATGCCTGTGTATTAAAAGGTAGTCGTGATGCAGAAGATTCAAACAAAGCGGCTGTTGGCATTATTAAAAAAGTGTTGAAAGAAAATAAGATAAACCCGGATTGTGTAACGCTTCTTCCATCGGAACGGGAGGCGGTGCAATATTTGTTTACAGCAGAAAAATACATCGATGTAATTATTCCAAGAGGCTCGAATGAGCTGATACAATATGTGCGGAGAAATAGTTTGGTACCGGTAATAGAAACCGGTGCCGGTGTTTGTCATACCTATGTAGAAAGCGAGGCTGACCTGGATAAAGCTGTAGATATAGTGGTGAATGCAAAAACTACACGCCCGTCCGTCTGCAATTCACTCGATTCATTGCTGGTAGATGAATCCATTGCCAAGAAATTCCTGCAAAAGCTTATGCCTGCCTTTGAGAAATTCAATGTAGAAGTATTCGCCGATACGAAAGCATATAAACTTATTGACAGCTATCCATATAAACAGCAAGCGCAACCTGAAAGTTTTGATACAGAATTCCTGAGCTTAAAATGCGCATTAAAAACAGTAAAAAACTTTGACGAAGCGCTTGACCATATCCGTAAGCATTCCACCAAACATTCGGAAGCTATTGTTTCAAAGAATAAAAAACTGTGTGAACGTTTTCTTAAAGAAGTGGATTCAGCAACCGTATATTCAAATGCTTCCACCCGTTTTACCGATGGCGCTGAATTTGGATTAGGTGCTGAAATCGGCATTTCGACACAAAAGTTGCATGCAAGAGGTCCGTTTGCGTTGGAGAAATTGGTGACAGAGAAATGGATTATACGGGGTAAAGGACAAATCAGGAAATAGCCCACACATCTTCAATAGAGATATAGCCTGGTTTGACGGCCCCCGTTTAAACCTATAGGAAAACCTGCACAATGCTCAATAAAGGACAGAACGTTGAAGAGTGCGACGCAACATAAGTCCAATAGTAGCGGATAAGCCAGGTACATAATTTCTCGCGTCGGCATTCCCCAATAATCAGTACATTCATTTCAAAGTTTTCACACATGAAATTCCTGCTAACGCTGACCATCACGTCATTTCTATGTTCATCAATCCATAGCCAGATCCCAAAAGCGCCATTAGCCAAAGATGGTGAGGGGCCTTATACACAACTTATTTTACGTGGTGGTATTCTTATCAATGGCACCGGCACGCCTGCGTACGGACCTGTTGATATCGTTATTGAGAACAACAGGATTGTTTCTATTGCAACAGTTGGCTTTCCCGGTGCAAAGATTGATTCAGCGCGGAGACCGAAATTAAAAGAAGGCGGTAAGGAACTGAATGTCGAAGGCAAATATGTGTTGCCGGGCCTGATAGATATGCATGGACATATCGGCGGCCAGGAACAAGGTACGCCCGCTGAATATGTGTTTAAATTATGGATGGCACATGGCATTACAACGATCCGTGACCCGGCTTGTGGCAATGGGTTGGATTGGGTGCTCGAAGAAAAAAAATTAAGCAGTGAAAATAAGATCACAGCACCGCGGATATTTGCTTACACGGTTTT
>Ga0207683_10004653_pt1 | contig 11826 bp, 11 predicted proteins | sample KBSM73metaG_FD_184333 | JGI IMG/M metagenome (GOLD analysis project Ga0207683, IMG submission 184333) | Miscanthus rhizosphere microbial communities from Kellogg Biological Station, Michigan, USA - KBS M7-3 metaG (SPAdes) (version 2) | ecosystem: Host-associated > Plants > Roots > Rhizosphere >...
CGCCCAGCCCCACCGCCCAACAGTCAGCAACCACGGCGATGTCACATCGCCGTTGTCCTGACCACTACGATGTCACATCGCCGTGGTTAGTTCAGCGGCTAAAAACGCATGTCAGTTCGGTAAGGGGCCCGACCACCCCCCTAGCGCGCCGGGCAGAATGCTGCCATGCCGCATATCACCTTGAACTCCGAAGAACCGGGTATCCGCGGGCTGCTGCGTTACCGCCCGGAGACGGGCCGGCCGATCAGCGAGCTAGCGGAGGTGCTCCTGCGTGGCCCGAGCACCCTGACCCGCGGCGAGCGGGAGCTGATCGCAGCACACGTGTCGGCGCTGAACGAGTGCCGGTACTGTACGGCCTCGCATTCGGCCACCGCCGCGGCCCAGCTGCCCGGCGGCATGGCCCTGGTCGAGCAGGTCCGCGCCGACGCGGACCACGCCCCCGTGTCGGCCAAGCTGAAGGCGCTGCTCGCGATCGCGGCCGCGGTGCAGCGCAGCGGGCGCGACGTCACCGCCGACCTAGTGGCCCGGGCTCGCGCGGCCGGCGCGACCGACCTGGAAATCCACGACACGGTCCTGATCGCGGCGGCCTTCTGCATGATGAACCGGTATGTAGACGGGCTGGCCACGACCGCCCCTGAAGACCCCGCACTCTACGCCGCCGGCGCGCAGCGCCTCATCAGCCAGGGCTACCTGCCCCCGTCGGCAGAGCCCGGCGGCCAGCCTAGTTAGCGGCAGAGGTGAACGCGGCCCGTTCCGGCGCTCACGGCTCCACCACGCGTCCCTTGCCGACCACGGTGATCCCGCCGTCGGACACCGTGAACCCGCGTTCCCGATCCCGGATCGTGTCCACTCCGACGGTAGCTCCCTCACGCACCGTCACGTTCTTGTCCAGGATCGCGTCGCGCACCACCGCTCGCCGCCCGATCCGCGCGTTGTGCAGCACCACCGCGCGTTCCACGCACGCCCAGTTGTCCACCCGGACCCCTGGCGATAGCACCGACTCCCGCACCAGCCCGCCGGACACGATCACCCCGTTGCTGACCACGCTGCTGACCGCCCGCCCCACCCGGCCAGAGTCGCTCTCGTCGAGGACGAACTTGGCCGGCGGCTGCGGCGGCACGTGGGTCAGGATCGGCCAGTGCTCGTTGTACAGGCTGAACGCCGGGTCCGGCGCGCACAGATCCATGTGCGCCGCGAAGTAGGAGTCGAGCGTCCCCACCTCGCGCCAGTAGCCGTGGTCCTGCCCGCCGGTCCCGGGCACCTCGTTCTGCAGGAAGTCGTAGACGTGCGCCGCGCCCTGCCGCACCAGCATCGGCATGATGTCGGCGCCGATGCTGTGCTGGCTGCCCTCGTCAGCGGCATCTGCCCGCAGAGAATCCGCCAGCACCTCGCAGTCGAACACGTAGTTGCCCATGGACGCGAACGCCTCATCGGGCCGGCCCGGCAAGGCGGGCGGCGAAGCGGGCTTCTCCAGGAACGCCTCGACCAGGTGCCCGTCCGCCTGGACCACGCCGAACGACGCGGCCGACGCCCGGGGCACCGGGATCGCTGCCACGGTGACCCCCGCGCCCCGGGCCAGGTGCGCCTCGATCATCTGCGCCGGGTCCATCCGGTACACGTCGTCGGCCCCGAACACGACCACCAGGTCGGGCCGCTCGCTGCGGATGAGGTTCAGCGCCTGGTAGATCGCGTCGGCCGAGCCGGTCTGCCAGTGCGGCCCGAGCCGCTGCTGGGCCGGCACGGGCGCTACATAGTTACCGAGCAGGCTGTTCAGCTGCCAGGTGGTAGTGATGTGCCGGTCGAGGCTGTGGCTCTTGTACTGGGTGAGCACGCAGATCCTCCTGATGCCGGCGTTGACCAGGTTCGACAGCGCGAAGTCCACCAGCCGGTACAGGCCGCCGAACGGGACGGCGGATTTCGCCCTGTCCTCGGTCAGGGGCGCGAGCCGCTTGCCCGCCGCGCCCGCGAGGACGATGCCCATGACCCGCCGGTTCGCCAACCTGCCCACCTCCCGGGGGGTACCCAGGTCAGGCTCAGCCAAGCCGGTCGATCAGCTCCTGCTGCAATTCCCGCAGCCGGGTCGGCAGGTGGTCGCCGAAACCGTGGAAGAACTCCGGGATCTGGTCCGCCTCCAGCTTCCAGGCCTGCCGGTCCACCGTAAGCAGCAGGTCCAGGTCAGCCTGGCTGATCTCGAGCCCGTCGAGGTCCAGCGAGCCCGCCGCGGGCAGCAGCCCGATCGGCGTCTCGGCCGCCTCGGCCTCACCCAGCAATCTCTCCACGATCCACTTGAGCACGCGGATGTTCTCGCCGAAGCCCGGCCACACGAACCGGCCCGCGGCGTCCTTGCGGAACCAGTTGACGTAGTACAGCCGCGGCAGCTTGGCCGCGTCGGCCGAACGCCCGAGCGAGAGCCAGTGCCCGAAGTAGTCGCCCATGTTGTAGCCGCAGAACGGCAGCATGGCGAACGGGTCGTGCCGCAGCTCGCCGACCGTGCCCTCGGCCGCGGCGGTCTTCTCCGAGGCGACGTTGGCGCCGAGGAACACCCCGTGGTCCCAGTCGAACGACTCGATGACCAGCGGCACCGTCGAAGCACGCCGGCCGCCGAACAAGATCGCCGAGATCGGCACCCCGGCCGGATCGTCCCACTCCGGCGCGATGATCGGGCACTGGTCGGCCGGCGTGGTGAACCGCGCGTTCGGGTGCGCCGCCGGCTCATCACAACCAGGGGTCCAGTCCCGGCCCTTCCAGTCGGTCAGGTGCGCGGGCGGCTCCTCGGTCAGGCCCTCCCACCACACGTCGCCGTCGTCGGTCAGCGCCACGTTGGTGAAGATCGAATTCCCCCACATGGCCGCGACCGCGTTGGCGTTGGTCTTTATCCCGGTGCCCGGCGCGACGCCGAAGAACCCGGCTTCCGGGTTGATCGCGTACAGCCTGCCGTCCGGGCCGAACCGCATCCAGGCGATGTCGTCGCCGACGGTCTCGACCCGCCAGCCGGGAATGGTCGGCTGCAGCATGGCCAGGTTCGTCTTGCCGCACGCGGACGGGAACGCCGCCGCGACGTACCGGGCCTCGCCGCCCGGCGGAGTGATCTTGACGATGAGCATGTGCTCGGCCAGCCAGCCCTCGTCCCTGGCCATCACCGAGGCGATCCGCAGCGCGTAGCACTTCTTGCCGAGCAGCGCGTTCCCGCCGTACCCCGAGCCGTAGGACCAGATCTCCCTGGTCTCCGGGAAGTGGGAGATGTACTTAGTCTCGTTGCACGGCCACGGCACGTCTTCCTGACCGGACGAAAGCGGCGCCCCCACCGAGTGGACGGCCCGCACGAAGGAACCGCGCTCCTCGATTTCCCGCAGCGCCGCCGTCCCCATCCGGGTCATGATCCGCATCGAGGTCACCACGTACGGCGAGTCGGTGATCTCGACCCCGACCTGGGAGATCTCGCCGCCCAGCGGGCCCATGCAGAACGGCACCACGTACATGACGCGGCCCTGCATGCAGCCGTCGAAGATCTCCGCGAAGGTCTTGCGCATCTGCTCGGGCGCGATCCAGTTGTTGGTCGGCCCCGCGTCCTGTTCCCGCTCCGAGCAGATGAAGGTGCGGTCCTCGACCCGGGCCACGTCACTGGGGTCCGAGGCGCACCAGAAGCTGTTCGGCCGCAGCTCCGGGTTCAGCCTGGTGAAGGTCCCGTTCTCGACGAGCAGGCTGGTCAGCCGGTCCCATTCGGCCTGCGAGCCGTCGCACCAGACGACCGCGTCCGGCTTGGTCAGGCCCGCGATCTCCTCGACCCACTCGGCCAGCTCGGGCAGCCTCGTTGCTGCCTGTTTGTCGCTCGGGCCTGCGCTGGCCATGACTATCACTCCCGGAGAGGACTAACGTGCGGCGGCGGCACGCACGACTTTGTACGTGTGAGTTATCGCTGATACCAGGCTAGAACCCCGGCATCAGGCTAGAGCTACCCCGCCTGGGCTTCGGGCTGTGATGTCCCTCATACCGGCCGCGGCCGCCTTCCGCCCGGCCGCTACACCACTACGGCTTGCGTCCGACGCCTCCCATTTGCGGTATCTCGGGACCACGGTCGGCGCTAGGATCGGGGCGCCAGTCCGCCACCAGGACCACGCCGGGCTCGACCAGTTCCAGGCCATCGAAGTAGCCGGCGAACTGCTCCACGCTGCGGGTCCGGTACGGGACCGCGCCAGATGCCTCGTACACTCGCAGCGCCTCCTCGAGCGCCTCGCTCGTGTTGACGCTGTCGTTGATGGCCAGGTAGCTGCCGGAGGCCAGGCCGTCGAGCAGACCGGTCACGATGGCGCGCGCCTCGTCGTGGTTGGTGACGTGGCCAAGTACCCCCATGAACGTCAGCCCGACCGGCTGGGTCAGGTCCAGCCACTTGCCCGCCTCCAGCAGGACCTTGGCGGGGTCGGCCATGTTCGCGTCCACGTAATGGGTACTGCCCTCCGGACTGCTGGTCAGCAGCGCCCGGGCGTGGGTCAGTACCAGCGGGTCATTGTCGACGTACACGATTTGTGACTCCGGGGCCACCGACTGGGCCACCTGGTGCGTGTTGTCCGCGGTCGGCAGGCCGGTGCCTACGTCGAGGAACTGCCGCACCCCGGCCTCGCCCGCCAGGAAGCGGACGACACGCCCGAGGAAGGCGCGGTCGGCCCGGGCGATGTCCACGATGCCCGGGTAGATCGCGCTGAACTGGTCACCGGCCTCGCGGTCGACGGCGTAGTTGTCCTTGCCGCCCAGCCAGTAGTTCCAGATCCGGGCCGAGTGCGGCACCGTCGTGTCGATCCCGGTGCCGGCGGCGGCGTCCGGTTCGCCGGGGGTTGAAGAAACGTCAGTCACAGGAATCCCTCAGGGGTTGAGTAGCGGGCGGGAATCAGGTGTCCCGGATGATCTCGGTGATGAACTTCGCGCTCTGCGTGGGAGTCAACGCCTCGGTGGACAGGTGGTTCATGACCTCCAGGTAGTGATCGACGTCTTCGCGCTTGTCCAGGTAGAGGGCGCTCGTCAGCTGCTCGATGTAAACGACGTCCGGCACCTCGGGCTCGCTGAAGCGCAGCACGGTGAACGAGCCGCCGGCCGCGGCGTGCCCGCCCCGGCTGAACGGCACGACCTGGATGGTGACGTGGCGCAGCTTGCTCATCTCGACGAGGCGCTCCAGCTGAGCCCGCATCACGGCGGGGCCGCCCACCGGGCGGCGCAGCGCCCCCTCGTCGAGCACCGACCACACCTGCGGCGGCGTGGGCCCGTTCAGCAGGTCCTGCCGCTTGAGTCGCAGGCTCACCCGCCGGTCGATCTCCTGGGCGGGCGCGCTGGTATGGCCGAGCATGGTGACGGCACGCGCGTAGTCCTCGGTCTGGAACAGGCCGTGCACGAACTGAAGCTCGAAGGTGCGGATGACCGACGCGGCCGTCTCCAGGCCCAGGTAGGCCTCGAACCAGTCGGCCATGATGTCGCCGTACTTGGACCACCAGCCCGGCGTGTTCGCCTGCCGGGTCAGCGTCACCAGGCCGGACCGGGTCTTCTCGTCGGTGACGCCGTACAGGGTGAGCAGGTCGGTGACGTCCCGCTCCTTGAACCGCACCAGGCCGTTTTCCATCCGGCTGATCTTGGACCGGGAGGCCCGGATCTCGTACGCCGCCTGGTCCGGCGTGATGCCGGCCACCTCGCGGAACCGGTGCAGCTGGATTCCGACCAGCATGCGGGGTACGGTCGGGCCTTGAACGTCCCCTGCCCGTCCGTCGTCCCGCTGATCGGTGCTCATCCCTCAACTCCGAGCCGATGAACTGCAGCCAGATTGGTGACGGCGGCACGCACGGGGCACATTATCGCCGTGCCGTGGCACCGCCGGACACCATATTACGCAGGTTTCCGTAATGCCGGGACACCACTCCTGGCGCGCGAGTTCAGGGGCTCAGCCGGATAGTCCCAGGTCGTCGAACTCGCCATTCTTGACCCCGATCAGGAACGCGTCGATCTCGGCCCGGGTATACACCAGGGCGGGCCCGGACGGGTGCCGGGAGTTGCGGACGGCGATGCCGCCGCCATCCAGCTCAGCCACCTCGACGCAGCTCCCGGTGGGGTTGCTGGCCTGGCTCTTGCGCCACCGCGCGGAGACCAGCCGGTCGGCCGGGATGCCGTTGTTGACCTGCATTTTTTACCCTTTTTCTCAGGGGCTGGGAAAAGGAACCGAATGCGAGCGGGTGCGCCAGGACTGCCCCCGTCTGCACTGTGCAGCCTAACAGAGCAAATGCACTTGCATGGACACGTGCAAAGAATTTTTGCAGACGCAACGTGTAGACGCCCAGCGCATGATCGAGATGATTTCGCGCGTGGATACGAAAGGCCGCCGTCAGCAGCGAGTACGCCACATCCGCCGACCCAGGCGACCCAGCCGGCCCGGCCGACCCAGCCGGCCCGATCGCCAGAGCCCCTGGATCGCCGGGGCCGCTACGCGCCCTGATCGCCGCCAAGGGCCCGGAGCTCGCCCCGCACGATCGTCCCGTCTTCGGACCTGACCAGCACGAATCCGGTGCAGCCCGCCGCCTCGAGCCGCTTCAGCTGGGCGCCGAACTTTCCGCTCCGCCGCACCGTCTCCACCACGCGCCCCGGCCCGGCCTGCTCGCGCGTTTCCCGCGCCACCGCGACCGCGTCCGGAACCGGCACGTCGGCCTCGACGAGCACCGCGATCGCGTCCCGGGACTGCTCCCGCGACAGCAGGTCCACGATCCGCTCGAACCCGATGGAGAACCCGCAGGCCGGCACGTCGTGCCCGAGCGACCGCCCGATCAGCTTGTCGTACCGCCCGCCGCCGGCCACCGACCCGTTCATCTCGGGGTGGATGACCTCGAAGACGTGGCCGGTGTAGTAGCCCATGCCGCGCACCAGCGTGGGGTCGAACTGCCAGTTCAGCGGGCGCACCGCCGCCAGCCGCTCGAGCGAGGCGGCCGTCGCGGACAGGTCCGCCACCACCTCGGGCGCCAGCGTGGGCACGCTCCGCGTCAGTGCGTCCGCCAGTTCGTCGGCGGGCACGCCGATCAGTCCCTGGATCTTCTTCTCCGCCGCCGTGACCTGCGCCGGGTCGAACCCGGACTCCAATAGCTCGGCCCGCACCCCGGCCCAGCCGATCTTGTCCAGCTTGTCCACGGTGATGAAGAACTCGTCCTGCCTGCCCGCCGGCACCCCGCAGTCGGCCGCCAGCGCGGCCAGGAACCGCCGGTCCGACACCCGCACCGTGATGCCGGTCAGCCCGATCGCGGCCAGCGCCTCGGTCGTCGCCTCGATCAGCTCCGCCTCGGCCAGCACCGAAGGCTCGCCGATCATGTCGATGTCGCACTGGTAGAACTGCCGGTACCGGCCGCGCTGCGGCCGGTCCGCCCGCCACACCGGTCCCACCTGCAACGACCGGAACGGCATCGGCAGCGACGCGTGGTTGTTCCCGTAGAACCGGGTCAACGGCACGGTCAGGTCGTAGCGCAGCCCCAGGTCGACGAGCTCGCGCAGCGGCGTGCCGGCCGGCATCTCCGGCGGCAGCCCGCGCCGCAGCACCTCGAAGATCAGCTTCTCGTTGTCGCCGCCCTCGCCGCTGCTCAGCCGGTCGATGTGCTCCAGCGCCGGCGTCTCGATCCGCTGGTAGCCGAACCGCCGGTACACCGCGGAGATCGACTCGAGCACATGGTCACGGACAGCGACGTCAGCGGGCAGCAGGTCCCGCATTCCCCTGGCCGGACTGTTGTCGATCTTCATGAGGCCTTCCCTTAGGGCGGTGCCCGAGCGGCACGACCCTCACAAGATTATTCGGAACGGGCCGAGGTTTCCCGCTCCCGCGTCAGCAGCGCGCCCACCTCGAAGGCGAGCAGTACCCCGGTGGCTGCGGGTGCCAGCACGTAACGCACCCCCGGTACCCAGCCGGCGGCCAGCCCGCTCGCGGCGATCCCGCCCAGCACTCCGGCCACCGCCAGGCCCGCCGCGGGCCAGATGACCAGCCCGGCCCGCTTCGGCACCTCCACGCAGCGCTCCACCGAGCCGACGTGCAGCGGAATCCGCGCCCCCGCGGGCAGCACGACCGCGGCCCGACCCGCCGCGATGATCATGGCCAGCGCGAATATCCCGGTCACTACCAGGGACGCCACCACCCTGTCCAGGCTAGCCGGGGATCTCGCCAGGACGGCCAGGATCGGCCCGGAATTCACCTGCCCGGGGTTGCCACCGGTCACGGAGCCGCCTACGTTGGGTAACCAGATGCCGATAACTAAAGCAAGGGGGAAGCATGTCGGAATTCATGGACCAGGCGAAGAAGCTCGCGAGCGAGCACTCCGAGCAGGCGGACCAGGGTCTGGACAAGGCCGCGGAGATGGCCGGCGAAAAGACCGGCGGGAAGTACGACAGCCAGATCCAGGCGGGCGAGCAGAAGGTCGAGGACTACCTCGGCGTCCAGGACCAGGACAACCAGGACAACCAGGGGCAGTAGCCAGGGCTAGGGCACCGGCCAGGCATGATGCCCTACTAGTTCCAGAGGGCCTCGACGTGACGGGCGTCCGTCCCGCAGCACCCGCCCACGATGGCCAGGGCCGGCAGGCCGGCGGCGAGCCGCCGGTGCCGGTCAGCTAGCAAATCAATATCGCCCTCGTCCAGGTCGGCGGCCTCGTCCAGCTCGGCGTGGCTCCGGGTGGAGGCGTTGTAGCGCACGCCGTAGATCCGCTCCCGCCAGGAGCCAGGTTCGGCCAGGGCCGCGGCCACGTGCACCGGGTGCGCACAGTTGACCTGGAAGTACGCCGGGCTGGCCGCGGCGTCGACCTGGGTTATCGCCTCGGCCAGCGACTCACCGCCGGGCAGCCGCCCGTCGGTTTCCGTGGTGAACGAGATGGCCACCGGCACCCCGGCGGAACCGGCGGCGCGGACGATGCCGATCGCCTCGCCGATGCTGGTCAGGGTGTAGGCCGAGACGATGTCGGCGCCGGCCGCGGCCAAGGCCTCGACCTGGGCCGCGTGGTAGCCGGCCGCCTCGTCAGGTCCTGGTTCCTCGCCGGGCTGGTAGCCGTCGCCGCGCGGGCCGACCATGCCGCTGATGACCACGTCGGCCAGGTCGCCGCGGTAACGCTCGCGCAGCTCCGCGAGCATGCCGATCGCGTCCCGGTTGACCCGCGCCAGGTCCGCGGGGGAGTAGCCCAATCGGTCGCCCCAGTCGCTACTCGCACGCCAGGTGGCGGACTCCAGCATCAGCCCGGCGCCGGCCCGCCGGGCGATCGCCGCGTACTCGTCGTAGTACGCCGTCAGCAGCGACCGTCCCGAGAGGCTGTCGACCAGCGGGAACGCGGCGAACAGCGGCAGGTCCACCCCGTGGTGGAAGATCAGGTCGGTTTCCATGCCGCCGTCCGTGACCATCGGGCGGCCGTCCAGCTGCGGCAAGCTCATTGCGTTCACGCTTCCCCCTCCAACCGCGCCCCACTCCCCGCTGAGCCCGTCTCATGCAAAGCTCCGCCAACGATCGCAATAACGAGGCTGTAACCTTTTCCGCCCAAGTCTCCACATCAACGCGCATTTCGGCTCAGATAAGGTTCAGCCGAATATTTTGTATACGCACCGCGGCCTGGGCGTAACCACAAGGGAGGCTTAGTGGGCGTGATCTCTCGCCCGGTCCGCGCAGGCACCGTCGCCATCATGGGACTGGCCATCACCGCGTTCACCGGAACGCTCGCTTCGGCGGGCGCTGCTACTCCGGCACCAGGTGCCAACCTGGGCTACGTGGCGCTCGCCAACAGCGTGCCGCCGACGACCGACAATGTCACCGGCAGCTACTCCAGCTCGAAGATGCAGATCGAGGTGGCCGTCGCCCCGCGTGACGAGGCCGGGTTGAACACCACGCTGGCCGCGTTGTACGACAAGAACAGCCCGTCCTACCACCACTGGCTGACCAGCGGGCAGTTCGACGCCCGTTACGCGCCCACCCCCGCGGCCCGGACCGCGGTAGCCAAGTTCCTGAGCAGCAGCGGCCTGAGCGTGGTGCCGTCGGGTTCGCCGTACCTGGTGCGCGCCACCGGATCGAGCGCCCAGATCCAGCGGACCTTCCACACCCAGCTGAACACCTTCAAGGACCCGCAAGGCACCAAGTACTTCGCCAACTCCACGCCCGTCTACATGCCGAGCTCGCTCGCGGGCGCCTCCTTGGGCGTGATCGGGCTGACGAACACGGTGCGCGACGCCCAGCACGTCTACCGCATCAACAACACGATGCGCAGGCCCGCGAAGGCGGCGTCGACGACCAGTTGCGAGACGCCATACCCCACCGCCCAGCAGCTATTCGACAACATCATCGGCGGCCAGCCGCTGTCCCTCGGTTACGGCGCTGGTCCTGGCTGCAGCGGCCTGACGCCGTCGCAGGACAACTCGCTCTACGGCGCGCCCAACCTCGGCGCGCGCGGCAAGGGCAAGGGCGTCGACATCGCGGTGTTCGAGCTCTCCGCCTACCTGCACTCCGACATAGCCACCTGGGCGCACCAGTTCTACGGGCCCGGCTACAACCCGCCGCTCGTCGACGTGAACGTCGACGGCGGACCGCTGAACCCGCAGTGCCCGGCCGGCGACACCTGCCCGCCGGAATTCAACGGTTACTCCGGCGACATCGAAGTGGTCGCCGACATCGAAACGCAGCTGGCCATCGCGCCCGACGTCAGCCACCTCATCGTCTACAACGCGCCGAACGACTTCACCGGCCAGACTGCTCTCGACGAGTACGCCGCGATCGCCAAGGCCAACGTGGCCGACTCGGTGAGCTCGAGCTGGGCCGTCTGCGAGAACGATGTGACCGCTGGCTACGTCCAGGCCGAGAACACCATCTTCCGGCAGATGGCCGCGCAGGGGCAGAGCGTATTCGGGGCCGAAGGTGACACCGGCGCCTTCTCGTGCATCCGCTCGGACGGCCACACCAACGTCAACCTTCTCGACCCGCCCGCTCAGCCCTGGGTGACCAGCGTCGGCGGCACGTCGTTTGAGAACTTCAACCCGGGCACGAACCCGAAGCCGCGTTACCCGCGGGTTGGCGAGGCTGTGTGGAACGTGCAGAACCTGTGCAGCAACGCGGCGCCCAGCCCGGCCAACGACAACCAGGGCGGCTTCTTCTGGTGCGCGGCCACCGGAGCCGCCGGCGGCGGGTCCAGCCAGTACTGGGGCATGCCCTCGTACCAGCGGGGCCCGGGGGTCATCAACTCCAACACCACCGTCGGTAACGGCACGACCCATTGCTCGCTCGCCAAGATCGGCACGCCGTGCCGGGAGGCGCCGGACATCTCCGCCAACGCCGACGAGTTCACGCCGTACGCCGAGTACTGCACCGGCAACGCGAACACCCCGTTCAGCGTGTGCGCGACGTTCAGCGGCAGCCAGCCGGTGCCCGGCTGGTTCGGCATCGGCGGGACCAGCCTGTCCTCGCCACTGGTCTCGGCGATCGTCGCCGACCGGGATAGCCTGCACGGAAACCGCGCTGGCAACATCAACCGGGCACTATACCGGGAGTACCAGATCGCTCCGTCGCTCTTCTTCCACGACGTCACCGGGGCAGGCCACATCGCCAAGAACAACGGCCTGTTCCCCGCGGTGCGCGGATACGACCTGGCGACCGGGATCGGCACGATCAAGATGGCGCCGTTCATCATCGGTTCCTTCTAGAAACAACCCGCCGGCGGCGGGGACGGGATCCTCCCGTCCCCGCCGTCCGCATGTGCGGCCCCGGTAGGGTGGGGCATCGTGTCGACAAACCATGAGCTGCGGCTGTACAACTCGCTGGGCCGGCGGATGGAGGACTTCACCCCGGCCGCCGCGGTG
>Ga0207683_10004655_pt1 | contig 11823 bp, 10 predicted proteins | sample KBSM73metaG_FD_184333 | JGI IMG/M metagenome (GOLD analysis project Ga0207683, IMG submission 184333) | Miscanthus rhizosphere microbial communities from Kellogg Biological Station, Michigan, USA - KBS M7-3 metaG (SPAdes) (version 2) | ecosystem: Host-associated > Plants > Roots > Rhizosphere >...
CGCCGACGCCGAGCTGCGCACCGGTGGCCGGCATGATCTGCATCACGCCTATGGCGCCGACGTGGCTCTTGGCGTTCTGATTGAGCTGCGATTCCTGGTACCCCTGCGCTGCCAGCATCAGCGGATCGAATCCGTATTTCCCCCCATACTTTTCGAAGATCGCAAGCGTTTCCTTGAAGCGCTTCCACTCTGCGGTCCCGGTCGGGTCCTTGAGCTCCTTGATGCGCTTCATGTAGCTGCTCATCCGGTAATCGGCCACGCCGTTCTTGAGCGCCCAGTTCTGAAAGAAGTCGGCAATTTCCGCCTTGAGCTTGGGGCTGTCCTTGCGGATGGCCCAGCCCGTCTTTGCGCCCTCGCGCAGCACCAGGTCGTTGCGCGGCGTCACGTTGGGCAGCACCTGTGCCCACATCCGCGCCTTCCAGTCGTCGACGACCATGATCTGCAGCAGACCGGCGTTCAGCATGTCCATCATGTCCTCGTCCTCGAGCGATTCGGGAACCAGGACGAGCTCGATCTGCGGCTTGCCGTCCTTCTGCAGCTTTTCGTTCAGCGCAACCAGGCTCTCGTAATACGACGATGCCTTGCGGACGTGGACCTTCCTGCCGGACAGGTCCTCAAGCGATTTCAGCTCCCGGCTCGACGGCCCCGTCACGACCACTTCGTTGATCGTCCGCCGGCCCTCGTCGCCCGGCACGAAGTCCACGCTCTTGAGCCGCTCGTCGGTGACCGTCAGGTTTCCGATGGAGACGTCGGCGAGTCCTTCGACGAGGTACGGCAGCAGCTTGTCGCGCGTGGCCGGAGCGATGTAGACCGTCAGCGGACGCTTGCCGAGTTGCTTCGCATACTTGAGGTTGATGTAGCGCTCCCAGTCGCGGGCGAGCTCCACCGCAATGCCGCGCTCGCGGCCCTTGTCGTTGTAGTAGAGCGAGCGCGAGAACGGCGCGTAGATGCGGACCATCCGGCGTTCGAGCATTTTGTCGAAATCGCCGGCCCAGGACCTGTTCGCGATTTGCAGCTTCCGCGGCGCGCCGGTGTCGTCCGCCTTTCCTGCCGCCAAGGATGCAGGAACGCCCTGCCCGTAGACACATGCACCCATCGTGACCGTCGCAATTGCCGCCATCGTCCGAACGAGGTGCACGGTCATTCTTGTTCTCCTTCGATTCACGTTTTGGTCTCGCGCTCGCGAGCGTCCAGCGACCGCGTGCGCCGCGCGTCACCGCGCTTCCGTTCGGAAATTTTTACAGATCCTTGTCCGCTACGTTGAGGAAGCTACAGAATCGCGACCCAAGGCTATGTTTTGCATCAATATTTTGAATTTCGCCCACGACGGCATGAACGTTGCTGATTGCTCTCCGGCAGCCCGGTGAGAGTTGCCGGCGGAATGGACCAACAGCGCTTCCGCGATCCGGGTCGCTCAGTGAAATTTTGGCGCATCCGCGACGTGCGGCGATCACCCGTGCGCGCGGCGAACGGAAGTGGCAAGGGGGTAGCGGCAGAGGGGGATCGGCTTGCAGCGGAGCCGATCGGGGAAAAGGCTGCGTCTTGCGACGCGGCCTTTTCTCTTTTGGATGGACCGGTTATGAACCCGGCATGGGCGACGCACCACGATCGCAAAACTTTACAATGCCTTGCGTCGCGATCCTCTCGCAGGATCGTCGATACCGCCCAGAGCGTAGCCTCGATCGAGCTCTGATGTATACCCATATTTTCAACGTTATAGGGTTAGCTGCTCGAGAGAAATCTCCGATGGCTTTCCACTGATTGCATCGGCAACGACCCGACCGCTGCCGAGCGCCAGCGTCCAGCCCAATGCCCCCTGTCCACAGTTCACGTACAGCGACTTGACCGATGTCGCGCCCAGCAGCGGTGAGCCCTTCGGGGTCGCCGGGCGAAGACCGGTCCAGGGCTGCATCGTTTCAAGGGGCGCCTCGAAGTCCGTTGATTGCGGAAAAGCCGCGCGCGACTCCGTGACCAGTTGCGCCACGCGGACAGGATCGGGCCGCGTCGAATAGCCGGCGATGTCCGCCATGCCGGCCACACGCAGGGTCGCACGGTCGCCCTGCGTCAACGGCGCGTATACGATCTTGCGCTTGAAATCCGTGATGCTCACCTTGGGCGACTGTCCCGTGGCGGGCAGCGTCAGGCTGTAGCCCTTCAGCGGATAGACCGGCAGGTGAATGTCGACCGACCGCGTGAGCCACGGCGTTTGCGCACCTAGCGCCACGACGAAGGCGTCGGCATCGAGCTCCCCGGCGCTCGTCCGGACGTGCGAAACCCGCTCCCCGGTGCGGACCAGCCGGTCGATCGTGGCGCCCAGCTCGAATCGCACACCGAGTGACATCAGGCGTCGCTCCAACCCGACGCAGAAGCGATAGCAGTCGCCGACCTCTTCGCTCGGGGTGTAGATGCCACCCTTGAGGCGCGCGGCGAGCCGCGACCCTTCGCCGCCCAGCGCCGGCTCGATCCCGATGCACTCGTCGCGCGTCAGCGCCTCCTGCTCGCAGCCGAGCGTGCGCTGGTACTCCACGAGCCGTCGCGCGGCGTCGAAGCTCTTGACGTCGGAATGCACGACGAGCTTGCCGTTCTTCGCGTGGCCGAACTCGATCGCCTCGACCGCCTGAAACTCGGCCATCAGGCGCCGGCTATAAAACGACAGCGCGAGGAGACGCCGCGTCGTCAGGTCGCTCTGTCTGGCATTGCAAGCCAGCACGAATTCGAACAGCCACCGCCACTGGTGCGGGTCGATGGCGGGATAGAAGCGGAGCGGTGAGTCGCGGCGCAGCAGCCATGGCGGTATCTTGGGCAGCACCCCGGGACCGGCCAGCGGCGCGACGTAGCTGTAGGAAAGCTGAGCGCCGTTGGCGAAGCTTGTCTCGAGCGCCACGCCGTCGTTTCGATCCACCACCACGACTTCATGGCCGTCCCGAACCAGGTAGTAGGCGGTGGCGAGGCCGACGACGCCTGCGCCGAGGACGGCGACCCGCACGTGATTACGTCACGCCGCGAAGCGCGAACGTCGCGAGCGCTTCGATCACTTCGGGCGCCTCGCCCGCGGCCATCGACACCTCGAATTCGACGTCGGGTGCAGCCGCTTTCGCGGATTCAAGCTGTACGGGAAAATCCTCGCGCAAGTGCCCGCCGCGACCGAAAAAAAGCGGTACGACGCGAATCTGCCGGGCCCCCTGGCGCGCGAGCTCCGCGGTGGCCGCAGTCAGATCCGGATTCATGTGCTCGAGGAAGGCCAACGCGACCGGGATGTCGGGTCGCAGTGCTGCGACCCTTTGCGCGATCTGCCGAAAAGGCTCCGCCCAGCGGGGATCGCGCGCGCCGTGGGCGTAGAGAATCAGCGCCTGATCCGCCATGCCGGATTATAGGCAGGGGACGCGCGCGTGCGCCAAAGCCTTGAATCGCCTAGGCGGCCACCATATAGCTCTCGGAGATAACTGGATAGCGATTGATTCGTTTGAATTATTTGGTGTGCCCCCTACCCTACCGTTCTGAAAGGGGCCCATCGCGCCATGTATCGCTACGACCATTTCGACCGGCGCATCGTCGCCGAACGCGTCGCACAGTTCCGCGGGCAGACCCAGCGGTTTCTCGCCGGCACCTTGAGCGAGGACGACTTCCGGCCGCTGCGGCTGCAAAACGGGCTGTACATCCAGAAGTATGCCCCGATGCTGCGCATCGCCATTCCCTACGGAATGCTGTCGACGACGCAGCTCCGCGCGCTTGCCCATATCTCCCGCAAGTACGATCGCGCGTACGGCCACTTCACCACGCGTCAGAACCTGCAGCTCAACTGGCCCAAGCTCGAGGATGTCCCCGATATCCTGGACGAGCTGTCCCGCGTCGAGATGCACGCGATCCAGACGTCGGGTAACTGCGTGCGCAACATCACGAGCGACCATTTCGCCGGCGTTGCAGGCGACGAGGTGGTGGATCCCCGACCGTATTGCGAGCTGGTGCGGCAGTGGTCGACCTTTCATCCGGAGTTCGCCTACCTGCCCCGCAAATTCAAGATCGCGATCACGGCTGCGACCACCGACCGGGCGGCGATCCTCGTGCACGACATCGGCCTGCAGATCGTGAAGGATGACACCGGCGCGATCGGGTTCCGGGTAATCGTCGGCGGCGGCCTCGGCCGCACGCCCATCATCGGGCACGTGATCCGCGAGTTCCTGCCGCGCGAGGAGATCCTGAACTACCTCGATGCGATCCTGCGGGTCTACAACCGATATGGCCGACGCGACAACAAGTTCAAGGCGCGCATCAAGATCCTGGTCAAGGAGCGCACGCCCGTCGTGTTTGCGCGCGACGTCGAGGCCGAATGGGAGCATGTCAAAGGCGGTCCCGCGACCGTCCCCGATGCCGAGATCGATCGCATTGCCGCGCACTTCCCGGCTCCCGCCTATCAATCGTTCGCGGGGGACGATGCCGGTTACAAGTCCGAGCTCGCCGACAATCGCGCCTTTGCCAACTGGGCGAAGCGCAACGTGCATCCCCACAAGGTGCCCGGCTACGCTGTCGTGACGCTATCGCTCAAGAAGACCGGCGTGCCACCCGGCGACGTGACATCCGACCAAATGGATGCGATCGCGGACCTGGCCGACCATTACACCTTCGGCGAGCTCCGCGTGTCGCACGAGCAGAACCTGATCTTTGCCGACGTGCGGCAATGTGACCTGTTCGCGCTGTGGACGGAGTTGCGCGCGCAGGGCGTCGCGACGCCGAACATCGGGCTCCTCACCAACATCGTCTGCTGCCCGGGCGGGGACTTCTGTTCGCTCGCGAACGCGAAGTCGATTCCCATCGCCGAGGCCATCCAGCAGCGCTTCGACGATCTCGACTACCTGCACGACATCGGCGAGCTCGACCTCAACATCTCCGGCTGCATGAATGCATGCGGTCACCATCACGTCGGACACATCGGCATCCTCGGCGTCGACAAGAACGGCAGCGAGTGGTACCAGGTGTCGATCGGAGGCACGCAGGGCGGTTCGGCGGCATTGGGCAAGGTCATCGGCCCGTCGTTCGCCGCGCGCGAGATGCCCGATGTCATCGCGCGCTTGATCGACACGTACCTTTCGCACCGGCATGAGGACGAGCGCTTCGTCGATACGGTGCATCGCCTCGGTATCGACCCATTCAAGGAGCGCGTCTATGCCTCAACTCATTAAGAATGCCGCGGTGTCCGACGATGCGTGGACGGTCGTTCGCGACGCTGCCGCTGTCGATGCGCTTCCTGCAGGTCCCGTGATCGTGCCTTTCGGCCTGTGGCGTACCGAGCGCGCCGCGCTGCTCGCGCGCGGCAGCGTTGGCGTCTGGCTCGCTCCTTCGGATGACCCCGCCGCAATCGCCGACGACGCCGCGCAGCTGCCCGTCATCGCCGTCGACTTCCCGCAGTTCACCGATGGACGCGGCTATTCGACGGGTCGTCTTCTGCGTGAGCGCTTCGGTTATTCGGGCGAGCTTCGCGCCATCGGCGACGTGCACCGCGATCAGCTTTACTACCTGTCGCAATGCGGCTTCGACGCGTTCGCGCTCGCGAACGGCCACCCGTTGGATGCGGCGCTTGCGAGCCTTTCCGATTTCGCGGATGGCTATCAGCTGACGAACCGCCGCACGCCGTGGTTCCGTCGGCGCGGACCGAACCACGCCGTCGTCGAGTGATGGCCCGCGAGGAAGTGACGCTCGAGGACGTGCAGCTCGCGGACAAGGTCGGTGCCGCCACCGAGTTGCTCCGGCGGATTGCACACACGCACGCACCTTCTGGGCTGGCGTCGAGCTTCGGCGCCGAAGACATGGTGCTGATCGACATGATCGCGCGCGCGACACTCCCGATCGATGTCTTCACGCTGGATACCGGGCGCCTCCCCGACGAAACGCATGCGCTGATCGACCGTGTGCGCAGCGTTTACCGAATCGAGATCGACGTGCATTTTCCGGCAGCGCCGGTGGTCGAGCCGTTTGTCCGCCTGCACGGTGTCAATGCGTTCTACGAAAGCGCCGCGCTGCGCGAGCGCTGCTGCGAGATCCGCAAGGCGGAGCCGCTGTTGCGCGCGCTCGCCGGACGCCGGTCGTGGATCACGGGCTTGCGGCGGGAGCAATCGGTCACCCGGCGCGAAATCGCGACGGAGGAATGGGACGTCGTGCACGGTCTTGCGAAGTTCAACCCCATCGCCGATTGGACGCGCGGCGAGGTATGGAGCTACATCAGAATGCATCATGTGCCTTACAACGCGCTCCACGATCAAGGCTATGCGAGCATCGGCTGCGCCCCGTGCACGCGGGCCATCGAGCCCGGCGAGGACGAGCGCGCTGGGCGCTGGTGGTGGGAGAACCCCGAGCGCAAGGAATGCGGACTGCATCGCCGCCCCGGCGCCATTCCCATCGTTCCCGCGCGAACGGGAGCGGCGGCATGAGTGCGCCGGGCCGTTCCCAAGCACGAATTGCCCCGCAGCGCGAAGCGCGAAGGGTGGTTCAATCCCGCGCGCCGGGCCATTCCCGAGCGCGGAGGGCAATTCAATGAGCGCGCTCGCCGAACTCGCGCTGCCTGGCGCCGCCAACGATGTTTCGTGGTCGGCCCCGGCGGGCGCCGACTTGAGCCATCTCGACTGGCTGGAGACGGAGGCGATCCACATCCTGCGTGAAGTCGCCGGGCAGTGCGCAAATCCCGCCCTGCTCTTCTCGGGCGGAAAGGATTCGCTCGTGATGCTACGGCTCGCCGAAAAGGCATTCCGTCCGTGGGCTTTTCCGTTTCCGCTGCTCCACATCGACACGGGCCACAATTTCGACGAGGTCATCGCGTTTCGCGATCACCGCTCGGCGGAGCTTGGCGAACGCCTTATCGTACGTTCCGTCGAGGATTCCATCGCGCGCGGTCGCGTCGTGTTGCGCGACCCGGGCGAAAGCCGCAACCGCCATCAATCCGTCACGTTGCTCGACGCGATCGAGGAGTTTGGTTTCGATGCGCTGATCGGCGGCGCGCGGCGCGACGAGGAAAAGGCGCGCGCCAAGGAACGGGTCTTTTCGTTCCGCGACGCCTTTGGCCAATGGGATCCCAAGAATCAGCGGCCCGAGCTGTGGAACGTGTACAACGCTCGCGTCCACAAGGGCGAGCATGTCCGCGTGTTTCCGATCTCGAACTGGACGGAGCTCGACGTGTGGCAGTACATCGCGCGCGAGCATCTCGAAGTGCCCGCGATCTATTTCGCGCATCCACGGCAGGTGGTCCGCCGCGGCGACCTGCTGGCACCGGTCACTCCATTGACGCTGCCGCGCGACGGAGAACGTGTCGAGACGATCTCGGTGCGCTTTCGCACGGTTGGTGACATCACGTGCACCGCGCCGGTGGCATCGGACGCCGCCAGCGTCGACGAAATCATTGCCGAAACCGTCGGCACCACGATTACAGAGCGAGGTGCGACGCGCCTCGACGACCAGACCAACGAGGCGTCGATGGAGTTGCGCAAGAAGGAAGGCTACTTCTGATGGCCGCGCGCGAGTCCTTCGAAGCGCTCGATCACGGCGTGCTGCGGTTCCTGACCGCCGGCAGCGTGGACGACGGCAAGAGCACCCTGATCGGTCGCCTGCTCTACGACACACGCTCCATTCTCGCGGACCAGCTCGCCGCCATCGAGCGCACGTCGGCGCGCCGGGGAGGACCGCTCGACCTGTCGCTGTTGACGGATGGACTCACCGCCGAGCGCGAGCAAGGCATCACGATCGACGTGGCGTACCGCTATTTCGCGACCGCGCATCGCAAGTTCATCGTCGCCGATGCGCCGGGCCACGTGCAATACACGCGGAACATGGTCACGGCGGCGTCCACGGCGCAGCTCGCGATCCTGCTGGTGGACGCCGAGCACGGCATCGTGGAGCAGACGCGACGCCACGCCGCCCTTGCGCACCTGGTCGGCGTGCGGGACCTGGTTGTCGCCGTGAACAAGATGGATCTCGTCGACTTTGGCGAAGAGGTGTTCGCGGCGATCGTGGCCGATTTTGCTGCGTTCGCCGAAGGCCACGGCATCGACGGCGTCCGCTTCATCCCGATGTCGGCACGCGACGGCGACATGGTGGTCGATCGCGGCGAACGGCTCGACTGGTACGACGGGCCTACGCTCCTGCAGGTTCTCGAGGCCGCCGACGTCTCGCGCGTCGACGCCGGCACGGCGCTGCGGCTGCCGGTTCAATTCGTCGCCCGGCCCGATGGTACGCGACCACGCGCCTATCTCGGCCGCATCGAATCGGGGACAATCGCCACCGGCGACACAGTCATCGTGCTCCCGTCCGGACGCACGACGCGCGTTCGCGCGCTGTGGACGAACGAGGGCACCCGCGAATCCGCCGGCGTGCATGCCTCGGTGGCCGTCGAGCTCGAGGATGAGCTGGACATTTCGCGCGGCGATCTCATCGTCCATGGCGCTCACGCGCCGGAAGCGGCGCGCACGTTCGAGGCCGATATTGCCTGGCTCGGCACGGCGCGACTCGACTTGCGCCGAACGTACGCGCTCCGTCATACGACACGGGACGTGCGGGCGCGCGTAACCCGCGTCGAGGATCGCTGGAACGTGCACACGCAACGGCGCGAGCCGGCGCCCGATGCGCTCGCGATGAACGACATCGGCCGCGTGCATCTCAGCCTGGCGCAGCCGGTGTTCCCGGATCGCTACGACGAAAACCGGGCCACCGGCAGCTTCATCCTCATCGACGAAGCGACCAACGATACGGTCGCGGCAGGCATGATCAGGGAGCCCCGGCGCGAACGCGTCCCCTCTGGGGGCGCAACGGCCGCATCAGCGGCAAGCGTAGAGCTCGTCACGTGACAGGTACCGTCTACCTGGTCGGCGCGGGCCCCGGTGCCCCAGACCTCCTGACGCTGCGCGCGGCAAGATTGCTGGCCGCGGCCGACATCGTCTTCCACGACGCGCTCGTGCATCCCGAGACGCTGGCGCTCGCCGCGCGCGCCGAGAAGATCGCCGTGGGCAAGCGATGCGGCAAGCACTCGACCGCGCAGCGGTTCATCAACAAGCGGCTGGTGGATGCGGCGGCAACCCATGGTGTCGTCGTGCGCCTGAAGGGTGGCGATCCGCTTCTCTTTGGCCGTGCGCAGGAAGAGATCGCGGCATTCGAAGCGGCCGGCATCGCCTATGAAGTCGTGCCGGGCATCACGGCGGCGCTGGCTTCCGCTGCGGCGATCGGCACATCGCTGTCGCAGCGCGGAACCGTGCGCAGCATCGCGCTCGCGACACCGCGGGTCGGCGCAGGCGAAGACGTGAGCGATTGGGCGCGCGGATTCGCGAGCGCGGATGCCGGCGCGATTTACATGGGGGTCGGCGACGCGGCCGCAGTGGCTGCGGCGTTGCGCGCGGCTGGCAAGCCGTCGTCATTGCCGGTTGTCATCGTCGAGAACGCCTCGCTGCCTTCGCAACGTATCGTGTACACGACGTTGGCGAGATTGCCGGTGCTCGACACCAGCCAGTTCACCGGCCCCGCGCTGTTGCTGATCGGACCGCAATTCGTCGATCGCCGCGCCGCAACGCTCAATCTCGATGAAATAGCGACGCAGCTCCGGAGGGTCCATGGCTGAGTTCCGATGTCGACGCGTTTCCCATTACTGCACGAGCCGCCACAGCGGCTTTTTTCGGCACCTATATATAGCTAGAAGTTCTCACAAGTAATTTGCTTATTCCGGAGATCCCCGAACATGAAACTTGACACCTGGCTTCGCATCGTCACCTTCGGCAGCGCGTTGGCATCGACCACCGCCATCGCGGACGTCACGCTCCTCAACGTCTCCTACGATCCGACCCGCGAGCTGTATCAGGACTTCAACGCGGCCTTTGCCAGGCAATGGCAGGCAAAGACTGGCGAGAAGGTCGTCATCCGGCAATCGCATGGAGGATCCGGCAAGCAGGCCCGCACGGTGATCGACGGACTCGACGCCGATGTCGTGACACTGGCGCTTGCATCCGACATCAACGCCATCTCGGATCACGCGAAGCTTCTATCCCCGGACTGGCAAAAGCGGCTGCCGCACAACAGCACGCCGTACACGTCGACGATAGTCTTCCTCGTGCGGAAGGGGAATCCCAAGGGCATCAAGGATTGGGACGATCTCGTGAAGCCCGGCGTTGCGGTGATCACGCCCAATCCCAAGACGTCGGGTGGCGCGCAGTGGAACTATCTTGCAGCGTGGGAATTCGGCAAGCGCAAATACGGCAGCGACGAGAAGGCGCGCGATTTCGTCACCCGCATCTACAAGAACGTTCCGGTGCTCGACTCTGGCGCGCGCGGATCGACGACGACCTTCGTCGAGCGCAACGTCGGCGACGTGCTGCTCGCGTGGGAGAACGAGGCTCTGCTCGCGCTCAAGGAATTCGGTCCCGGCAAATTCGAGATCGTTGCGCCGTCGCTGTCGATCCTCGCGGAGCCGCCGGTCGCGGTAGTGGACCGCAACGTCGACAAGAAGGGCACGCGCAAGGTCGCCGAAGCCTATCTGCAGTATTTGTACAGCGAGGAAGGCCAGGAGATCGCCGCGCGCAACTTCTATCGTGCGACGGATCCGAAGGTGGCCGCCAAACACGCACAGCAGTTCCCGCAGATCACGCTTGTCACGATCGATGGCGCGTTCGGCGGCTGGCGCAATGCGACGAAGACGCACTTCGCCGATGGGGGCACGTTCGACCAGATCTACCAGCCCGCACTCGCCAAGTGAGTCGGACGATGACGCCGCGGACCGCCGCGGCCTCGCACGCGCGGGCGCTGTTCCCGTTTGCAACCCGCACGCCGGTGCTCGTCGTGCCGGGATTGAACGACAGCGCTCCTGGCCACTGGCAATCGCTGTGGCTCGAGCGATATCGGGAGTTCGAGCGGGTCGTCCAGGAAGACTTCTCGACACTTGTGCTCGAGCGATGGTCTGCGGCGGTAGGTCGCGCCATCGACGCTGCAGGGTCGCCACCGCTCGTGATCGCGCACAGCTTCGGTTGCCTCGCCGCTGTTCATGCAGCCGTGCAGCCCGGGCGTCGTGTGGCGGCAGTCATGCTGGTTGCTCCGACCGACCCCGATCGCTTCGGTGTGCGTCCCCAGCTCTCCCGGCGACCCCTGCCGTTTCCGACGACGCTTGCTGCCAGCACGGACGATCCATGGATCAAGCTCGTGAAGGCAGGTGCACTGGCGTCGCAGTGGGGCAGCACATTCGTCGCGTTCACCAACGCCGGTCACATCAATGTCGAATCGGGTCATGGTGACTGGCCCGCCGGATTCGCGCTGCTGCGCGATTTGGCGGAGCGCGCGGCGGCCAAGCCCGTCGCGGTGAACTGATCCTCGATGCCGATGGATGCCTCCCGCATGGCCACGCCTACCGCGCACGGTGATGCGATCCTCCTCGGTCGCGACTTCGCGATCGCGCGTGCGTTCGACGCAGACGGTGCCGTGGCGGTGCGCGCGCAAACGTCCGTGCGGCGCGGACGCAACGTGCTCCCCGGGTTCGGCCTCTCGCTCGGCATCACGCTCGTCTATCTCGGCCTGATCGTGCTGATCCCACTCGCGGCAGCGTTCATCAAGACAAGCGCGCTGTCGTGGCCCGCGTACGTCGCCATCGTCACGCGACCGAGCGCGCCGTCCCATGCGAGGTCGCGGCACACGTTCTTCGCGCCCGCCGTCGCCTGCACGCAATCGTCGGCGCCCGTCGCCGAGCCCTCGCGCACGTCGTAGCCGTACTTCGCGACCAGGCAGAGATCGCAGGTGCCATCGCCGCGCCAGGCGTCGTCACACGGGAGCTTGGCATAGGCGGTCCGCGCGAAGTCGCGCGGCGCCACCAGC
>Ga0207683_10004657_pt1 | contig 11821 bp, 9 predicted proteins | sample KBSM73metaG_FD_184333 | JGI IMG/M metagenome (GOLD analysis project Ga0207683, IMG submission 184333) | Miscanthus rhizosphere microbial communities from Kellogg Biological Station, Michigan, USA - KBS M7-3 metaG (SPAdes) (version 2) | ecosystem: Host-associated > Plants > Roots > Rhizosphere >...
CGGCTGATCCCGTGCGATTTCATCGGCTTTTGCCGGCCGCCTGGTGAACTGCGCGATCAGCACGATCTGCTGATGGCGAACCTGTTCGCCCAAAGCGAGGCGCTGGCGTTCGGCAAGACGGCCGAACAGGTGCGCGCCGAGGGCACGCCGGAATGGCTCGTGCCGCACCGCTGCTTCGATGGCAACCGGCCGAGCAACACGATTCTCGCCGACAGCCTGACGCCGCACACGCTCGGCGCGTTGATTGCGCTGTACGAACACGTCACGTTCGTCCAGGGCGTGATCTGGAACGTCAACTCGTTCGATCAGTGGGGCGTCGAGCTCGGCAAGGAACTGGCCAAGCGCACCCAGGCCGAGATTGCGAGCGCCGACGAGCCGGAATTGGCGCACGACAGTTCGACGAACGCGCTGATCCGGCGTTATCGAGAGCGCCGGACCTAGCGAACCGGGTGATCATTCCGGGCCGTCATCCCAAGCCGTCCTCCAGGCATCATCCGAAGCGTCATCCCAGCGCAGGCTGGGATCCAGTTCTTCTGCAGTCCGGTGAAAGAACTGGATTCCAGCCTGCGCTGGAATGACGAGCAAGGATAAGCAAGCTCTTTTTGAAGCCATCCCGGTTGGCTGTTCACTCCTGACAGGATGTGTCAGGAACGCAACAAGTGGAAAAATTCACGCTACCGTCACATTTTTTGATACCCTCAACAAGTTGGTGCGGAGTCAATTGCCGGCGCGGTCTCGAGCGCAGCAACGCACACGGAACAAGTGCCGAGGGAGTCCCCGGCAAGTCAGGGGAGAGGCGGAGCGCACCAGTCGAAAACGCCAGCCTAAACGGCTGTGCGGCCCTGCGGCAGCGAGGTCGGTTAGGCGATGACGATGTCTGCGACAGCTTCCAGCCCGCGATTTCGTGCGTTCATCAGCTACAGCCATCAGGACCAGTTGTGGGCGCAGTGGCTGCACAAGACGCTTGAGTCGTATCGCGTCCCGCGCAAGCTGGTCGGGCAAACAACTGCGGCGGGCGTGATCCCGGATCGGCTGGCGCCGATATTCCGCGATCGCGATGAATTGCCAAGTGCAACGGATCTCAATCGCAAGGTCAACGAGGCGCTCGGCGACTCCGCCAACCTGATCGTCGTGTGTTCGCCGCGTTCGGCCGCGTCGCGCTGGGTCAATGAGGAAGTGCTTGCCTTCAAGCGCCTCGGGCGTGCCGATCGCATCTTCTGCCTGATCGTCGACGGCGAGCCGAACGCAACCGATCTGGCAGGCCATGCCGCCGAGGAATGCTTCGCGCCGGCGCTGCGTTTCGAGATCGGACCCGACGGACAACCAACGCAACAGCGCACCGAGCCGATCGCCGCCGACGCACGGACGGGCAAGGACGGCAAGGCGAACGCGAAACTCAAGCTGATCGCCGGGATGCTCGACGTCGGTTTCGATGCTCTGAAGCAGCGCGAATTGCACCGGCGCAATCGGCGCATGGCGGCGATCACGGCGCTGGCCGTTGTCGTCATGCTGATAACCACGACGCTGGCGATCACGGCGATCGTCGCGCGCGGCGACGCCGAGCGGCGGCAGAAACAGGCGGAAGAACTGGTCAACTTCATGCTCGGCGATCTGAACGACAAGCTCGCTGAAGTGCACAGGCTCGACATCCTTCAAGTCGTGGACGACAAGGCGATGGCGTATTTCGCGTCGTTGCCCACCAAAGACGTCACGGACGCGGCGCTGGCGCAGCGTGTCACGGCCTTGGAGAAGATAGGTGGGGTGCGTTTTGATCAAGGCCAAGCGCCGGCGGCGCTAGAGGCCTACACAGCAGCGTCGACACTTGCAGCCGAACTCGCGCAGCGTGCACCCGGCGATATGACGCGAAAGGCGGCGTATGCGGACAGTTTGAAATGGGTGGGGCAGGCTTATTGGTTTCGCGGGGACCTGGACGACGCTCTGCAGAAGTTCCAGGCAGCCAGCGTTATTTTGCAAGAAGTGGTCGCAGCCAACCCGGACGACGGCGAGGCGGCCTTCAAGCTCGCCGCGGCGCGCAACAATGCTGGCCGCGTACTGGAATCACGCGGGGATTTCGCAGCGACTGCAAAAGAGTATGAGGCGGTGCTCAAGATCCGCGAAGAGCTCAGTGCGCGAGATCCAACAGATGCGCGCTCACGGTCGTATCTCGGAGATGCATACAACAATCTCGGCAAGCTTGCGCTTTCGCAGGGACAGATCGACAAGGCCGTTGCCAACTATCGTGCAGACCAGCGCATCAAGGCCGAGTTGGCTGCGGCGGATGTCAAGAACAACGACGCGCAGGAGAGTCTTCTGCTAAGCAACGCAATACTCGGTCGCGCGCTCGGAATTTGCGGGGAGATCGATGCCGCAATCCGCTACACCGCGGCAGCGGTGTCCTCGGCAAAGAGCCTGATGGCATTCGACCTTACGTACACCGACTGGCAGGAATACGTCGGCCTATACAGTCAACAGCTTGGTGGCCTGCTTCGACAGCGAGGGCGCCTGAGTGAGGCAGCGGCAGCCGATGTGGAAGCCGTTCGGGTACTCTCGGAACTGGTGACCAAGGACGCCACTCGTGCGGAGTGGCATCAGGAACTAGCCCAAAGTCAGATTGAAAGTGCGCGACTCCGATCGGCCCAGGGTGATGTAACATCGGCGGAGAGTCTCGTCGGAAAGGCGCTGGACATTCTCAAGAGCGCTCATACGAAGGACGCGAACAATCGCAGCCTGACTCTCCTTTTGACGCAAGCACACGTCGTGGCCGGGCAGACTGCTGCCGCGCGCGATGATCAAGCCGCCGCGAGAAACAACTGGATTGAGGCGCGCAACGCGATCGCCGCCATGGCGCAAACAGGCGATGACCCGAATTTCCTGGCGGCGTGGACTACCACGCTGCTTCTGTTGGAGGAGCGCGAAGTCGCCATGCCGCTCGTGTCCAAATTGGGCGCTATGGGCTATCGCACGTCGGACTTCAGCGCCTTGCTTGCAGCAAAGAATGTTGAATACCCATTCAATGGCGAAGTAGGGCGACGCGTCGCCGAGAGTTTGCAGTGAGGCAGGGCGTGCCAAGGTGACACGCGCGGCAATCCGGCCCGCCCTCATCGCCGGTAATCGCCAAAGACAAGGAGCTACTTCTCATGAGCACGATCCAAGTTTCCCTCGATACGAACGCGAGTCCTCCGGTGACGTGCAATCCGAAGACCGCATCCATCAATCAAGGCAATCAGACGATCAACTGGACCCAGGCTCAAAATCAGTCGTTCGCTTTTACGTCCGTCACGTTTGCCAACAATCCAACGTGCTTTGGTACCCCGAACGTGACATCCTCCAGCATCAGTGTGACGGATGACAACACGAGCGCCGGCGACTATCCCTACACGCTCGTAGTAACACTGAACGGAGTTCAGTACAGCACCGCTTCGTCTGGCATCTATGGTGGGGCTAGCGATCCAACGATAAAGAACAAATAGTTGATGCACGCGGGGCCCGGAGGAATGGCTCCAAAGACTGGCAATGACTGCCAAGCCCGCATAAGCGCACCATCCGGTGCGCAGGTGGATATCTACAACCGGAGGCAGTTATGTCCAAGAACCGTACGCCAGAACAGGGCGAGGCAACGAACCGGGCACCTGAGACCGAAGAGGAGGAACTCGCCCAGCAGTCGACAACGGAGGTCAGCAGAATCCGTGGCGTAGTGCCATTGCTTGATATAAGCGGTGCATCTGACCCAACTATCAAGAACAAGTAACGAGCGAAAGGGAAGAAAGCGAAGCGGCAGTACTCGGGATGCGGGAGCCCCGCGGAACTCGTCTGCCGCACGTTTCGGTGTCCGCGGCCAGAGGTGCTCTCCGCGGATACTGCAAGCGGTGCGCGAACGGTTGCCAAACTCGGTCATTCTAAGGAGTCAACCATGACGTACGTGATGCTTCTTACGCTAGACCAGTCGGGACCCATCTGGTTCGTCAAAGTCGTCAACAAACGACAGTCGGTAAACAGGAATACCAATGGCCCGCAAAAGCTCTCATGGCATCTGACGAAGAATGCCTACAAGGGCGAAGTGCATTCCTTTAGATGGATCGATGACCCGCCGGAAGACGTCTTCGGGCAGGCGGTAGCAACACCGGCGGGAAAACGCTTCAACATGGACGACACGAATGACTCGGTAGCTTCCACGGGTACTTGGGGATACGAACTGAAGATCAAAGTCGACAACCGGGTCTACTCGACGGTCGTGCCGACTACGATTACCGGAGCGAGCGATCCCACAATCAAGAACAAGTAGCTCGCGGCTTCCGCAGACAATCGAACACCGCATGGCTGTACCACTGATAATCGGCGTCACCAGCCATCGCAATATTCCGGCGCGCGAAGAGGCCGCCATTCGCGAACGCATCCGCGAATTCTTTACGCGGTTGCGTAGCGAGTTTCCCGAACTGCCGCTGATCGTGCTGTCGTCGCTCGCCGAAGGCGGCGATCAGTGGGTGGCCGAGGAGGCGATCGGGGTGGCGATACGGCTGGTCGCGCCTCTGCCGCTGGCGCGTGCGCAGTACGCGCTCGACTTCGACGACGGTGCGGCTCGAGCCCGCTACGAATCGTTGTGCGACGCCGCCGAGATCATCGAAGTGCCCGATCTCGGCAGGAAGACGCCTGCGGAGGCGAATTCGGCGCCGGCCGGCCACGAGCGCGACCTGCACTATCAGCAAGCCGGTGTTTTCATCTCCCAGCATTGCCACGTCCTGCTTGCGATCTGGGATGGGAAGGTCAGCGAACGAACCGGCGGCACGGCGCAGATCGTGCGCTTCCATCTGACCGGCGTGCGGCCGGCGCGGGACGATCGGCGCCGCACGATTGCGCGCAGCGCATTGCTCGGCGACGACGATCGCCTCGCGTTCCACATCGTGTGCTCGCGCGACGAGCCTTCCGGCGCACCGGAAGCGCCGCTGCAACCGCTGCAGGCATTCTGGCGTTCCGGCGAACTGGTCGTGCCAGGAGAGGCGCCGATGCCTGGCGACTTCCGCACGATGCTCGTGCACGCCGCCGAGTTCAATGCCGATTGGGCCAAATACGCGCCGCGGATCGACATCTCGCCGTCGACGGAGGCGCGCCCCGGAGCGCCGAGGACAGCGAGCGCGATCGAGAGGCTGTTTGCCGCTGCCGACTGGCTGGCGATCCATTTCCAGCTCCGCGTCCTGTTCTCGATGCGCACGCTGTACACGCTCGCCGCGCTCATGGGCATCGCGTTCACGGCTTACGACAACCTGCCGGCGCAGGACGACATGATCTTCGTGTTCCTCGTGTTGTTCGCGATCGGCGCGGTGATCGTCTTTATCGCCCAGCGCCGCAGCTGGCATCGCAAGTATCTGGACTACCGCGCGCTGGCAGAGGGCCTGCGCGTGCAGTCGTACTGGCGGCGCGCCGGACTTGCCATAACCGGCGAGTCCGAATTCGCCCAGGACAATTTCCTGCAGAAGCAGGATGTCGAACTCGCCTGGATCCGCAACGTCATGCGCAGCGCGGCGCTCGAAAGCGCGCTGAACGCAACCCCGCCTGCGGCGGACGACCTGGCGAATGTCGTCCGCGAATGGGTCGGCAATCCGGGGCAGGGTGGGCAGCTCGACTACTACGCGCGCAAGAGCGCCCAGCGCGCACAGACCCATCGCTTCACCGAGGCACTCGGCAACGCCAGCCTTCTCGTCGGCATCGGCATCGCCGTCGCCCTCGCCCTGTTTGCGCGGCAAATGACCGCGGATGCGAAGAACTTCCTGGTCATTACGATGGGTGTGTTCTCGATCGTTGCAGCCGTGCGCGAGGCCTATGCCTATCGGAAGGCCGACAAGGAGCTGATCAAGCAGTACCGGTACATGGCGCAGTTGTTCACCGCGGCGCGCAAGGCGCTCGATCGTAGCGAAGACGTTGGCGAGGAGCGTGAGATCCTGCGGCTGCTCGGCGAGGCGGCGCTGGCCGAGCATGTCGAATGGGCGCTGATGCACAGGCAGCGGCCGTTGGAGCACGGCAAGCTGTAATCACTGCCGGTGTTCCCAGGCGCCGTACATTGTTCTTGCGGGTTTTCCCCCGCCGTAAGGCGGCGAATCGATGGCTTTCTGAAGTACGGTCCCTGCGGGCACGACCGGTGCCCGCAGGAACGATGTGCCCCAAGGTCCAATTGCCATCCCGTACAAGCGGGCGCAGCCTGCTGTACCAGAGGGTCGTAAGAGCGGGACTAGGGAGTTGTCCGGCGTTGCACGGAACCAGCAGCGAGTAACAACGGGCGATATTGGGGCACGCCGGGTTCGAATCGGTGTGGCAATGAGTATGAAAGTTGCTTTCATCGCCCGGCACGGCTGCAGCAGCTGCAAACGTCTTGACGTAAGGCATGCATCTCAACGCGTGACTTGACGCCTCGCGGTACGCACGCAACCGATTCAAACCGGTCCTGAAGAACGCTGGCTCACCGCCTTCGTCTCTGCCTGCCCGAATCGTTGCTGACCGGATGCCGCGGCCGAGCGAGATCGAACTCGTGAAAATTGCGATGCGACGGGAGCGCCGCAAGACAAGAAGAGAGCGCAAGGGCCAGGAAATCGGCGCCATGGTGCAAGTGTTGGACGCGGTCGGGGCTGCGAAATCCCGGCATGTGCTGTGGGTTGGTAAGCGTTGAATGAGTGGGGAGTTCAGCTTGATGCCCTCGCTTTTCCCAGCACGGATCCTCAAAGCCGCGCGTATCTTCGCGATGGTGGTGTCCGGCTTGATCGCGAACACGGCCGTGGCATACGGGGAGCAAAATGTCCTCGTTTTGGCAAGCCGCGATAGCCACCAGCCCGCCTATAAGGCATTCATGGATGGCTTTCGGGCTGGCGTGAAAGCACGAACCGCCGAGCCTCCGGAACTGTTCACGGAGTTCCTCGATTTCGAGCGTTTCCCGCAAGCCGAGCACCGGACGCGAATGCGGCAACTGCTGCAGGCAAAATATTCGCAGACCAGGATCGACCTGCTGATTTCCGCGAGCCCACACGCGCTCGATTTTGTCCTGGACTACCGTGCAGAACTTTTCCCAGACGTACCTGTCATCTATACGTTGGTCTCGACGTACGAGCGCCCTTCGCGGCGGCTGCCGGACGATGTGGTTGGCATTTTGGACCGGTTCGACGCCTCCAGGACGGTCGAGATGGCGTTTCGCCTGCAACCGCGGGCACGCCGTATCGTCGTAGTGACCGGCGCAGACCCGTTCGACAGGATGTGGGAAGACATTGTCCGGCGAGAGTTGCTTGTCAGTGCGCGCAATGTCGAAGTCACCTATTTATCGGGTCTGGCGCTACGGCCGCTTCTTGACGAAGTGGCGCATCTGCAACGCGACACGATTGTCCTGTTCCTGTCCGTGATGCGGGACGGCGCCGGTGAGGTTTTCAGTGCGCCCGACGTCGCCGAGAAGGTGGCCGCCGAGTCCGGCGCTCCGGTGTACTCGGTGTTTGAAAGCTATTTCGGCCGCGGCGTCGTCGGCGGGTACATGACCAACTTCGAAACGGTTGGCGAGCAGGCGGCCAAGGCGGCATTGCTGCTTCTTTCCGGTGAATCGACGGAAAATGTGCGATCCACCGTGGGGTCGGAAGCGTCGTATGTTGCGGACGCAAGACAGCTGCAGCGCTGGGGCCTGGACGAATCGCGATTGCTGCCTGGCAGCGTCGTGCGCTTTCAGGAAGCATCGATCTGGGACCACCCCTGGCATATGGGTGTTATCGCTCTCGTGGTTTTTGTGCAGTCCTTGCTGGTCACGGCGCTCATCCTGCAGCGCCGGCAACGCCGGACGGCGGAAGGCGAAGTGGAGCAGCAGCGCATGGAACTCGCGCAGGCTTCGCGCCTTGCAACGCTCGGGGAACTGAGCGCGTCGATCGCTCATGAGGTGAACCAGCCGCTCGGAGCGATAGCGAGCAACGCGGACGCCGTGGAGTTGCTTCTCGAGGCCGAGCCGCCAAAGCTCGCGGACGCAAGACGCGTGCTGCTGGACCTGAAAAGGGCCAACCAGCGGGCGAGCGACGTCGTGCTTCGCGTACGCGGCCTGCTACGCCAGCGAGAGCTCGCATTCGAGCAGTACGACCTTAACGCCGCGGCCGCGGAAATCGTTCGCCTGCTGGATCCGGATGCGATGACCCGGGGCGTTCACGTACTCATGAACCTCGACTCGCTTCCAGTCGTCAATGGAGACCGGCTGCAATTTCAACAAGTGCTGTTGAATCTGCTCGTGAATGGAATGGATGCCATGGCCGCGACGCCGGCGGGAGCGCGACTTCTGAAGGTCCGCACGTTCCACAATGAAGAACGGCAGGTGGAGGTTGCCGTTGCCGATTCCGGTGTCGGGATTTTCGACACGCTGCACGTGTTCGATTCGTTCTTCACGACCAAGAAGGATGGGATGGGTTTGGGCCTGGCGCTGTGCCGCTCGATCGTGCAAGCGCATGGCGGCCGCATTTGGGCGGAGAACAATCCTGGCGGCGGGGCGACTTTCAGGTTCGTGCTGCCGGTCGACGCGGCGCAACGCGCCGCCTGATCGATCATGAGCAATCCAACGCCCATCGTGCATGTAGTGGATGACGACGAACTCGTCAGGACGGCGCTTGCAAACCTTCTGGGTGCCGTCGGCTATGAGGTCCGCACGTACGCTTCCGGGACGGAATTCCTCCAGTCCCCCCGAGGGGACGAGTTCGGATGCATCGTGCTCGACATGCTCATGCCCGGACCCAGTGGCATGGACCTGCACGAGACTCTGGTCCGGGATGGCGACGCGATGCCGGTCATCTATCTTTCGGCATACGGCGATATCCCGATGAGCGTGTCCGCGATGAAGGCAGGTGCCGTCGACTTCCTGACGAAACCCGTCGACAAGGCGAAATTTCTCGAGGCTGTAAAGGAAGCGCTGGCACGGGATGCGAGGTCGCGGACGGCAGACGCGGAACTGAAGATACTGAAACAGCGTTGCGACGCGTTGAGCGCGCGCGAGTTGGACGTCTATGGAGGCGTCGTGGCCGGCTTGCTCAACAAGCAGATTGCCGCCGGTCTTGGGACGTCGGAACGTACGGTCAAATCTCATCGCGCCCATGTCATGGAAAAGATGCGCGCGAAGTCGCTGGCGGAACTGGTGCAAATGGCCGGCGAACTGGGGCTTCCGATCATGAAGCAATAAACGCCACCGGACGCGACAAGGGCTGCCAATCGCTAGTCGTGTGCCAACGCAGTGGTGCGCGTGTGCTGTGCCCTGCCGGCGCGCACTCCACGGCAACGACTCATCTCGCGGCGTCCTCGTCGCTGGGCCGGTTCATGCCTTGTCGCCCTTTGCAAATGGGCGGACCAGCGCATCAGCGATCAGATCGTCGGTGATCACGACCTGCGACGCGCCCGCGTGCTGAAGCAGGGTTGCACGCTGGGGGTTCGAGCCGGTCAAGGCGATGTTCAGCGTCGGGTTGCGCGAATGGGCTATCAACGTGATCGAGAGCTTTCGGTCCGGATCGTCGGTGGTTACCACGAGCGCCTTTGCGCGATCGACCCGGGCGTGGTCGAGCGCCGTATTGTCAACGCCGGCTTCACCGTGGATTACCAGATGACCGAGAGTGGACGCCTGCGCGGCCTGATCGTCGTCTCGATCGATGACGACTACTTGCTCGCCCGCGTCGCGCAGCCGGTCGACTACCCGGCGGCCCAGCGCACCGAAACCAATGACAATTACGTGGTTGGCGAGATCGTCGAGCTTGCGTTCCATCTTCTTGTTCTCCCGAAACGCGAATACGGTGTTGCTGGACAGGATGCCGGTCAAAGTCGACACGGCGTAGCCGCCGAGCACGAGGAAGGCGATCATCGTCGCTGTCAGGAACGCCTCCTCGCTCTCGTCCAGACCGGTAAAGCCGCCCAGTGTCGTCACCAGGTTGAGCGCGTTCCACACCCCGCGGGATATCTTTGCATGCAAGGGCTGCGCGGAAGAGTCCAGCACGACCAGCCCGAGCGTGCAGATGGCGAGCGTAACCAACAGCAGGCCAACCACGCGCAACACGCGACGCCACCACTCTTGCACGTGAAGCCGGGAGAGCCGGGGATCCGATATCGCGCGGTAGACAGGCATCTGCCTCTAGCCGTTCGGCACTTGGCGTTCAGCGGTTGCTGACCTCGCGAAGTCTATCGGGCTGCACGCGCCACTTCCACATGTCGCTATCAGCGATGTTCGGTGATCCGCTACCCGATCGAGCAGCGAATCGCTTTGCGAGGCGGCTCACACTGTTGCCCTCAGGGGCAGCAAACTTCCCGAAGGTCCGATTGCCGGCAAGCGCACCTGGGCGGAGTATCCGTGTACGTTCGACCCGTGATGCAGGGAGGGCCGTCATGAAGGTGATCCAATGCCGTCTCGACAGCCCCTGGTGATCGTGGTCGAGGACGATGCACACATGAGTCGGGCGCTGGAGTCAGTGCTCAAGGCCGCGGGATTCGATGCAGTGATATTTTCCTCGCCAGCGGCTTTGCTCGATGCGCAGGTCCCGCCCGACGCGGCGTGTCTCGTTCTCGACGTGCACCTGCCGGGCATGAATGGCTTCGAGCTTTACGACAGGCTGACTGCGATGTATCCACGGTGCCCCGCCATCTTCATGACCGCCTTCGACGAGCCCGCTGCGCAGGCGCGAGCGCTGCAGGCAGGCGCCGTCGCGTATCTCATCAAACCCTTTTCCGGGAAACGATTGATCGAATGCGTGGGCCAGGTGCTTGGAGCGGGGACTCGCGACTGACAGGAGCGCGAGAGCGGAGCAGATGAAGTAGTGCGGATCGGGTAATGGCATCGACACTTGCGGGAGGGAAGCGATGAGCATCACGAAGGGAAAATTCTTCAAAATCGTCGGCGTGCTGTTCGTCGCAGGCGTGGTGGTCGCCGGAGTGCTCTACCTCATGTTTCCGGTGTGGATGACTACCTACGGTGGCATGGGTTTCAACACTATCAAGTCGCTGCCTTTGCCTCCTGGCACCTTGAACATCGAGACGAATCCCGCCTATCAGGCGCCGGTGGCCGCAGCGCCGCCATCAGCGCCAGCCGGAGTGGAATGGCCGAATTCAGCGGCAGGCGACTGGCCAAGCTACAACCGCACACCAACGTCGCAGCGCTTCTCGCCGCTCGACCAGATCAACACGAAGAACGTTGCAAATCTGAAGGTCCTCTGCAAGTACGACGTCGGATCGTTCAGTGCCTTCGAGTCCGGCCTGATCATGGTGAACAACGCCCTGATCGGCACCACGGAATTCGACGTCTTTTCGCTGAATCCCACGACTTGCGCCGCGAACTGGCGCACGCACATGGAGTATCCCGGCGCGCTCCTTCCAGCCAATCGTGGAGTCGCGTACCTGGACGGCATAATCGTTCGCGGCACGCAGGACTGTCGCGCGGTAGCCTTCGATTTCAAGACGGGCAAGCAGCTGTGGGAAACGACAATCTGCGACACGAAGCGCGGCGAGTCGGTGCCTTCGACGCCGATTGCCTGGGACGGCCGCGTCTACATCGGCAATGCCGGCGGAGACATGAAGGGCGGCAAGGGAAAGATGTACGCGCTCGACCTGAAGACCGGCAAGGTCCTCTGGCAGTTCTTCATGGTGCCCCAAGGTGAAGGCGACGTCGTCAGCGGCCCGTTGGGCAAGACGCCGCTCGACGGATCGACGTGGAAAAACGCGCAGGGCATACCGATCACCGGCGGAGGCATCTGGACTTCACTCACGCTCGATATCAAGAACGGGCTGGTGTACGTCCCGGGAGGCAATCCGGCTCCTGATTTCGTCTCCGGAGCACGCGAGGGCGACAACCGGT
>Ga0207683_10004658_pt1 | contig 11821 bp, 6 predicted proteins | sample KBSM73metaG_FD_184333 | JGI IMG/M metagenome (GOLD analysis project Ga0207683, IMG submission 184333) | Miscanthus rhizosphere microbial communities from Kellogg Biological Station, Michigan, USA - KBS M7-3 metaG (SPAdes) (version 2) | ecosystem: Host-associated > Plants > Roots > Rhizosphere >...
GCCGCCGCGGCGCGCATGCATGTCGAGCAGGCGATTCACGAGCTCGATGCCGCCGCGGTCGAGGTTTGCGTACGGCTCGTCGAGCAGCCACAGCGCGGCCGGCACGAGCAGGAGGCGCGCGAGCGCGACGCGCTTGCGCTGCCCGGCCGACAGCGTGCGCAGCGGCGCGTCTTCGAAACCTTCGAGGCCTACGCTGGCGAGCGCGAGCGGCGGCGTCACGCCGGCGCGCAGGCCGCCGAGCCCGATCGCGAAACACAGGTTCTGCTGCGCCGAAAGCTCGAGCTTGAGGCCGAGCAGATGGCCGAGCAGCGCGACCTGGTGGGACAGCTTCGCCAGCGTCAGTGGCGCGCCGCGCAGCAGCACGTCGCCGGCGGTCGGCTCGAGCAACCCCGAGAGTACCTTGAGCAAAGTCGTCTTGCCGGAGCCGTTGTCGCCCTCGATCAGCACGATTTCGCCGGCGTGCAGCGCGAAGTCGAGGGGTCCGAAGATCGGTTCATCGTTGCGCGCGTAGGCGAGGGCGCGCGCCTGCAAGAGCGATGGTTGTTCGGCGTCGTCGGACTCGTTCATGTTCGCGCGATGCTACCTGCACGGCCGCCCGTCCGCCATGCGCTACATTGATTTACATCGTTGAACGGGAATTATTGCCGCCGCTGGCGTTCTGAGTTCCCTTGATTCCGGGAGGGCTTTCTTTTCGCGCGGGGGTTGCGGCGCGACCGCTCGTCGACCGGATGGACTAATCCCTTTGCAGCAATGACGCCCCGATCTGCCGGGCGTTACACTCGGGCGTCGCTCGACAGGAATCGCAATGAATCGTGGTACGTCACAAGCTTTGTTCGCCGCGCTAGCCATGTTGGTGACGACTGCTGCAGTCGGGGCGGATGGAGTGCCCGAACGCGCCACTTACATCGTGGCGCTCGGCGATCCACCCCTGGCCGCGCATGCCGCGGCGCGCCTGCGCGGCGCGGGGTTGTCCGCGCAGGACGAAAAAACCGCCGTGCGCGGTGCGCTGGTCTCGGCGGACGGCGATGCGTATCTGCATCGGCTCGACGCCGCGCGCGGCAACGTCCTGGACATGGCTTCCCGCCAGGTCGGCCGCGCGCTGGCGCCGCGCCAGATCTATCGCTACGCGGCGAACGGCGTCGCGCTCGAATTGAGCGCCGACGAGGCGCAGCGCGTCGCGACCCTGCCCGGCGTCGCCGCGGTGCGGCGCGAGCGCGTGTTGCACGTGCAGACCGACGCGGGCCCGGCATGGATCGGCGCGAACACTCTGTGGAACGGCCAGGCCGGCGCGATCGCGGCGACGAAAGGCGAGGGCACCGTCATCGGTGTCGTCGACACCGGCATCAATCCGACCCATCCGTCGTTCGCTGCGGCCGGCGGCGATGGCTACACGGCGACGAATCCGCGCGGCCACTTCTACGGCTTGTGCACGAGCGCGCAGGCGCAGTGCAACGCGAAGCTGATCGGCATCTACGACTTCACGACCGAGGGCACGCACGGCGTCGACAGTGTCGGGCACGGCAGCCATACCGCCGGAATCGCGGCCGGCAACGCGATTGCGGATTCGCTGCAGGGCCATACGGTGGCGTTGCCACGCAACGTTTCCGGCGTCGCTCCGCACGCGAACCTGATTGCTTACAAGGGCTGCAACGCGGAACCGATCGATGCGTCGTCCGACGGCACGTGCGCCGAGTCGGCGCTCGTCGGCGCGATCGACCAGGCGACCGCGGACCAGGTCGACGTCATCAACTATTCCATCGGCGGCGGAACCTACGACCCGTATGAACTGCTGGCCGATCCGACCAGTGATTCCTACGCGATGTTCCATGCGCGTGCGGCAGGCGTGGTCATCGCGGTGTCCGCCGGCAACGACGGCCCCGGTCCGAAAACGCTCAGCGAACCGGGCAACGCGCCGTGGGTGATCGGCGTGGCGAACGCGAGCCACAATCGCCGCTTCGTCAACTCAATCGGCAACTTCAGCGGCGCTCCGAATGCTCCGGCGACGCTGAACGGGCAGGGTTACACGTCCGGTTACGGGCCGGCCACGATCGTGTATGCCGGCAACTACGGCAACGCGCTGTGCGGCATCGGCACGACCGAAGGCGTGACGCCGACCGGCGCGAGCAACCCGTTTCCAGCCGGCACGTTCCACGGCGAGATCGTGATCTGCGATCGCGGCACGTACGCGCGTGTCGAGAAGGGCTACAACGTGAAGGCCGGCGGCGCCGGCGGCTTCATCCTCGCCAATGCGCCGAGTGACGGCGCATCGATCATCAGCGACGATCATTACCTGCCGGCCGTGCATCTCGGCTATACGGAAGGCCAAGCCCTGAAGGCGTGGGTCGCGACCGGCGGCGCGCACAGCGGCAAGATTGGCGGCGTCAGCGCGGCGATAGACGCGAGCTTCGGCGACATCCTCGATTCGAGCAGCTCGCGCGGCCCGTTCGGGTTTGGCGGGGGCCTGATGAAACCCGATCTGACAGCTCCCGGCGACAATATCCTTTCCGCGGCACCGACCGGCAACGGTCTCGCGTTGCTCAGCGGCACGTCGATGGCGAGTCCGCACGTTGCCGGCGCCGCAGCGCTCGTCCTGGCCGCGCATCCGTCGTGGTCGCCTGCGCAGGTCGAATCGACATTGATCGGCACGGCGCTCGCCGACGTACGCATGCAGGATGGCGTGACCGCGGCGTCGCCGACGGACGCCGGCGCGGGACGCGTGCAGCCGGCGGCTGCCGTGCAGGCCGGCCTGTACCTGCCGTTGAATTCCTCGGATTTCTTCGCCGGCAGCGGCAGCCTCGCCAATCCGACCGCGCACGGCAACTTGAGCAAGCTGAACCGGGTCGGCCTCGAGAACGAGGACTGCTTCCAGTCCTGCAGCTTCAACCGCACGGTCGCGGACAATTCCGAAGGCGGCACGTGGCAGATAAGCAGCACGGCGACGGCCGGTGCCACGGTCACCGTGACGCCGAATCAGTTCACGCTCGCTGCGGGCGCGACGCAGGCATTGAAGATCGACGTCGACGTCAGCGCTGCGCAACTGGCCGGCAGTTGGGTCAGCGGGCGCATCGTGCTGCACAAGACCGGCGGCAAGGCCGCGACCGACATCGCGCTGAGCCTCGCCGCCTACGCGACCCCGGGCGCGACCCCGGCGTTCCAGCAGATCGTCGCGAACGCGCCGGTCGGCGACGTGACGATCCAGCTGTCGGGACAGGTCGCTCTTCCGCACGCCACGTTCACGACAACATCGCTCGCGCCGGCCGTGACGACCGCGTTCTCGCTGGGCGTCGATCCGCAGTCGAACGACGTTTATGGAACGTTCCCGGGCATTGGCAAGCAGTTCGTGCTTTTTCCAAATGTATACTCGCAGGGCGTCGACACGTCGTCCTACGGCCGCATCTTCGTCGTCGAAGTCGCGTCATCGAACGCGGTGCAGACCGACCTGTACGCCGGCATCGACAGCAACGGCGACGGCAAGCCGTCGGCCGGCGAGGAGAGTTGCCACAAGTTCACGACGGCCGGAACGGGCGTCGTCGCGCGCTGCGTCGTCGACCTGCGCGGCGCCGGAGCAGTCAACGTCTGGGCGCTCGTCGACATTCCGACCGGTGGCGCGGGCGCGACGTACGACGTCACGCTGAGCAGCGGCATTCCGACGGTCAACGTGCTCGTCCCGCAGGGTATCGTGGGCCGCCAGCTGCACGTCGTCGGTCCTGGCAGCGTTCCAGCCCTGGCGAATTTCCCTCTGCGCCTCTTCTGGGGCCAGGCGAGCGACAGCGAAGCCGATTTGCCGATCGCACCGGGCACCTACTACGGTGCAGTCATGGTTGATGGCGTCGCCGGACAAGCGCCCAGCGCGCTCGGGCAAGCGGCGGTCGTGCCATTGTCGTTCAAGCGCAATGCGGGCGGCGACGATGTTGCCGATGCCCTGTCGTCGGGAGCAATCCGGCAACTCGACTATGCCGGCGGCGGCGAAACGCTGAAGCATGTCTTCATCGATGTGCCCGAAGGCGCGACGACTCTCGCGGTCGACACCAGCCTGGTCACGACGGCCCAGAGCGCGGTTTCGTTCTCGATCGTGCGTGCGGACTTTCCGGCGGCTGCCGCCTCGGCGCAGGTCGCCGCGGCGCCCGGAGGTGCGCCGGCGGCCCAATGGACGCTCGACGCAGTCACGCACAGCAAGCACGTCGTCGTGCCGGTTACGCCGGGCCGCTGGTATATCCCGTCGAGTTATTCGAACAGCATCGGGACAAGCGTGCTGCTCGGCGCCCAATTGAACTTCAACGCGTCGACCGCTCCCGCCCTGATGCCCGGCAACTACTTCAATCCGCAACGCTCCGGCCACGGCATCTTCCTGAGCCAGGGCGGCGGGCAGCAGGTCGTCGACTGGTACACGTTTCTCGAGGACGGCACGCCGACGTGGTACGTCGCGCTCAACGCCGCGCCGGCCGCCAGCGTCGGCACGTGGAGCGCGCCGCTGTACCGCGCCGCGTGGGACGGCACGAGCGGCACGCCGACGCAGGTCGGCGACGTGATCGTGACGGCGACATCGGCGAACCACGCGATGTTCTCGTGGCATCTGTACGGCCAGACGGGCAGCGAGGCGTTCGAGCTGATCGCCGCACCTGCATGCGTAAGCGTCGGCGGCAACGCGATCAACCTCAACGGCGAGTGGTTCCCGCCGGCGCAGTCCGGCTATGGCTTCGATGCGCTGGTGTTGCCCGGACAGCAATTCGATGCGTTCTACATGTACGACGGCATCGGCAATCCGCGCTGGGTCGTCGGCGCGATCGGACCGTTCGCGGCAACGAGCACGATTCCGATGCTGCAGTCGACCGGGTTCTGCCCGCTCTGCACCTATCAGGCGCTGACGACGCAGGCTGCCGGCAGCATGACCGTCGGATACACCGACGGCTCTAGCGGCAACCTGAGCACGGCGATCACGCTGAATGCGCCGTTGAGTGGAAGCTGGAACATCAACCAGCCGATCGCGCGGCTGACCGGGACCGCGGCTTGCGGGCCCTGATCGCGCAGAAGAAAATTGGAATGAACCCACGGAATTCGGCACGGCTCGCGCTTGCAATCGCGTTGAGCGCAGCATCCATCGCCGTGCTCGCCGAACCGTCGCTGCTGCCGCTGCAGGCATTCGACGTGACCGGGACCAGTGGACATGTGCCGATCATCATCGGTGCGAATGAAATCAACACGGCGGTCACGACGTTCGCAGCGACCGATCTGGAGCCCGCGCAGGAAGCTGTCTTCACACTCGAGTCCAATGGCGAAGACATCTACGCGGCCGGCAATCATCGGTCGGCGTTTCAGCTACTGCGCGCACAGTCGCCGACGCCCGACGGCTACTATTATCAACTCCAGTTCCTCCCGCGTGTGTTGATCGCCGAACTCCTCGCCGGAACGGGCGACGGGGTCGCGTTGACGGTCGGCGCAGACCGCAACGGCGACAGCCTGCCGCAAGCGGATGAGGTTGTCTGTGCAATGACGTCGTCTGCCGCCGCGCCCGCGCGTTGCATTCTCGGCCCGGACGTCATCGGCGACCCCGCCACCACGTATTGGGTCATGGCCGCGGCGCCGCCCGGCAATCTCGGCGTGCATTATTCGGCGGTGCTCAGCTCCGGTCTGCCGCAGGTTGCGTTGCCGAAGGATCCGGCGCGCTTGCCTTCGATCACGTCGCTTTCCCCTCCGTACGGTTCGCTGTTGCTCACCGGCCCGGGACGCGTGCCCGCAGACATCGCGTTTCCGTTGCGCCTGACATGGAACGCCGGCATGCCGCTCCGGCGCTTTTATGCCGCGGCGCTGATGGGTGCGGGGCCAGTCGCGAGCCTCGTCGACAACGCATCCGCGCTGATGCCGATAGTGTTCGAACGCACCTTTGTGAAGGACGCGAACTCGCACCCGGTCCCGGTCGGGCCCACCGGCGGCGGCAATCTGGGCTTCGTGCTCACCGCGCACGAAACGCAACAGCGAATTTTCATCGATCTTCCGCCGAGCGATACCGAATATCCCTCACTCGATATCACGACGTCGGCGTTCGCACCTGGGCAGGTCGCGACACAGTTCTACGCCGTGCGCACAGATTTTCCGCCGCCGTCGGCCGACCCACTCGCTGCCGTCGCGCCGGGTCCGGAAAATGCCGCCGCGGCCTGGTCCGTCACGAATGGCGTGAACGCGTTTTCGGTCAGCATTCCGCACCCGGCGAGTGGTCGCTGGTACGTCGTCGCCAGCAACCAGACGGCGAACACTGCACAGTTCTCGATGAATATCATGGACAGCATCAACGGGGTCGGCCGGTCGACGCCGACGATCGAGCCGGGAATGTATTTCAATCCGCAGCGGTCCGGCCACGGCATCTCGATCAGCCAGGCGGCGGGGCAGCAGCTCGTGCTCTGGTATTCGTACCTCGAAGACGGCGCGCCAACTTGGTATATCGCTCAGGCGGGCGCGCCGCCGGCGAATTCCGGCTGGTGGTCCGCACAGCTGTACCGTGTGTCGTGGGACGGCACCGGCAAGCCGGTTCGCGTCGGCTCGATCCTGCTGACGCCGACGGCGACAAACCGATTCACATTCGCCTGGCAGCTCGATGGCGAGCAGGGCAGCGAGGCGTTCGAACTGCTCGCGGCCGCCGATGCGTGCGTCAGTCTGGGCAATGCGGCCGCCGCACTGTCGGGCAATTGGTTCGCGCCTGCAGAAGGTGGCTATGGCGTGGACGTGCTCTCGCGCGCCAACCAGCAGTTCGACATCGTCTACATCTACGACGCGCTCGGGCTCGCGCGCTGGGGCATCGGCAGCCGATCGCCGTTCGCCGCCAACAGTGCGCTGGACATCCTGCAGAGCGCCGGGTTCTGCCCGACTTGCTCCTGGAAGCCGGTCACGACGCAACCGCTCGGTACGCTGATGATGGACTATTCGTCGGCGTCGAACGGAATGCTGGCGATGAACTTCGCCCTGAACGCGCCGCTTAGCGGCAACTGGAACGTGTCGCAGCCGATGCTGCGCCTCACCGGCTCGTCGGCTTGCTCGCAGTAGTGCGATGAATCGGTGCGCGCAACGCGACTCGACGAGCCAGAAAAACGCGAAGGAAAGGGGATTGCGGATTTCGCTCGAATGACCAGTAATACGAAGGCATTATTCCCGCGAACACGGCAATCCATTTTGATCGTGACCGTCCAATCGACGGCCGCCAAACTCGGGACGCATCACGCCGTGTCCAGAGTTGTCAGGCGCTGCGAGACCAATGCGTCCGCATGCGCAAAATCGATCTCCTCGAGCGTCGCCTTGCCCGCCGTCAGTTCGCGCAGGATTCGCGCCTGGACTTCGCCGCGCTCGAATGCGGTCACGTACGGAACGCGTGAGAACGTGACCATCCAGTAGCGCGGTACGAAGCGGCCCGGATGGCGCGCCGCGAGCGTGCGCTCGAGCGCACGCATCAGCAGGAAATGCGCGTCGGCGACGCTGTCGCGCATCTCGATATAGTTCTCGAGCGCCATCGCCGCGATCGCATCGGCATTCGGCTTGCGCCTGCGCTGGAATTCGGCAAATGCGGCGGCTGCATCATTCGTCTCGTCGTCCATCAGGTCGGCAAGCTCGACCGCATCCTCGAATCCGCAATTCATGCCTTGGCCGTGGAACGGCACGATCGCGTGCGCGGCGTCGCCGACCAGCAGGGCGCGGCCGTCGAGGTGCCAGCGGTCCAGGTACAGCGTACCGAGCATCCCGGTCGGATTAGCGAAGAAGTCGCGCTCGTAGTCCGGCATCAACGGTACCGCATCGGCGAAATCGTGCGCGAAGAACGCGCGCACCTTCTGCGGCGTGTCGAGGTTCGCGAAGCTCGGCGCGTTCGCAGCGGACTCGTTTGGCAGAAACAGCGTCACGGTGAAGCTGCCCTCGGCGTTCGGCAGCGCGATGCACATGTAGTTGCCGCGCGGCCAGATATGCAGGGCGTTCGGCTCCATCGCGAATCTGCCCCCTTCAGTCCTGCGGACTGCTTCCCCGGCAGGCGGGGGAAGCGAAGCTTTCGGATCGGATTTGGTTGGATCGGCAGGAGCGGGATCGAAAGCGGGTGATCCGGAAGCCGTCGCGTCGGAATTCGAATCCTTCCCCCGCGTGCGGGGGAAGGTGCCGGCAGGCGGAAGGGGGTTTTGACTGGACGACGCCTCGACCGTCGGAATCTCGAGTTCCTTGTAACCGTGGTCGAGCGGTTCGAAGCGCTCGCCGAGATTGGCGTGTGAGGCCATCGCAGAACGCAGCGCGGAACCCGCGCCGTCGGCACCGATCAGCAACGCTGCGTCGTGCTCGTGCGCGTTGCCGCCCTCGTCTTCAAAGCGCAATCGCGAAGTTTCCCAATCGACTGCCGCGAGACGCCGATCGAAATGCAGGCGCGCGCCCGCCGCTTCTGCCGCGTCGAGCAGCGTAATGTTGAGCGCGCCGCGGTTGACCGACCAGATCACCTCGGAATCGTCGCGGCCGTAGCGCAGCAGTTCGGTGTGGCCATCCAGATGATGGACCATGCGACCGCGCATCATGACCGCGAGCGGCAGCAGGCGCTGCTGCAGTCCGGCAACGCGCAGACCGTGCCAGCCGCGCTCGGCCAGGGCTAAATTGATGGACCGGCCGCCGAGGAATCCGGCCTTGCGTGGATCGGGGCGACGTTCGAACACATCGACGCGGAATCCGCGCTGCGCCAGCAGCGTTGCGAGCAGTGAGCCGACCAGGCCCGCCCCGATCAGCGTGATCGTATCGTTGCGATTCATCCGCACAGTATGCCGAATTCACGCACGCGTACGCACCCGCCGCCTGCAACATTTTCTTTCGTTTCGATTTCGTGTTGCTTCAGGCACGGGGTTGGAAACTGGCAAACGATGCGGCCACTGGATGGAAGTGGCCGTAGCCGATGCGAAGGAGGTAGCACCATGAGCGACAAACTCATAGCGAAGGCATCAACGTCGATCGACGCGAGCAAGGACGAGGTCTGGAAGGCTCTCGTCACGCCTAAGGCGATCAAGCAATACATGTTCGGCACCGACGTGCAGTCGGATTTTCGCGAGGGCAGCAAGATCACCTGGAAGGGCGAAATGAAAGGCAAGTCCTACGAGGACAAGGGCGTTATCAAGCAATGCGAGCCCGGACGCGTCCTGCAGTACAGTCATTTCAGCCCGCTGTCCGGCAAGCCCGACAAGCCGGAGAACTACCACGTCGTGACGATCAGGCTCTCGGGCGATGGAGACAAGACGCAGGTCTCGCTGTCACAGGACAATGCGCCTGATGAAAAGTCGCGCAAGGAATACGAGAAGAACTGGGAGTCGATGCTCGGCGGGCTGAAGAAATACGTGGAGCGCGCGTCCTAGCGGATTGCCGCTCCGGGTCGTTCGAGACCGCGCGCATTCGCACCGAATGCGCGCGATCCCAGGGCAACAATGTGCCGGTCTACTGGACCGCCGGCAGCAAGTCCGTGTCGACGAAACGAATGCGCGGGCCGGACCACAGCGATACATCCGGCTCGAACGTCGTGTTCGTTCCAGCGGTGCAGTCGACGTCGGCAGTCGGAACGAGGGCGAACAGCACATCGGCAGGTTGCGCCGCCGGATCGCCGGTCGGGTCAAGAGTCGGCGGCAGGTTCGAATTCAGTTCGAGCGAGCTGGCCAGGTGCAATTGGCCTCCGCCATTGACCGTCGCGCTGCCGAGGCAGACGACACCGGCCGACGGCAACGGCTCGGGCTGATACGTCAGCGTCCACTGGCTGCCGACCGGCAGCTGGTGGGCGTTGAGCACGAAGTCGAACGTCGAGCCGTACCAGAAGTACATCATCGTCGCCTTCGAAGCGGACGCAACGACGTCACCGGTCGTGATGTCCATCAGCGTGAAATCCGTGTGCGCGACGTGCGAGGCGCCGGACTGGCCTTCGGGACCGAGCAGATCGATGCCGCCGAGCGAGTCGGCCGTGCATGTGCCCTGTGGCCCGTGCACCTTTGGCCCGCTGCTGGGTGGAGTCGTGGGAGGGCCTTTCGCGTGGTCGCCGCTGTTGCCGTGATCGCCGCCGTTACCTCCGTTTCCGCGACCGTCGCCGGGCTTCGTGGCCGGTGGTCCGTCGCCATCATCGCGGCCCGGATTCGCGTGGAGCGGGGCGCAAAAACAGATCATTCCAGCGGCGAGGACAAGGCCGCAGCTGCGCAACATGGCATTCATCGTCGTACTCCTGACTTCTTGCTTGTCCTCTCGAATCCCCCGTGGCGGCGAAGTCTAAACTTGGAAATCTGAAGTTTCTGTGACTCGTTCCTGAACGTGCCGCAGGAGACTTTCAGCGGCGCGCCGCCCACGACTTCACCGCGTCGACGAAGGCATGGCAATCGGCGAAGCGGTTGTACAGCGGAGTCGGCGCGGCACGGATGACGTCGGGTTCGCGCCAGTCGACGATGATGCCGCGCTCATTGAGATGGCCGAACAGGCTGCGGCCCGATTCACGCGGGCCTTTCACGCGCAGCGAGAGCTGGCAACCGCGGCGTTCGGGCTCGCGCGGGGTCGCAATATCGAGGACGCCGTCGAGTTCCGCGTCGATAAGGCCGGCGAGATGACCGGTCAATGCGAGTGACTTCTCGCGCAGGCGTTCGACACCGGCACGATGGAATACGTCGAGCGACACGCGCAGCGGCGCGAGCGCGAGGATCGGTGGATTCGACAGTTGCCAACCGTCGGCGCCGGGCGTCGCGTTGAATTGCGGACCCATGCGGAAGCGCGTCGCCTGGTCGTTGCCCCACCAGCCGGCAAAGCGCGGGCGCTGCGTCTGCGCGTGGCGTTCGTGCACGAAGCAGCCGGCGACCGCACCGGGACCGGAGTTCAGGTATTTGTAGCTGCACCAGACCGCGAAGTCCGCACCGCTGTCGTGCAGGTTCACCGGCACGTTGCCGACGGCGTGGGCGAGATCGAATCCGGTCACGGCGCCTTGCGCCTGCGCGAGTGCCGCGATCGCGCGCAGGTCGAACGATTGGCCGGTCAGATACTGGACTCCGGGCCACAGCACCAAAGCGATGCGTTTTCCATGCTGCTCCAGCGCACGCGCGAGCTTCGCCATCGAGATCGTTCCGTTCGCTTCGTCGCCCTCGACTTCGATCAGCGCGCTGACCGGGTCGACGCCGTGGAAGCGCAGCTGCGACTCGACCGCATAGCGATCCGACGGAAACGCATTCTTTTCGATCAGGATCGCAGGGCGTTCGCGCGTCGGTCGGTAGAAGCTGACCATCATCAGGTGCAGGTTCACGGTCAGCGAGTTCATCGCGACGACTTCGCCCGGCAGCGCGCCGACGAGTTCGGCGAGGTGATCGCGCACTTCGCTGTGGTACGGCATCCACGGATGGCGGCCGCGGAAATGCGCCTCGACGGCGAGGTCGCTCCAGTCGTCGAGCTCGTCGATCAGTGCCTGGCGCGTGGCGCGTGGTTGCAGGCCGAGGGAATTGCCGCAGAAATACAGCTGCTCGCCATCACCGTGCCGTGGAATCAGGAATTCGCCGCGAAATGCGCCAAGAGTATCAGCGTCATCGCGCTCGCGCGCCCACGCCTCGCCGCGGCCTGCAATATCGTCCATCAATGCGGCTTCAGCGAGTGCATGAGATCGGCGCAGTCCTTGTCGTAGCGATCGCTCCATGCCTGCGTCGTCTCGGCCAGCATCGGCCGCATGCAGCGGACATGCAGCAGCAGGTGGTTCGACAGAAAAAACGTCTCGCGATACTCGTAGCGCGTCTTGCCGTTCATCGCGTAGTAGCGGAACACGTCCGAGTCCGCCGCGGTGGCGAGCTGAAAGCCCGGTAGCATCTTGGCCTTG
>Ga0207683_10004660_pt1 | contig 11820 bp, 10 predicted proteins | sample KBSM73metaG_FD_184333 | JGI IMG/M metagenome (GOLD analysis project Ga0207683, IMG submission 184333) | Miscanthus rhizosphere microbial communities from Kellogg Biological Station, Michigan, USA - KBS M7-3 metaG (SPAdes) (version 2) | ecosystem: Host-associated > Plants > Roots > Rhizosphere >...
GCTTACGTGATGGCGGAGCGATGCCGGGAGTTTGTAGAGAGCAGCTTCCAGATACACCTGGGCATGCGCTTTCTGAACGCGATGGGCACTGCGCTGGAGCCATTCTTTCTCGGAGTGCTTACGCTGCTGACCTACTGGCTGGTCTTGTATTGGATGTATAAGAAGAAGATATTCATTCGGATCTGATTCGAATTCTTGGGGAGTTTCTTTGCGCAAACCTCTGTTTTCTTTTTCATGCCTGATGTTGTGCCTTGGAGTTGTTGCTTCCGCACAGAAACCGATAGACGCGCCGACGTGCGCGGATTTGCGCCTGGTGCCGGCGGTGCGTGAGTGCAGCGATGTTAAGCAACTTCCCGCATTGGGCGGGATTCAAGTTTCAACCGGGAAGGACAAAGAGGACGAATTCACCGCCGAAGATCTCAGGCAAATTCCATCAATCGGTGGAAAGCAGCCCGCGCCGAATGATCGCAACCGGATCGTCTACCTCGAGCGGGCAGCGTCTCCCACCGCCAAGTTGCATCTGGAGCGCGCACACCTGTCGTTCAGCCCTGCGATGCACGATGAAGGCTACATCATCGTTCCGGTGAGCGCACGCGGACTTGCGGTGATCGCGGAAACATCGGCTGGTCTCTTCTACGGTGCGCAGACGGTGAAGCAGTTGATTCGTGGATCGGGGAAAGACGCCGTGTTGTTGGCACCGACGATTCGCGACTGGCCGGCGATGGCGCATCGCGGGATTTCGGATGACTGGTCGCGTGGTCCGCTGCCCAACATGGAATTTCTGAAGCGTGAGATTCGGACGCTGGCGGCATTCAAGTACAACACTTTCTCCCCTTACTTCGAGCACACGTTTGCCTATGCGAGCACACCTGTGGCTGCGTTTCCCGGGGGTGCTTTCACTCCGGATGAAGCGCGCGAACTGGTTGCGTATGCGGCGCTGTACCACATCACCGTAATCCCCGAACAGGAGTCGTTTGGGCATTTGCATCATGTGCTGAAGTTTGAGGCGTATTCTCCGCTGGGCGAGACGCCGCGCGGCGCTGTCTTGGCGCCCGATGATGCCGGCACCCTGCCGCTGATCGGGAGCTGGTTTGGCGAATTGGCAAAGGTTTTTCCGGGACCGTATGTGCATATCGGAGCAGACGAGACTTTTGAGCTGGGGTTGGGACGCACTCGCGACGAGGTGGCCAAGCAGGGACTGGGGGCTGTGTATTTGAGTTTTCTATCGCAGATTCATAAGCAACTCGAGCCGAACAACAAGCGGCTGCTGTTCTGGGGAGATATTGCGGTGAATTCGCCCGACCTCGTCGGCACGCTGCCGAAGGACATGATTGCGGTGCCGTGGGTCTACGACGCGCGTCCAGACTTTACTCCAGAGATTTTGCCCTTCACCAAAGCGGGACTGGAGACTTGGGTTGCACCGGGTGTGAGCAACTGGAGTCGTTTGTATCCCAACAACAATGAGGCTTTGGGAAACATCCGCGGGTTCGTACGCGATGGGCAGAAGCTCGGCGCGAAGGGAATGCTGAACACAGTCTGGAACGACGATGGGGAGGGCATCTTCGACGAGAACTGGTTCGGAGTTCTGTTTGGCGCAGCGGCCGGATGGCAGGCGGGCGAGAGTTCGGAAGAGACCTTCATCGCGTCGTACGGCATGGCGTTTCATGGCGATCAGACAGGGAAGATCAGCGGAGCGCAGCGTGAATTGATGGCGGCGCATGCGGTATTGAAAAAGGCCGGTCTTGAAGATGCGCGGGATGAGTATTTCTGGGTCGATCCATTTTCGCTGGAAGGGCAGCGTATTGGGGCCAAGCTCTTGCCTGTAGCAGCGGATTTGCGTCTGCATGCGGAGCGCGCGATCACGCAACTGGCCGAGGCACGCGCAGCGGGGAAGCTCAGCAATCCCGAAGCGCTGGAGGCGCTGGAGCTGGGAGCGCGGCGGATTGACTTCGTGGGTTTCAAGTTTCAGGCGGCGGACGAGTGCGTGTCGCAGTACGCAAAGGCGGAGACGCTTGCCGGCGACAAAAAACGCTGGGGCGAGGTCGAAAACATCCTCCAAAACATAGGGTCAAATAATGGCCGCCTTGAGGATGTGCGCGATGGTTACACGCAACTGGGACAGCTCTTTCGCGATGCGTGGTTGCGCGACAACCGGACATATTGGCTAGCGAATAACCAGGCGCGATACGACCGCGCGGCGCAGATCTGGATCGGACGTGGCGAGCGTTGGAACCAGGTGATTCAGCGTTGGTGGGATACGCACACGCTGGCACCGGCGGCGGAGGTGGGGCTTGCGCCGGCCGGAAAGTGAAAACCGCGCAACGTAAGAATCTAAGCAATTGCGGTTGCGACAGCGTTGGCTCGTGTTCTGGGTAATGCGATCCCGACTGCAACAATCCAGATGAAACCCGGGAATCGAGTTAGCGGAATCAGGAACAGCATTGCTGGGCTGATGAGGTGTAACCAGCTCAATTCGCCAGCGACCGCGAGGACGAGCCCGAGCACGACAATCCACTTCGGCAGCAACTTCATAAACGAGGCGGCAACCGAAACGCCCGCCATCAGCAGGCCCATCGGAATGGAGAACCCCGGCCCACCCAGCGCATAAGCGAGGTAATAGAGAGCCATCAGTGCAGGTGGGTTTTGCACGACGGCAGGGTGGATCAGCGTCCACATCATGAGAGCCGCAGCAAGACCATTAAAGACTGTCATGAAGCCTCCGAAGAGAGCGATCCACGGGCCGGCCGAATTCACGCCCAGGAAGCGCAATTGAGCGACGACAGCGGCAGTGAAGAGTCCCAGGCAGATCGTCGCACCCGACTGCAGGAAGAGGCATGTCAGTACGGGGCCTGCGTGAGTTTGAAAATAAGGCACGATGACGCTTGCGGGTTCCCACGGTCCCGGCCAGTATGGCTTGCCGGCCAAGGCAGTCACCGGGAACAGGCCTGCGTTGAAGAGCACGGTGTAGAGAATCGCCAGCAGCGCCAAGTGCGGGCCCGCAAAGCGAGAGGTGGTCTTTGCTTCGATTGTAGATGTCATAACAGTAATCAGGCAGGCATCTGGTTTGCGTTCACTAAACGGTCGGGTGCGGCGCCATCCTTTCTGCATGAAATGGAATTTCTCTTCGGCGGAGCCAAAGTTCGACCACGAGCGTGTTGATCGAGAAACCGATCCAGAATGCCATGCCGAAAAACTGTTTCGGCTGAAGATGCGTGAGCGCGCTGGTAGCAAAGAAGACGCCCATCACCGGGCGGGTCGTCGCTATTCCAAGCAGAATGCCGATCGCGCGCGTCATCCAACGCCGTTTCAGTGTGGGGTCGCTGTTACGAGCATTCCGATAAGCGCGAGCGAGCGAGTAAAGGAACAGGGTGTTGAAGAAGAGAACTGCCGAGCGTTCCAGCCAGCCTCCAACAGCATCGGCGCTCATGGCATAGGCGGTGATGCCCACAATCGTGCCTAGAAGAAAGAGCAGCCGCTCGAGCCAAACAGTGGAGGCGAACCGGCGCGAAAAATAAAGCGGGACGAGGAGTACGAATACGAGTGCGGGCACAATGTGCGCGACGGTCAGCATGGCATGCGACTCGAAAGAGGCGTCGAGCCCGGAAAGCTGAGGTGGCCCCGACGTTGACGGATGCGCCAGGGCGACAAGACGGCGCAAGACAACCGCTACCGCGATTGCGATGCAGATCCAGAATCCGACTCTAAGCGCGAGCGGGGCGGGCGTTCTCGACGATTGCGGGTTGGCTGCGAGTCCGGATAGATTTTCCATCGACCCTCCAAAATTCCGCATCCGGCGCGGAATAATTTAACTATACATATTGTAAAGTTAAATTGCAACCAGCTAAGATTAACCTTGTGAATCGAAAGAAGACAGAGCCCTGCAAGCGGCCTTACTCGTTGGGGAAGCGGCTGGAGTCGTCCGGCCGAACCCGGGCGAATATTCTCGATGCCGCTCGTGCGCAACTCGCGTCGCATGGCTTTCTGAATTTCACCCTGGATGGATTGGCCCGCGAAAGCGGCGTCACCCGACAGACCATCCACAATCTGTTTGGCACCAAGAGCGGATTGCTTGAAGCGCTGTTCGATCAGCTTGCGATCGAGGGTGGCATGGAGCGAATGAGGATCGTCATGCAGCAAAGCGATCCGTCGGCTATGCTATCCGGCTTTGTTGAGATCTTCACCGGTTTCTGGAGCCGCGACACGTTGCTGCTTCGTCGCATTCATGGCATTGCCGCGATCGATCCGGAGTTTGGCGCGGTGTTGGAAGCACGCAACAAGCGCCGGCGGATGGCCGCGACGAGGGTTGTGGGAGTCCTCGGAAAGTCATCCGAGGGCAAAGACGCAGCGGACAGGATCAATGCTCTTTATGCACTGACGTCGTTTGAGTTTTACTGTTCGATCATGGAGGTCAACGATGATCACGGGGAAGCGGCACAACTGATCCGCTCCATTGTCGAGAAATCCCTGCTGTAGCGGTTCTCATCTCGCCGCCAAAAGAGAAACGGCCTGCTCCGTTTGGAAGCAGGCCGTTTTACGGATGGTGCAGTTTTAGTTCAGCGTGATGTCGGCGTGCAGCGGAGTGTTTTCGCTGGAATCGCCGACGAGGATGACGAACTTGCCGGGATCGATAGTCCACTTGTGGGCTGTTTCATCCCAGTAGCTGAAGGCGCGCGCGTCGAGATTGAGAGTAACGTGCTTCGATTCGCCGGGAGCGAGGCGGACTTTCTCAAAGCCTTTGAGTTCACGCTCGGGACGCTTCGCCTTCGCTGAGGGATCGGAGACGTAGAGTTCGGCAACTTCCGCGCCAGCTACCTTCCCCGTGTTGGTTACGTCGAAGCTGACGGAAACCTGCGAGCCGGCAGTAGCCGTTGCAGGGACAGCCAGTTTCGAAAAAGTGAACGTGGTATAGCTCAGGCCGAATCCGAAGGGGAACAGCGGGTGTTTGCCGGTCGTCGTCCAGTAGCGGTAGCCAACCATCAACTTGTCGTCGTACCTCACGTGCGGAATGACGTAGTCTGTAGCCGGTTTGTCGTTTTCAGGAACGCGGAGCGAAGTATCCGCACCTTTAATAGGGTAGTAGTACTGCGCCGAAGGATCGTCTTCCCAACTGCGGTCGAAACTCACCGGCAGCTTGCCTTCGGGATTCTGTTTGCCAAAGAGAACCTCGGCGACGGCTGTGCCGCCTTCCTGGCCGGGGTAGTAGGCATGGAGCAAGGCAGGCACCTTGTCAAGCCAGCGGCGCGTGTCGAATGCGCCTCCGCCGATGAAGGTCACAACGGTGCGCGAGTTGGCTGCGGTCACGGCGTCTACTAGGGCATCCTGTCCCCAGGGGAGGGCGAAGCTACGATCAAAGCCCTCGCTTTCCGTGGACGGATTGAAACCGACGGCGAGGATAACGGCATCGGCTGCGGACGCCATCTTCTTTACCTCGTCCGAGATCATGTCTGATTCATTGGCGATGCCGAGTCCGAAGCGATTTCCGACAAATCCCGGTAGATAGTCGGCTACGACTCTGACGGTTTGGCCGGCACTCAGATCGATTGAGGCAGACTCCGGGTGTTGGCCTTCAACCTGAATCTGCTCGATGACCTGTTTGCCATCTACCGTGATCTTGTAGTGATCGCTGCCGGATGCGGCTGCGAGGATCATGTATTTGCCCTGCTTCGGGGCCTTGAAGGAGGCTGTGTAACGAATGCTCCGCGGGGTCTTGTCGGCGGGTCCCCACCATTCCTGTTTGTAGTTGCCGATGTTTCCGGGAGTCGCAGTCTCGGGCGTGCCGCTGAAGTCCTTACTTGGGAATGTGGCCTCTTTGATGCCGCCCTCCCATTTTGTCTGCGAGAAGATGTCGTTCATCTCGGGCAGCCCGCGCGTGTACAAGACGTGAACGCTGGGGCCAACGAGGTTGCCAATGCCAGTGACTATGCTGACAGGTTCGAAGGCCTGGGCTTCCGACGAGCCTCCGCCGCCGGTGACTGCGGGCCAGGCGTCTGGGCCAATGATGGCGATGGTTTTCACTTTTGCGGCGTTGAGCGGGAGGATGTTGCCCTCATTCTTCAGGAGCGTCAGGCTTTCGCGAGCACCCTTGAGAGCGACTGGCCGACCACTGACAGAATAGGTGGACTTGGCTGGGTCAAACTGCGGACGGTCAAGGAACCCATAACGCAGAGCTACGCGAAACAGGCGGAGTACCTTTTCATCGATGGTGGCCTCTTTTACCGTGCCATCCTTGACCGCTGCTAAAAGTGTCTTCTTGTTCATGAAGCGCGGTGAGGGCATCTCGAGATCGAGCCCATTGTTGGCAGCTGCAACGCCGTCGTAGGTGGCGTCCCAGTCGGACATGAGCACACCTTTGAATCCCCATTCCCCTTTGAGCACTTTTAGGTTCAGGAATTCATTTTGAGTGGCGTGGACACCGTTGATGAGGTTATAGGAATTCATCACGGAGTCGACGTGGCCCTTTGTGACAGCGGCTTCGAAGGCTGGGAAGTAGATCTCCCGCATGGTGCGCTCATCGGCTTCTACGCTGACGTTGTGGCGGTTGTATTCCTCGTTATTCAGCGCGTAGTGCTTTACCGTGGCGATGACACCTTGCGACTGCACACCTTCGATGTATGGAACGACAAGTTCTCCATTGAGGAATGGATCTTCGGACAGGTATTCGAAATTTCGGCCGTTCACGGGCGAACGAGCGATGTTGACGCCGGGGCCAAGCAGGAAGTTGACGCTACGCGCGCGGGCGTCTTTTCCCAGGCTCTCACCCAATTCGCGGGCAAAGTTGCGGTCCCAGGTTGCCGCCAGGGCAACTCCACCCGCATAGGCGGTGGTTGGTCCCCAGGTGCGCACTCCAACGGATGCGTCGGACATTTTGAAGCGGGGCAGATTGATCGCCGGAATCGCATTGGTAAACATGCTGTCGACGCCGCCGATCAATTCGATTTTCTGTTCAAGGGTCAGCTTTGCGAGCATCGATTGCGCCTTGGCTTCAATGGCTGGCGTAGCAGCCACTGGGGCCTGTGCCTGGAGAGGCAATGTGCATGTAAGAAGACTGCCGAACAGAATCAGAATGGCCACTAGACAAAGGGGCACGAAGGACTGGGTAGGAACTTTCGCTGAGTTTTTCATGACGCGAAAAAGGCTATCGCATCTGGCTCGGCATGTATATGGATCCCGTCACACCGTTTTTGTCTCGTTGCAAGAACAATTGCGGGGTAAGTCCCTTTTGTTTGGTGCATTTGTGACCACTGTCACAGGGCGGAGTGAATGTGGTCACTGCTACTCCGGTTTGGCGGGCGCAGACTCTGTCGGATAGAGGCGAGAACGCGGAGCCGCCAGGAGTGTGTCCGGAAGCGCTGCTGGGGCGGAGAGTGATTCATGAGTTTTGCATCTTTGAAGACCATTGTCGTGGCCACGGACCTGGACGGAAGGTCGGAAGCTGCCCTGGAATATGCGCGCAAAATTGCGAGTGCATATGGCGCGCGAATTGTGCTGGCGCACGGCCTGGACCCGATGGACTATGCCTCGGTAGTTGCCGTCCCTGGAAAGATTCTTGAGGGTTTGCCTGCGCAGGCACGGGCTGTTCTAGAGCAGATGGCAGCCGAACTGATTCGTGAGGGCATTCACAGTCACTCTGAGATACGGCAGGGAACTGTAGCGCAGATTCTCGTCGATGTGGCAAAGCAGTACCGGGCGGGGCTCATCGTCATCGGAACGGAAGGAAGGCAAGGAGCTGGTCCGGTTGTGGTGGGAGCTGTTGCGGAGCAATTGGTCCGTCTGGCGCCCTGTGCGGTGATGGCAGTGGCCGCAGATTACAACGCGGGGCCATTCCGGCCTACGCCCGGCGGCCCGATTATGCTCGCAATGGACAAGAACGAGGTGGCGCCAATAGCGGTGGCCACGGCATGTTCGTTGGCTGAGGTCTTCCAGAGGACGCTGGTAGTCATGCATGCGCGACGTCCGGAAGAGGCGGCCGCATTTCTGAATCCAGGCGCAACCACTCTGGAGCAATTTGGGGTTCCAGGGAATGGGCGCTTCCCTGTGCGATGCGTTGTGAAGGATGGTAAGCCCGGAGATGCAATCGCGGAAGCGATTGCGCAATATCACCCAAGCGTGCTGGTGGTGGGAGTAAAGCGCGCCAGCGATACGCCGGGCCCTCATGGCACCGCCTTTACGTTGCTGGCCCGGTCGCGGGTTCCGGTGCTTTGCGTGCCACCGGAGACGACGTCCCTTGTGTCAGAAAAGGAATCTGCCTTGCCTGTTTCGGCTGGATGAGGCCAGTCAGCGGGGCAAATTCATTTCGCGAGAGCAGTGGGGTAGCTGGAAGTTGCGATTTTTCCGACCAGCACCTTAGTCCATTTCGGGAAAGAACCGTGATCGGATCGGGTGACCGCATATGGAAATTGGTTCGTCGCAATCGAGAGAGACCAGGCGCGTCCGCGGTGTGACCGCCAGTAGCAAGGCTGTTACGACAGCACGCCGCTGCGTCGTGGAAGCGGTAGGAGCAAGGGGAGATGTAACCATGCAACCAGAGGCAAGCTCAGGGCGTCACAATGGCGCCGCAGCGCGCCCGCTCGCTGAACTGCTGGCCTGTCCGCCGGCGGTCGGGAATCTCCTGAATGCTTCGGCGGAACAAATCGAATTTGAAGGGGGGGACACGGTGTTTCACCAGGCGGATGCGTGCCGGGGCCTCTATGTTGTGCTCTCGGGACAATTGTTGCGCAAGGCGGAACGGTTAGAAACCCGGCTCACTCTTGGGTCGGTCAGAGCAGGGGAAGTCGTAGAACTAGCGGCTGCTTTGGGTGATGGTCGTCATACGTACACTCTGCTCGCCCAAACTCCGGGAACTGTGATGTTGCTGCCTTTGGATACCCTCGAGCGGGCTTTTCTGGCGTATCCGACACTGAGAATGAAACTTCTGGAGGAGTTGGCACGCGAGGTTTCGCGGGCCTACAACGTGTGCTGCGTTACACGGATGGCAGGGGTCCGCCGTCGTGGTTCTGAATCGCTCGCGGGATCCAAGGAGCTTTCAGACTAAGTCGGGTACCGGTCTTAGCTACGACGAAAGGATTGACCGCACCGCCACCGCGCCCGGGAAATACGCTATACTCCGATATAGACCCACGGTATACGTATGGCTGGACTTCACTCTCATCACCCGCCGGAAGATTGCCTTAATTGCGAGCACCGCCATCTGCGGATGTTCTGCAATCTCACACCTGAAGCCCTACAGGACTACGACGGAATCGGAATCATGATGAGTCACGCGCGCGGCGCAAAGCTCTTCACCGAGGGAGATGCGGCACGAAATGTTTTCGTCATCTGTTTCGGCCAGGTAAAGATTTCCTCCACATCCCGTGATGGCAAGACGATGATTCTCAAGATTGCCGGTCCCGGGGATGTCATGGGTCTAAGTGCAGTTCTGGCCAATGTTCCGCACGAAGTCACTGCGGAGGCTATTGAGCCATGCCAGGTGAAGACGGTGCGGAAGCAGGAGTTTATCGACTTCCTGGGTCGCCACGGAGTCGCCAGCATGCACGCGGCCCAATCTCTTTCGGGCGAATACCTGACCGTGTTTCACGACGCCAAGCGTTTGGCTCTCTCTGGCTCTGCCGCGGGAAGATTGGCACGATTGCTGCTTGACTGGGGAAGAGCGTCCGCAAATGGCAAGCCGGAAATCCGCTTTACGATGGCCCTCACACACGAAGAGATTGCCAACATGGCCGGCACTTCTCGTGAGACGGTAACGCGACTGCTGAATCAGTTCCGTCGCGACCAGTGGATCGTCATCAAGGGCGCAAGCCTCACGATCACCAAGCCTGATGAGCTGGAGCGGCTCACCGCCTAGCTTTTAGCAGTGTCTCGCTCCGCTCGATTCAACACTCCTCACGCCTAAATCAACTCCGGCTTGCCAAGTGCGGGATGTTTTTGTCCAGCGCGGTCTCTGATGGTTCGCGCAACGTCAGGACTGGACAGCGAGCATGCGCAAGCACACGATAGACCGTTCGGTCACGGGTCAGGCTCTGGTAAGCCGGCCGATTTCTGGCCTCCAGAACAATCACGCTTGCGTGCAGTTCTGCAGAGGCCGACAAGATCTCTATGGATGGGTTGCCATGTACAACGCGCGGTTCCACCCTGCCGCAGCAGCATTCGGTTGCACCGATTTCGGTGGCAAGGATCCTCAGTTCCCGCATCGCAGTTGAATCCAGACCCGTTGGCAGACCATCGCGCTCCATCTCGTCGATCGGAGGGAGAACGTGGAGCAGGACCAACCTCGCACTCTGGCTTGCCGCTATCTGACAGGCAAGTGCTGCGCTCGGACTCGAGGTCTCTCTAAGCGTAGTGGCATGTAGGACGACCTTTTCCGGGTCGTTCTTTCCCACTTCGAGATGAGCCTCGGGGCCCACGGTCATGACCGGGAGATTTACCGAACGCAGCACTTGTTCTGCCACGGAGCCAAGGAGCAGCTTGCTTATCTTGCTCCGGCTTCGGGTGCCAAGAAGGATGCGGTCCACGTTGAATTGCCGCGCGCAAGTGAATATCTGCTGGGCAGCATTTCCTTCGCGAACCACCGAATCGCAGGTGACATTTTCCCCACGCGCCATGGTGCGCCAGGGTTCCATGGTTTTAGAAGCGAAGTCGATTGAACCCGCAGGATCGTAAAAGGGTATTCCGGCGGCATCGACTGCCATGACTGTGCCTGCCGCCAGCACGTGCAGCAAGATCAGCCGGGCAGCTGAGTCGTGGGCCTGCTGAATGGCAAATGGCATAAGACGATCGAGGTCACTCAGATCAGTGGCGACGAGGATCACTGCCGGATGGGTCCATCGGCTCAAGCCCGGATTGGGCATGGCATCAACCTCAACGCCAAAAGCGTGGCACCGAAATTGAGGTCAGGATGTGCCAGGGAACACGGAATCGAGTGAGACAAATCACACAACAGGCGCAATCATCATCGTCGGCGGAAGAGTTGCAGAATGCGCAGAGTTTTAAAGGCTAATTTTGAGAGTATCGTCGCAATTCTGTACTCGTTTCCAAATGCTGGCGGCAGATTTTTCTCCGTTTCTTTATTGATTCCTTATTCGTTTTCCAACTATTGTGGGGAATGGAAGCCCAATCCCACATTTTCCATTCCCCTAAATACTCCCAAGAAAAGACCGCTTGTCGTGTGTCTACTGAACGCCCGCAGTTCGGCCGAAATTTCTAGCATTTCAAGGGCGTAGGACTGAGCAAATTTTATTCATCTTACTGGAGGTCAAGCGCATGCTTTCTCGAGATACCAGAGGTGTATTTACCGCAATCCTGCTGGCGATCGTGGCAATTCTTCTTATGCCGGTCGACGGTTTTGGCCAAACATTTCGCGGTGGCATCAACGGGACGGTCACGGATCAATCCGGCGCAGTGGTTCCGGGAGCGACCGTTGAAGCCACGGAATCCTCCACAGGCGTTTCGCGCAAGACGGTCACGTCGAGTGCTGGCGCGTACACATTTCAGGACATGCCGCTCGGGGCCTACACGGTGAAAGTGTCGGCGTCGACCTTCAAAGATTCTGTAGTTACGAAGGTCCCCGTCACAGCCGGCGTGATTTACACACTCCCGGTGAAGCTCTCAATCGAATCAGCCGGAGAAACGGTCGAGGTGTCTGCTTCCAGTCTCACTCTCGACACAACGACGACAACGCAAACCACGGTGATTCCCGAAACGACGGTGCAGGATATCCCTCTCAATGGGCGCGATTTCACGCAGATGATCGGTCTGGCGCCGGGTTTCGCAGGATACTCGCTCGGCGGATACGGATCGGTAAACGGAACGCGCGCAAATCAAGTC
>Ga0207683_10004661_pt1 | contig 11820 bp, 13 predicted proteins | sample KBSM73metaG_FD_184333 | JGI IMG/M metagenome (GOLD analysis project Ga0207683, IMG submission 184333) | Miscanthus rhizosphere microbial communities from Kellogg Biological Station, Michigan, USA - KBS M7-3 metaG (SPAdes) (version 2) | ecosystem: Host-associated > Plants > Roots > Rhizosphere >...
CGACAACGCGCGGCATCTCGCCGTGATCACAGAGCGCCGCCGGTTGCTGGGACTACCCACGGAAGGCGGTGGCGCGATTGCGGAAGTGCTTCGTGCCGCGGGAACTCCCGTGCAAATCGACGTGCGGCGCCAGCCGAGCCGGCTCTACGGACACAACCTCGCCGACCTGATTGCGCTCTCCTCGATTGCACTTCTCGCCAGTGTAGAAGGCCTGAAAAAGTTCGAGGCCGCCGCCGCATTGCTGCGTCACAACCCCGAAGCGGTGGACCTGCGGATCGAAGACGATGGGCCACGTAAAGGCATGTGGAGCGTCATCCAACCGCAATGGGTCGCTGCTTTACGTCGAACACGCTAGCAAACTTGCAACGGAGCCGCCGGCGTTTGTTATAACTGGTTGATACGGTCATCTACGAACGAGCCGGTCTATAGTTTACATCCTTCCTACGCAGTCGATCTCGTATCGCGTGCTCTAGCTATGGCTGCCCGCCGCCTGCCTTCGGCCCGCTTGTCAGCGAACGCCGGCAAAGAACGGCAATAAGAGTGCTAATAAAATGGCTAGTCGTACTGACATTGTCTGGTTGCAGGATCTCTCCTAGCACCTCATGGCATCGCAGCGACTCGGATTTTGGGCTACGCTATGAAAGGTGCAATGAGCGGAGGTCACGATGGCATCAATTATAAATAGAGGAACAAACTGCTGGGATGTCGCTTCCGCAGAGCAAACTGGCCTGCTGATCGACGGTCGCAACTACTATCGGGCCTTTTATCAGGCCGCGCGCGCTGCGAAACGCTACATTTTGATTTCCGGCTGGCAATTCGACAGCGACGTTATGTTACTGCGTGGGAAGGATGCCGCAGACGGCGATGAGGTGTGCTTGCTCTCGTTCTTGAACGGGCTTTGCGAGAAGAATGAAAACCTGCAGATTTACATTCTCGCCTGGAATTTCAATGCCGTCTACGGCATCGATCGCGAATGGTTTCAGAAATGGTATTTCAACTGGACCACCAACGACCGGCTCACGTTCTGCTTTGATGATTGCCATTGTTTGGGAGCCAGCCACCATCAAAAATTCGCCGTGATAGACGGCACGATTGCATTCTTGGGCGGCTTGGACCTGTGCTCGAGTCGTTGGGATGATCGCGATCATTGCGCTGATAATCCTCAAAGGGTCAATGCGGATCAGAGTCCTTACACGCCGTTCCATGACGTGCAGTCCTATCATGTCGGAGCCGTCGCCGAAAAAGTGGTGGAGCTATTTAAACATCGCTGGAAGCTTGCCTGCTGTAAGGACCTCGATCTACCCGAGACAAGAGAAAAACAGCGGATTGATTTTCCAGGAAGCTTGCCGATTCTGTCGTCCCATGTCGGAATCAGCCGGACACAAGCAAAAACAGAGGACGGCAGACAGAGTTCTCACCAAGAAATTCGCCGGCTTTTTGTCTCCGCCATCGAAAGCGCCGAAACCCTGATTTACCTCGAGAATCAATACTTCAGCTCGAACGCTCTCTTTCGAGCACTGTCGAGGCGAATGGCGGATTCGGGTCGCCCCCCGCTTGAGGTTGTGATGATTTTAGCCAAGGATGCGAATGCGTTTTTCGAGAAGATCTCAATCGGTTTGATGCAGGCCAAATTGATTGCTCTTTTAGAGGAGCTCGCCTCGGAAACGGGCCACAAGGTAGGAGTTTACTATCCGGCCTGTTCAGGTGCGGATGGTCAGGAGGTGCCTACCTATATTCACTCGAAGCTCTTCCTAGTCGACGATCGCTTCTTGAGCGTGGGTTCGGCGAACTTGAACAATCGGAGCATGGGACTCGACACCGAGGTAAACATCGCCTGGGAGGCCGCGCCCGAGGAACATGCCATGATCGAATCCATCCGGCGTGTCCGAGTCGATCTTTTAGCCGAACACACGGGTACAACGGATTCCGCGAGCCTCGGTGAGCTTACCGCCAGTAAAGGCCTGGTTGATTATCTGGAGCGCTTAGCAGGGAGCGGCTCAAGCCGGCTTCGCCGTCACCCGTGTTTGGATGTTGACCCGGCAGAATATGAATCTTTGACATCGATGCTCCCTGATGGATTTCCATTCGATATGGAGCAACCGGAATCCGAAAATGTTATCTACGAAACGATCTCCGATCAATCGGACGGGCTTTTTGCTAAAGGAATCGCTTCACTCAAAAACATGTTCAAAACTGCAGGGGCTGATTGAAGAAACCCGCACCCGTGAATTTAGTAGGACACACGCTGCACACGGACTAGCAGCGACCAAATATTTCCTATCACCGCCGGATGGGCCCCGTCCGCTTAGAGATCTTCTCCGCGTCGTCGCCGGCGAACGCTTGATCATCGCAGCTCGCCAAAAGATCAAAAAACAGAATCAGAACACCATCAGTGCGCAATAGAACTCTGCACCTCATTTCGACGAGCGGAGCATCTTCTGCAGCTGCGCTTTCACCGCCGGCGACATACTCATCATCTCAGTAATGAGCCCGTGCGCCTGTTGCGCGCTGACGGGGTCGATCTCGAGCCGGCCTTTCTCGGCCTCGGCGAGAAACTCTTTGTCCGCGAAAGTTTTCGTGAACGCCGCTTCCAGTGCCGAAACGCGGTCCTGCGGCGCCCCCGGAGGCAGTACATAGATTTTGCCGAACTGGTTCGGAGCGGCGATGCCGAAGCGCAGCAGTTGCCGCTGCTCCTCGGTTTTGGCGACCATGGGGATGGTTGGAATATTTTTGCTATTAGGTAGATCAGCAATGGGCTCTTCACCCATCTGGGCGAGAACGAGCCATTCGCCGCTTTTGATTTTGTCGTACGAGGTAATCTTGAGCGACGTCCAGCTATTGAACAGGCCGTCCACTTCGCCGCTATCGATGGCGAGACGGATATCGGAAGTGCCCTTGTAGCCGCTGACCACTTTGATATTGGCGCCCAAGGCGTCCCGCATAATGATCGGGGCTTGCTCGACGGTGGAGCCGGGGATGCCTCCCATCACAATCTGTTTGCCCTTGGGGCCAAGCACTTCTTCATACCTTGTCACTCCCGGTTTGCGCGTCACTACCAATAAATACGTTTCTCCGATCGGCACTCCGAGAGTGCGAAATTTGGTCATGTCGTACTGAACGGCCGGATTGGCGAAAAGTTGTTCCAGAATAATCTGACCGCTGATATTGCCGATGATGGTGCCGTCTTTGGGGGCGACGTTATTGATATGGTTCGCGGCGAGGATGCTGCCGGCGCCAGCCATATTGTCGACCAGGACATTTGGATTGCCGGGAATGTGCTTGTTAAGGTGGCGGCCGATCAGACGAGAGTATGCATCGTAGCCGCCGCCGGCGGAAAACCCGACAATGATGCGAACGGTTTTGCCCTTATAAAAATCGGCAATCGCTTTCTCATCGTAGCCCGATTTGGCAGCCGCCGCCCAAGACTGGATTGTCGGAATTCCAAACAGCAGGACAAAAAGAAACAAGACTCGCCTGCACCGCAGTACCTCTCTCATAGCCGCCTCCTGATCTGGTCTCATCGTTCCACCTTGATGATGGCTGGTTGTACCACACCGCTAAGTCGTATCGTATAGAGCGTCTGGACTGACGGCGAGCATATAGGCTCGGGCTATACGTGATATAGCCGTGTACCGCGGTCCAGGCTCATTAGGCAAGTGAAAAAAGATTGTTCGCGTCAACCTGTCGAATTGCGTGAGCCACCCAGTCACTGCTTCGAGCGCGCCAGTTAATTGAGGTGACCATCATCGGACGGCGACTCACCAATCGGTTTGACGCCTTCAACCGGCTGAGTAAAATAAGCCTTACCACTATTCACAAGCCTTGAAAGGCGTAGGAGCGATTAAAGTGCCGATCTACGAATATCTTTGTCTGGATTGTAAAAAGCCTTTTTCGTGTCTCGTGGGGGTCGTTGCCGAGAGCGAAGAACCGCGCTGCGAGCGCTGCGGTGGAACGAAACTGCGTAAGCTGATTTCTCGCATAGCACGGGTACGCTCTAAGGAATCCTCACTGGAGGATCTCGCCGATCCGAGCAAACTAGGCGACATGGACGATCCCAAAGCGATGGCTCGCTGGGCCAAAGAGATGGGCAGGAGCATGGCCGATGAAACCGGCGAGGAACTTCCTGAAGATTTCGATGAGATGATGGAAAGCGGCGCGGACGGACCGGGCGACGAAGACTAAACACACGGCCCGAGTTCCTCGCCGTTCGGGAGAGGGATCAAATCAATGCTGTATGCTTTCGCCGCGGTGATAGCCGCTGATCGTTCATCTAATCGTCGCTGCAAGCGCGCCGTCCGTAAAACCAAAGAAATGATAGTTAACTCGAGCGAAGCACTGGAATTTGCACGCATTGGGATTTAAGAACTCTCGATCTTGCCCGCCTTCTGTTTCTCCGACGGATAGAGCACGCTGACCAAGCGAGCCGTGGTAGCCAGTTTTTCTTGGGCGATTTCCCACGCTGGCCAATCGGCCGTATCCTGTTCCCAATCGGCAAACGCTGCTTCGTCACACCAGTGGGGTAAGTTCCGCACAGCTTCGCGATGTGGTGAAGCGGGGACAAATGCTCTGATCGCTTGATTGTCCCGCCACATCGCCAAGGTCCAGAACACCAGACCTTTTGTTCTTCTAATTCTTACGCCGAGATTGCCCGGAGTTCTTTGCGCCTGCTTGACCGATCGCCTGGTGTACCAGAGAAAGCTTGGCAGAAAGAGCACTGAACGCAGACGGAGTCGGGTGACGGAGATAATTGCCATAGTAGATTTTCTAAAACGTCTTGGCTCGAAGCAACCCCAATTATTGCCGGAACGATTTGTCTGCCGACCTATGATGCGCGAACAGGCGTGAGCCGGCGCCTGGTGGAATTGCCGATCGACCGGTTATTCTCGCCGGCCGACTGGCGCCGGAGAACGTCAAGAGAGCGATTGTGGGAGCAGGGGGCGGCCGGAGCGACTTGTCCATTTGAATCCTATACGGCTCAAACGGACGTTTTACATCATAGAATTGCGTGGATAAGGATGCCGACCGCACGGACGGGTAATAAGACTACCGTTTCCAGCAGACTCAGCGTTCCACTCCAAACTGCTGCGCCTGCACCAGAATTGTCTGTCGTAGTGGTCTTTTCTATTGTCACGGGCTCGCCTGTGTGCGGATCGTTTTGCACAGAATGAGTTGTAACGGTTTTTTGGGTCGAGCACGCAGTAGTCAGATTCATGACGAGAAGCAAAGCGGGGAACAGTTTTGAAATCCTGCGCATAACGTTTCTCCATCGATCCAAAGCTCGAGCGATTAAAAGCCAAGCTGCGCCAAGTGCCCTATATGGGGTTAGCACAAGTTGAGAGGCCGAGGTGACCTATATATCTTGCTAATCTTGACAACTCAATTTGCCAAAGAACAAAAGAGCCGATTCCTTCCGACATCGTAAGGAAAGCGGGTTTGCGCCCAGAAGGTTGAACGATTTGAACTGAGTGAAACGCTTGAACAAGATCTCCCGGAGCTCTGGCTTTTTTCGTCCAATCAAACAAGGAGGGAAGGCATGTCTGTCGGAATGGTATTGCTTGCAGTCTGGCTAATTTTGCAGGGGCTACCATCGATCGTGCGCTTTGTTATTCCGGACAAGGTTATGGGAATTCTCGCGCTCCTTGCGGGAATCCTGATCTTGATCGGCCGATAGTAGCCCAGCGAAGATGCGGGCAACTTAGGCAAGCCTGACAACGAGACCTTCTTGAGACTGAGATTCTCTCTACGGCAGAAAGCTGAGATCGACGATCTGCGCGACGGTCAAGCCTCTGGCCTTCGGTTCCTCCCGGGCAAAGTCCGTCAGGACCGATTCCAACCCTTTGATCGTGGGCCGGCCGTCGTCCGGCAGCGAGCGCGTATAGACGTCAAACGCCTTCTCCGCGATCTGCCGGTCGTTCAATCGGCTGAGCACCATCATTTTACGAACCGACTCCTCCTTCCGAGTTTTGAAAAAACGGATCCCTTCTAGATAGGCGGTCATGAAGCGCCGCACCAGCGGGGCCTGTGTCTGCAAGTATTCCTCCCGGGCCACGATGGCCACATGAGGAAATTCGACGCCCTTGGCGACAAAGTCGAGGAGCGTGTTCATGCCGACCTTCTGCGCCGCCAAGGCTTCCTCCGGGCTCAAGACCGTTGCGTCGATGGTTCCGGCTTTGAGCGCGACGAACCGGGACTGGGAGCCGCCTACCTGGAGCACCGTCACGTCCGCCGGAGTCAAACCCAGATACTCGAGCGCGAACCGCACCACGAAGTCGGTGTTGCTGCCGAAACGGCTGATGCCGATCTTTTTGCCGCGCAACTGCTCCGAGCTGGTAATGCGGCCAGCCGTTATCAAGACGTAGGGCAGGATATTGGTAACGCCCGCGATGATCTTGAGCCGCGCCCCTCTCACGTAGGCGTTCAGGAAAGGCGGGCCGCCGGTCTGAAGCAGATCGAGACTTTTCCCGATCAACGCCTGGGTCGAAAGCGAACCGCCCGCGATGAAAACCAGTTCCAGAGTGAAGCCATGTTTGCGGAAGATGCCGGCGTCCTGAGCGACGTAGAGCGGCGCTGCGCCGTAAAAGCCATTGAAGCCGACGTGCAGAGTGGTCGTCTGAGCCGCCGAAGGCTGCGCGTCAAACCAGCAGAGAGCGAGGACCAAGATTCCATGGGCGGCGATCCGTTTCATACCCGACCTCCCCTTTTTGGCACCTAGACTGCTCCCTAGCGCCGGTGTCGGTCAAGACGATAATTGTCCGCTTTGTTTCTTTCAGTTGCTTACGCCGCTCAAAAGCTCTATCGTTTCTTTACCGCAAATCTCTCAAACCAATCCGATTGCGTAGTGAGGTTCGATTAGGAGGTTTCATTGTATAGAATTTTGTGCGACCGGCAGCCGGCTCGCGAGCTCGGTTCAGGCCTGACTTGGCTTAAGGAAGACGGCAAGATCGTCGAGTTTTCTACGCCCGAAGAAGCCGGGGCCATGGTAAAAAAATTAACTGAGGGGCGCAGAGCTGCGACAGCTTCGACAGTGACGTACACGGCAAAACAATTTAATCCCGACGGTTAGTTCAGCCAAATACGCTCTCCGCTAAACGCGGCGCTGCTTACTCGCCCACCTAGCTCTGCGAATTCGGGTGGCCTCAGACACAAGCACGTACCCAGTCGGCAGCAAGGGAGAAGAAACAAAATCTTCTCCGCAGGAACGTCTTGCCTACTTAACCCGCCCACTAATGGGCGACGTTGGTCGCGACGCAGCCACGAGCAGTTTCTCGATCTGTGCAGTAATCCTTGGATCCTCAGGCTCGACGGCGCTTTCGAATGCGGCAACGGGCTGTCCCGTCCGGTCGAGCAGATATTTATGAAAATTCCACCGCGGCGGCTGGCCGGTCTTGGCGGCGAGCTCACGAAATAGCGGATTGACGTTTTTTCCCACGACCGCCGTCTTTGCGAACACGGGGAACGTGATGCCGTAATTTACTTGGCAGAACTGCGCGATCTCTTTATTTGATCCCGGCTCTTGGCCGCCGAAATCGTTGCTCGGAAATCCCAGCACCACAAAACCTTTCTCGCGATAGCGACGATAGAGCTTTTCCAAGCCATCATATTGCGGCGTATAACCGCACTCGCTCGCCGTATTGACGATTAGCAGCACCTTACCACTGAACTGGCACAGCGAGACCGGCTCGTCCATTAAATTGGCGAATTTGTGATCGATCATAGCGGGACAGGAAGATTCCGCCGCGACGCTTGGCGCCGGCGCTGTGAATAGCGCGAGCGCCGCGATGGTGAATGCTAAGGTCGACGAGGCGACCATAATTTCCTCTCTTTCATTTTTATGTCAAAGCGGCAAAAGTCGCGGCCTCGAGTTCTGCGACTCACTTGATGCCGTACCCGCGATAAACTCGATCGATAAAACCAGTCGAGTCAAGTCTGCGCATCAACTCATCGTCGACAATATTCTCGATCCTGATGTTTGCAAGGCGCGGTTCCCTCGATTGTGCGAGTCGCTGGATATTTTTCATGCCCTCGAGAGATGGGTAAGGCTTGCGGTCCAGACCGGTGAGGATTTCCTGATAGCCTTCTTCCAAGGCTGTGGGATCCATGACGCCTAGTTTCTTCGTCAAGGTCTTTAGCACCAGCGGTTTATTAGCCGGCGCGACGGTGAAGGCCAAGCCCTCGATCAATGCCTGGAGAACTCCCTCCACCACGCGAGGTTGCTTGCGTAAATATTCCGCGGTCACGACAATGCCTTGGCTCACGATCGGAAGATTGACCTTGCTTGCGTCGGTAAGAACTGAAAAGCCTCTTTGCCGGAGCTTGCGGCTGAAGCTGCCATCCAGATTCGCGGCATCAATGGTTCCGCTTTCCAAGCCTTGGGCCAGCAGCGTTTGGTCGCCGATCACCAGAAAACGAATATCGTCCTTCTGTGCGTCCAGCCCCAGATGCTCGAGCCAGAGCATGGTTCCCATCCATTGGGTCCCGCCAAAACTGCTCACGCCGAAACGCTTTCTGGCTAGATCTTTGGAAGTTTGAATGCCGGGCCGGGCGACCACATTGTTCACCCACCGGCTGTTGAAAGTGGCAACGAGCTTCAAGTCTATGCCGCCGACGGCAGCGCTGAGCGCGGCGGTTCCTCCGGTGTTGCCGACCTGCACGTCGCCCGATGTCAAGCCCGCGATCAAAACCGGACCGCGGCTCATGAGAATGAGCTCGGGATCGATGCCGTACTTTGCGAAGAAACCCTGTTCCTTGGCGATCCAAATAAAAGAGGTCCGAGCCACCATCGAGGCATAGGCGAGGACGATCTTGGCGGGAGCCGCGGCCGCCGAACTTTCGCCGGCAGCGCATAGAAGAACAAAGAGGCATAGCAGCGTGCGTACGAGAAATTTCATGTGGGTCTACGTCAAGGGTCGCTTACGCGTGATTGCGCACCCACTGTAAGATCCATTCGTTGGTTGCTTCGGGCGCTTGCCAAAAGAAACCGTGCGATTGTCCTTTGAGGACTTTGTACTCGGCGTTGGGAATGCGTTTGGCGAGCACTTGCGCTTGCGCCACGTGGTTGCTGCCGACCACGTCATTGTCGCCGACCACGACCAAGGTCGGCACCGTGACATCGCCGAGACGATGCGTCGCCTCCCAGTTGTGCCGTGCGATGCAAAGCTGAAGATACTCGGCAAGTCTGGCGTGATACTTCCATACCATTTCGTAAAAAGCCTGCACTTTGTCCCGCTGTTCTTTTCGATAGGCCGGCGTGAAATAAGTATCGGTGGCGCAGATCTCGTGCTGCAAATATTTTTCAAATCCCATCTCGATGAGATCGAAAACCAGGCGATAGGGGAGGCCGGGAATGGTCTCGGTTCCCTCGCGGGCGGCGGGACCGGAACCGGCGGCGGCAAGAATCAAGCTTTTCACTTTGCCGGGAAAATTTAGCGCAAGCGAGAGTCCGATGCGACCGCCCATGGAATGCCCGATGATATGCGCGGAGCGCACATTCAGATGTTCGAGGAGCGCGGCAACGTCGCTGGCCATCTGATCGATGGTACAGACGCCCTTGAAGTGAGTGGAGCGCCCGCAGCCTCTCGGGTCGTGCACGATCACTTGCAAAGAGCGCGACAGCGGCTCCACTTGCGTTTCCATCCAGACATTGCCGGAAAAGCCCGTGCCGGGAATGAACACGAGCGCTTCGCCGCGCCCGTGCGACTCATAGTAAAGATCGATTCCGGTGGATATTTTTTCCAAAGGCATATGACGTTCCTCTGTGTTTCGATTGCATGAGCGAGAGCATTTCTTCTTAGCAAAGCGGCGATCTCGGTTGCAAGGCAAGAGACGCGATATTATAGAATCGAGCATCATGCGTGGAATCAAACACATGGCCGCTCTCGCTTGCTCGAGCATCTTGGTCTTTTCGTCATTCTCAGCAAAAGCGCAGGAAAAGACCAGAATCGCTTGGGCCGCGCTTAATCCCGCGGCAAGTCCGATGTGGGTGGTTCAGGAGAAGGGACTGTTACGAAAACAGAACGTGGACGCGGAGATCATTGGCATCAACTCCAGTCCCATCGCCATGCAAGCGCTGCTCGCCGGCGATCTCGACGTCATTGTCACATCGGTCACGACTTTAGTGGGCACCCGACTGGCCGGCGCCGACACGATCATGGTTCAAACCTTGGTGCCGACCTTTGTCGATCATATCGTGAGCGTGTCGTCGATCACGGAGCTACAGCATCTCAAGGGCAAGACCGGTGGAGTGAATCGAGTGGGATCGACCTCCGATCTAGGCTTGCGTCTGGCGCTGCGACGCCTCGGCATCAATCCGGACTCAGATACGAAGATCATTACCGCCGGCGGCAATCCGGAGCGGCTCGCCGCGTTGTCGCGCGGCTTTATCCAATTTACGATCATGCCCGAGCCTTGGGTGCGCGAGGCGGAGAAGCTGGGGTTTCGCGATTTATTGGATACCGGATCTTTGGCTCTGCCTTTTCATTGGAACGCGGTGCTCACTCGCGAAAGCACGATAAAAAGCAAGCGCAGCCTGATCGCCAAGGTAGTGCGCGCAAACGCAGACGCCATTCATTTCATCAAAACCGATAAAGAAGGCACCAAAGCGATCTTCAGCAAATATCTGAAGCTCAACGACCCCGAGGGACTCGAACGAGCCGCCAAAGCTTACGCGGCAATTTTTCCGATCAATACGATGCCAACACCGGAAGGGGTGAAGACTCTGTTGGATGATATGGCGCCGCGCAATCCGAAAGCCAAAGCTGCCGACCCACGGCAATATGTCGATATGAGTTTCGTCCAGGAACTCGGGTCGTCGGGGTATCTGAAGCAGCTCTACAAGCGTTGATCCGTAAGCACGATCCAATGAGTTGAACGAAGCGCGTCTTTTGATGCCACCCAGGATGAGCACAGGGCGAATTCATGGTGAGCTGGTCGAAGGATTTTACCAAGTCCTGTTGTATAGCTTCTGACCAGTCAGCGAAAACGCCGGACTGAAAACCGTCGCTCAATCCTTCTCCAAACTACGCTTCACTTAAGACTGACACTATGGAATAGGCACCGATGGCAGAAAAAAAATCTCAGCGTACTGTCCTGAATGATGTAGTCATTCGTTATAGAGATGAAAACGAAAACGAACAGGCGAGTGAAAGGAGAAAAAATCATGGCGAGCAATACTATCCGGCTGCACCGGGTCCTCCGTGCGACACCCGAGAAAGTCTACAAGGCGTTTCTCGATGGCGACGCCATGGCCAAATGGCTTCCGCCCAACGGCTTTACTGGCAAGGTTCACCACATGGATGCCAAGGTCGGCGGCACCTACAAGATGTCGTTCACCAATTTCAGCACCGGCAAGAGTCACTCCTTCGGCGGAGAATATCTTGAACTGGTGCCGCGCGAACGCATCCGTTACACGGACAGATTCGACGACCCGAACCTGCCCGGAGAAATGCAGACGACCGTCACCTTGAAGAAAGTGTCTTGTGGAACCGAGCTGAACGTCGTGCAGGAGGGAGTGCCGGCGGTCATTCCTGTCGAGGCTTGCTACGTCGGCTGGCAAGAATGTCTCAATCAACTGGCGCAACTCGTCGAGCCCGAGATTCCGGATCAATAGACAAGACCTAAACCTCGCCAAAATTTTATCTACCCAACTCCTCGCCGGCGCCAATTTATTCGGTTGACTGCCGGCGAGGCACTTGGGTACTGTCCAGCCAGGCCTTGCCAATGCCAACGCACAGGAGGGAGCGAAATGGTATCGCAGATTCGTATTTACACGATCAATAAGAGCGAGATGGATAATTTTCTAAAGCACTTCAAAAACGACATCAT
>Ga0207683_10004662_pt1 | contig 11819 bp, 12 predicted proteins | sample KBSM73metaG_FD_184333 | JGI IMG/M metagenome (GOLD analysis project Ga0207683, IMG submission 184333) | Miscanthus rhizosphere microbial communities from Kellogg Biological Station, Michigan, USA - KBS M7-3 metaG (SPAdes) (version 2) | ecosystem: Host-associated > Plants > Roots > Rhizosphere >...
TTCCCCCGCAGCCAAAGTTGCGTTCGCCGATGATGCTGCGGTTCGGTCTGTTCCTCTACGATCATCTGGGCGGACGAAAAATCCTGCCCGAAGACGCAGCGCCAAAGCGGAATGTTGCAGCAAATGGCTAAGCTCGATCCCAATGGCCCGGAGGTCGGGAGGCTGCTCAATGTGTTGCTTGCCCACAAGGTGGCGCTCGACCCAACGCTGTCGGTCCGCGAACAATATCTCTGCGCTCCAATTAATCCGCCGCCAGCCCGGGAACGCACTCTTCTGTCACGCCCCGACGTTTTCGAACCCCCGGCGTCATGCGCGCACTTCGGGATCGATTCGGAGATGGAGAAACGCGGAATCGCGTTCCAGGCCGCAACGTCCTTACGGTACAAGCGAATGGGGGGTACGCTGCTGGTCGGCACCGACCAGTGGCTGGTGCCGGGCGCAGGCGGTCCGCGCGAAATGGAGACGATGGTGGCGGCCGGTCTGACACCGGCCGAGGTACTGCAGGCGGCGACGATCGACGGCGCAAGAGCCCTTCGTCGCGACAAGGACATCGGATCGCTTGAGGTCGGCAAGCGCGCCGACTTCCTGCTGGTTGACGGCAAGCCTGACAAACACATCAGCGACATCCGCAAGCTCAGCGCCGTGTTCAAGGACGGTATCGGCTACGACCCGCAAAAGCTCTACGACGACGCAAAGGGCAAGATCATCAATTGATCCGTTGCGCCAATGTCCGCTTTCCACCCAAAGCAGACATTCACATCATCGCCTTCCCCTTTCCGTATCCGGTCGCCGCGCTAAGAGCGCAGGCATGGACAAGCCCGCCGACACTCGCACCCCGCCCCAGGCCGAACAGCGCCCCTATAGCTTCGAACGCCACGGAGAGACGATCGAGGATCCGTGGCACTGGCTCCGCGACCCCAAATATCCGCAAGTCGATGACCCGGACGTGCTCGCCTACCTCCGGCAGGAGAATGACTATTTCGAGGGGTGGAAGGCCCAGCATCAGGGCCTGATCGACCAGCTTTTCGAGGAGATGAAGGGGCGGATCAAGGAGGACGAAAGCTCGGTTCCTATCCTCGACGGCGATTATCTGTATTGGTGGGCGTTCAAGCCGGGCGCCCAGTACCGAACATGGTATCGCAAGGCTGCCAAAGGCGGAACGGACGAGATTCTGCTCGATGAGCCGGCGGAAGCCGAGGGGCGCGAATATTTCAGGCTCGGGGCGCTCGAGGTCAGCCCTGACAGCAGGCTGCTTGCCACCCTCGCCGACTATGACGGATCGGAGCGATTCGAGCTCAGAATCCGCGATCTTGCCACCGGTAAGGACATCGAAACCGTGACCAAGGTCGGGATCGGCCAGCCGGTCTGGACCAGCGACAGCGGCGGGATCGTCTTCACCGAGGTGAACGACAATTGGCGGAGTTACCGCGCGCGCTATCACCGTCTAGGCCGGCCCACGGATGACGACCTCACGCTCTACGAAGAAACGGAGGAGCTCGGCTTCAGCGTCGGGGTCGGCAAGTCGCACGACCGAAGCATCATCTTCGTTTCAACTGGCGATAATGCGACGACCGAAGTCCGGTTCGTCGGAGCGGACGATCCGTCCAAGCCGCTGACCCTCATTTCTCCGCGCAAGGCCAACCGCGAATATCACGTGGACTCGGCGCACGGAAAATTCTGGATTCATACCAACGATGAGCATGTGAACTTTCGGCTTGCGGTCGCCGAGCTCAACAAGCCGGCCGATTGGACGACGGTCATCGCCGGATCGGACCGCGTCTATCTTACCGGACTCACGGCCTATCGCGACCATCTGGCAATCAGCAGCCGGGTCGACGGGCTCGATCAGCTGATCCTCAGGACGTACGGAGGAGATGAAACGCGCATTCCCTTCGAGGAGGCGAGCTACAGCGCCTTCTTCATTGGCAACCCGGAGTTCGCGCCCGACGCATATCGGGTCGGCTATACCTCGATGGTCACGCCGACGACGGTCTATGATTACCACCCCGAGACCCAAGCTCTCGAGGTGCTGAAGGTCCAGGAGATCCCGTCGGGCTACGATGCGTCGCAATATGCGACCGAGCGGCTGATGGCGGAGGCCCGCGACGGCGTGAAAGTGCCGGTCTCGATCGTTTACCGGAAGGGTTTCGAAAAGAATGGGGAAGGGAAGCTATTCCTCTATGCCTATGGCGCCTACGGCCATGCGATCCCGCCAACCTTCAACACCAACCGGATCAGCCTGCTCGACCGCGGCTGGGCCTGCGCGATCGCCCACATCCGCGGTGGCGACGACCTCGGCTACAAATGGTTTCTGGACGGCAAACTCACCAAGCGGACGAACACGTTCAACGACTTTGTCGATGTGGCGAAGGCACTGATCGGCCAGCAGTTCACCAAGCCCGGCAATATCGCGATCAACGGCGGATCGGCGGGCGGCGAGCTTATGGGCGCTGTCGTGAATTCGAACCCGGAGCTCTGGGGTGCGGTGGTTGCGGACGTGCCTTTCGTCGATGTGCTCAACACCATGCTCGACGATACGCTACCGCTGACACCGGGCGAATGGCCGGAATGGGGCAATCCGATCACCGACAAGGCCGCGTTCGATTACATCCGAAGCTATTCGCCTTACGACAATGTACGGGCGCACGATTATCCGCCGCTGCTGATCACCGGAGGACTCACAGACCCGCGGGTCACTTATTGGGAACCGGCCAAGTGGGCCGCGAAGCTTCGCGCAAACAAGACGGATGGGAACGCCCTTTACCTGAAGATCAATATAGGCGCGGGCCATGGCGGAAAATCCGGCCGATGGGAGAAATTGCACGAAGTGGCGGAGACATACGGCTTCATCCTGTCCCAGGTGCAATGAACGTCGCCAGCTTCGAAACAACCCTGACGGCCGGGCCCGAGCACATCGACGAGCTGGGCCATGTCAACAATGCCGTGTGGGTGCAGTGGATCCAGCAGGTCGCGGTGGCCCATTGGGACCTGGTGGCCGATGCTGCACAAAAGAACGCTTATTACTGGGTCGTTGTCCGGCACGAGATCGACTATTTGCGAGCCGCGCACGAAGGCGACCGGGTGACTGCCAGGACGTGGATCGGCGATGCTCCGAGGGGAGCGAGGTCCGAGCGCTTCGTAGAATTCACCGGACCGGACGGAAAAATCTGCGTTCGTTCAAAGACACAGTGGGCGATTATCGACAAAGCGCTCGGCAAGCCCATCAGAGTGCCGGCTGAAGTGATAGCGCCGTTCATTTCCCAAGTGTAAGCAACCCGACATGCCCCGCCCCGTCCTCTACGAATATTGGCGTTCGTCCGCCGCGTACCGAGTCCGCATCGCCCTCAACCTCAAACAGATCGACTACGAGAGCCGCCCGGTGAACCTTCTCACCGGCGAGCAGAATTCGGACGAGTATCGAGCGATCAATCCTCAGGGGATGGTCCCAGTGCTCGAGATCGACGGCCACCGCCTGACGCAGAGCGTGGCGATCATCAACTACCTCGACGTTCGCTACCCCAACCAGCCGTTGCTTCCGGCTTCGGCGGCGGAGCGCGCGCATGTGGTTTCACTTGCGATGATGATCGCCTGCGACATCCATCCGCTCAACAATCTCCGAGTGCTGAAATATCTGAAGAATGATCTGGGCCATTCGCAGGACGAGGTCGACGCCTGGTATCGTCACTGGATCAGCGAGCGGCTTCCCGCGCTCGAGGCCGTGGCGGCGCCGCGCGCGGGCAAATTCCTCTGCGGCGACGCGCCGACGGGCGCCGACATCGTTCTGGTTCCCCAGCTCTACAATGCGCGTCGCTTCGACGTGCCTCTCGACGATTATCCGACCTTGCTGCGAGCGGACGAGAATGCCAATCGGCTCGAACCGTTCGCGGCAGCCCATCCAGAGCGACAACAGGTGCCAGCATGAACCGTGTGGACAGCATCAATCGTGGAATGAGCGAACTGAAGCCGCTCGAATCCGTCGACATCCCGCCGATGAAGGACAAGGTCAGCGAGGAGGAATGGGCGATCCGAGTCGATCTTGCCGCTGCCTACCGGATGGTCGCTCATTACGGCTGGGACGACCTTATCTTCACCCACCTCTCGGCGCGGATCCCGGGGCCTGAGCACCACTTCCTGCTGAACCCCTACAATCTGATGTTCGAGGAGGTGACGGCCTCCTCGCTGGTCAAGGTTGACGTGAACGGAAACCCGGTCGAGCCGACCCCGTTCATCACCAACCCGGCCGGCTTCACCATCCATTCGGCGATTCACATGGCGCGCGACGACGCCCACGCGGTCATGCATCTTCATACGCCGGCGGGTCAGGCAGTGTCGGCGCACAAGGATGGTCTGCTCCCACTGACCCAGACGGCGATGCTGATTCGCGGCGACGTGTCGTTCCACGATTATGAAGGCGTTGCCGTCGATCTCGACGAACGTGAGCGCCTGGTTGCCGACCTTGGAAACAGGAACGGCATGATCCTCCGCAATCACGGCACGCTCGCAGTCGGCAAGAATGTCGGCGAGTGCTTTATCCGGCTCTATTATCTGGAGCGAGCATGCCAGGCGCAGATCATGGCGCTGTCGGCCGGCGACCAGATCAACAACCCCCCGCAAGGATCGCCGGAGACCACTGCACAGCAGGGTGCGATCGGCTTGCCCATGGCCGCAAACCTGCTGGCCTGGCCGGCGCTCAAGCGCAAGGCATATCGCCTCGATCCAGGTTTCGCGAGCTAGTTACTTTCCAAGTCGGAAAGTTTTCACTTGCCAGATTGGAAAGTCGCACCTAATGACTTTCCAACACGGAAAGTGAAAGGCGTAGACACATGGAAACCTTTGAAGCTCGGTCGGCCCTGGATGCGAAACATCTTGCCGAGGCCCAGATGGCGAAAGCAGCCACCTGCCCGCCGTGGCGGCACGCCCTTTTCGGACTGATGATGGGCGGCCTGGTCGCGAGCCCCGCGTTCGAAACGACAATCCGGTTCGCAATCCTTGCGGTCTTGCTGTGCCTGATCCCGATGATCATTCATTCGGATCGCAAGCGGATGGGCATGTTCATCAACGGATACAGGCGGGGCAAAACCCGAATCGTCGCCATCGGCGTTCTGATCGTCGAGCTGTCGCTTTATGCTGTCAGCGTCGTTCGCGGCCTTGACCATCATGACCACGTGACCCCTTTGCTGCTTGGAGTTGCAGGAGTCCTGATCGGCACCATCGGAAGCGTCATCTGGCAACGCGTGTTCGTCCGTGAGATGGGCGCCTGACAATGGACGTGCCTACGGGATTCGATGCCGTCCTCCATCCACCAGCAAGATTGCAAATCGCGGCAGTCCTGGCGCAGGCGCAGGAAGCGGAGTTCGCCCTCCTCAAGGATATCACCGGAGCCAGCGACTCCGTGATGTCCAAGCATCTCTCCGCGCTTGCTGATGCAGGCTACGTCGCGCTCCGCAAGGCCGCGTCCGACGGGCGTCAACGAACCTGGGCAAGGCTGACCAGCAGCGGACGGACGGCGTTCCGAAAGCACGTCAAAGCGCTGGAAACTCTCGCCGCGAGTGTCGTAAGCGATGACAGGACCGGGGAGCGGGAGGCTAAGAAGCGAGCTTGAGCAGGAAGGCGGCAAACGTCACCGATTACCGCGCGCTCGCAAAAGCGCGGCTGCCGCATTTCCTGTTCGAATATCTCGATGGCGGATCCTACGACGAAGTGACTCTTCGGAGAAACGTCGAGGACCTGCAATCGATCGCGCTGAAGCAACGCGTGCTTCGCGACGTTTCGTCGATCGATCTTTCGACCGAGCTGTTCGGAAAGCGCTGGGCAATGCCGGTCGGCCTCGGACCGGTCGGGCTATCGGGACTCTATGCGCGCCGCGGCGAAGTACAGGCGGCGAGAGCTGCAGCAGCCGCGAACGTGCCCTTCACCTTGTCGACGGTCAGCGCCTGCCCTCTTCGTGAAGTCGCCGCCTCCGGCCACATCCCCTGGTACCAGCTCTATTTCGTCAAGGATCGGGGCTTCGTAGCCCAGATGATTGAAACGGCGAAGCAAGCTGGTTGCGAGGCGTTGGTCCTGACGGTTGACCTGGCGGTACCGGGCTCACGCTATCGCGATGCTCGAGCCGTTGGTGGCCGCCTCCATCGAATGAGCGAACTGCTCGCCCGGCCCGGCTGGCTTTGGGACGTTGCAATCCGTGGCCGGCCGCTCAGCCTAGGCAACCTCGAGCCGGTCGTCGGAAAGCATGCGCCTCTCAACGATTTCCAGGCGTGGATCCATGCGAACTTCGATGCGAGCGTTACGTGGAAGGACGCCGAATGGGTGCGCTCGCAGTGGAAGGGTCCGCTCGTCATCAAGGGCATCCTCGATCCCGATGACGCGCGCGCGGCGGCGGCAAGCGGTGCTGACGGGATCGTGGTCTCCAATCACGGCGGACGACAGCTCGACGGAGTGTTGTCGAGCGCCCGCGCTCTGCCCGCGATCGCGGACGCCGTCTCCGGCCGTCTTGCGATCCTTGCTGACGGGGGAGTTCGATCGGGCCTCGACGTCGTCCGGATGCTCGCCCTCGGCGCCGATTTCGCGCTTCTCGGCCGCGCGTGGGCTTATGCGTTGGCCGCCCGGGGACAGGCAGGCGTGGCGCATGCCCTTAAGCTGATCGATGCCGAAATGCGCGTGGCAATGGCACTCACGGGATGCACCAGGATCGACGAGATCGGAAATGACATCCTGGAACGCAGCGGCAATCAGGCGACGTTCTGAAGTACTCCGCCCCGTTCCTTGAACAGCCGTTCAACGTCGGCGCTGCTCATGGGCTCAGAGAACAGATAACCCTGCACTGACGAGCAGCCGTGGGCCCTAAGCTCCATCAGCTGAGCCGTTTCCTCCACACCCTCGGCCGTCGTCTCGATCCCCAGGGCATTGGCAAGCTCGGTGATCGCGTGGACGATCGCGGTCGCGCCATCGCGAGTTAGCAGGTTCTGAATGAAGCTTCGGTCGATCTTGAGCTTGTCGAAGGGAAAGCTCTGCAAATAGCTGAGCGAGGAATAGCCGGTGCCGAAGTCATCCAGCGCAATGCGCACTCCAAGCGCCCGCAGCGCATGGAGCAGACGCAGCGTGATGTCTCCACCCTCGAGGAAAATGGATTCGGTGATCTCGACTTCCAGCCGATTAGGGGCGAGGCCGCTATCGGCGAGGGCTCGAAGGATGGTCTCGTGGAGGGATCCGCGGTGGAATTGCACGGCCGAGACGTTGACGGCCACTCGGATGTTTCCGGGCCAGCGCGCCGCCCGCGCACAAGCCTCGCGAATGACCCAGGCGCCGATGGGGACAATAAGCCCCGTATCCTCCGCCACGGGCACGAACTCGGCCGGCGAGACGAGCCCGCGCGCCGGATGGCGCCAGCGCAGAAGCGCCTCGAACGAGCAAATGCAATTCTGCTCGAGATCGAACAAAGGCTGGTAATGGAGTTCGAATTCTCCACGCTCGATCGCCAGCCGGAGGTCGGATTCGAGCTGACGACGGTGCTGCGCCTGTTCGTTGAGGCTTTCCTCGAAGAAAGCGAAGGTGCCCCGCCCGGCTTCCTTGGCGCGGTAGAGCGCGAGGTCGGCATTGCGCAGCAGCGTGCCGCTCTCGGCGCCATCCTCAGGCGCGATCGCGATCCCGATGCTGGTCGAAGGAACGAACTCATTGCCATCGATGCTGAGCGGCTGTGCCATTCCGACGAGGATCTCACGGGCGAGCCGATCGATCGCGTCACGGTCCTGGCCGACATTCTGAAGAACGACGAACTCATCGCCGCCGAGACGAGCGACGAAATGGCCTCGCGCGGCCTGCTGGACGCGTCTTCCCGCCTCCACGAGAAGTGCGTCGCCCGCCGGATGGCCCAAAGTGTCGTTGATCACCTTGAACTGGTCGAGATCGAGGCAGTGGAGCGCAAACAGGTTTCCATTCCCCGCCGTCGCGCGGAACGAATGTTCGAGCTGTTGCTGGAACATGGTCCGGTTGGGCAGCCCGGTCAGGACGTCATTGAATGCGAGCTGCGTGATGCGCTGCTCGCGCTCCGCGATCTTGCCAACCATCTCGTTGAAACTGTTCGCAAGCCGCGCCAGCTCGTCGCTTCCGCGCACGCCGACCTGGACATGCTCGCCCGAGGCGAGGCGGCCGGCCGCCTCGTCCAGGCGTTCGAGCGGCTGCGTTATCCGCCGCGCTGCTTTCCAGGTCGCAACAGCGACTACCAGGAGGCCCAACAAGGTCATGAGTCCAAGCGCGAGTTGCAGCTTGCGCGCGTCGGACATCGCTTCGGCCTTGGGGTAGGCAAGCAGCAGGATCGCGCGCTCGCGATCCGAGAAGGTCTGCAGCGGCTTTGCGAGAGCGATGGATTTCCCAGCGCCCAGAGTCATTTCGAAGGCCGCCGTCTCTCCGACGTGCGCGGCCACCAGGCGGGCCGTGTTCGCATCGAGGGCCGCCATGCTTCCACCCGATTCAGTCCATTTGCCATTTTCGTTGACCATGACCGCCGCATGCAGCGGAATTGCCGATAGCCGCTCGAGCCCTCGCATCTCCCGCTTGTCGAGATCGGCTGCGAACACCACCCAGCCCAGAAGGGTCGGAGCCATGATTGGGGCAGCGACGAGCTGGCGCGGTCGCCCCCCAAGTTCCGAGACACCTGTCAGCCGGCCGTCATCGAGAGGCTGCCAAAGAGCCTGTGCCTCACCGTGAGCGACCGAGTTGTCGATCGCGGAAATTCTTCCGTCGGCCGATACGATGAAGGCGCTTCGAACCCTGAGCCTGGCTGCGGCGTTTCCCAGTGCCGACTGCATCGTCGCCTGGTCGCCGCTCGCGACCGCCGCTCTGAAGCCGAAATCGCGAGCGAGCAGTTGCGCCGCACTCTGGAGCTCGTGCGCGCGCTGCTGCCACAGCCGATCGTAAACGGCGCCGCTAGACTGCAGCTGCCCCTCGACCTCGCGCGAGGCCGAGCCGGCAATGAAAGTCGATAGCGCCGCAGATACGGCCAGCATCGCAGCGGCGAACAGCAGCGCAAACTGAACCGTCAGCCGCGCGCTGAGCGAGCGGAACGGAGGCATGGTCAGTAATCCGTCATCGACATCGCCGGCGGCGCGCGAAGCCGAACCTGGAGATGGAGATTGCGTTGCGAAGCGGCGATGGCTTGCTGGATCTGGCCGCCCGGCGCTCGAAGATAGGGATGCCAAACGGTCAATCGCGCCGGCACGTTCGGAGCATCGCTGAACGATGCAATTCCCTGCCCGTTGGTGCGTGCGGTCCAGAAGCTATCGGCCACGACGATGAAGGCGCTCATCTGGTCATGGATGTTGCATCCAAGCGCTACGACCCCAGCCTTGTCGAAATGAACGGTTCGCGACTGGTCCTTCGCGAACAGCTTCAATTCGAATTTCTTGGCGGGGGAGAAGGAATAGACATGGTGCTTCGTCGGATCGAGATTCGGGAAGGAAACATCCGCTCCGACCGGGACGACCGCCAGGAAGGGATGGAACTGCAGATTTTGCTGGGAGACGACGTATCGGCCATTGGGATGAGCCGGCCGGGCGGCATCGCCCGAGGGATAAAGGGTAACCACGGCATCGCGGACCGGTCGGCCGGTGACATCGACGACACGAACGCTCAAACTGGTCGCTGACAGAGGCGACGCCGCTCCAGCAAGGGCCATCGCTACAATTAGATTACGCACCATCCGCCAGAATTAAGACCCGAACGGTAAATGCCTCGCCTAGCGAAGATGGTTACCAGTGCATTCGCACTTCGGCCTGGAGCTGGGTCTGCCGCTGCCTCGGCTTCAAGTCCACCTCCTCGCGGTCGTCCCTCCTGCTCGACACGTGCAGCAGCTCGACCATGCCCGTGAAATGGGCCCAGTCGCGCTTCGCCGCGAGCATGGCCGACCAGCCGTTGTCGTCATATTCGTCACGAACGTCGCTTCCGCGATTTCGCGTATCGAATGCGTCTACTCGCGCGGTCACCCCGTACGCTCCAAATGGACGCGTCAGGAGAAGGAATGCAGCCCTGAACCGGTTGTCGATCCACCGGAGTGCCGGCTCGCGATAGCCCATGCGTGTGCGGCCCTGAAGCGCCTGAGCCTTCAGCTGCGCGCCGCGGCCAAGGTCGCCCACCAGGCCGACATGATTGAATGACGTTCGCCAGCCCCATTCCATGTTCGCATCGACGTCTTCCGGATCGGCGCGATTGTCGTAACGGAAAAGCTCGAAACGGACCGGGATTGGCGGCTGCCAGGCGAGCTTCGCGTAATAGCCGGGCCTCTTCGCGAAACCGGAACCGACGTCGAGCAACGGGTGCGTGTATGGTGCTTGGTAGAATGCCACCGGCTCCTCGAGCGGCGGCAGGGGCTGGCGATGGCCGGCGAGCGTGGTCCGATCGTGAAGCGCCCAGCCCCGAAAGGTCAGCAAGGTCGCCGCCGTGTCGTTGGCCGCGAACAAAGCGGCTGTCGCCCTGAACTTGTGTTCACCAGCGGTCGTGGCGAGGCTTGCTTCGACCGCAGCCGGGCGAACCTCCTCGCCGATCCAGCTGTTGATCGCGGACGGCGTGATGGAATCCTTCACATGCCAGTCCGCCCCTTCATGTTCGAGGCTGGCCGGTGGCCACATCAGACCCGCACGGCCCGAAATGGCGATCCCCCGGCCGGGCATCGGCTTGAAGGTCAGATAAGCCTGGCTGAGCCCTGTTTCCGTGCGCTGGCCACCCTGGATCGAGCCGACGACGATTGCGCCGAAGGACCAGGTAAACTGGGGCTTCCACACGAGGTTGAGATTGCCGAGTTGGGGTTCCGCGCGCAGATCGCCGTCACTTCCAGACCGAAGCTTGCCGAAACCGCCGTTTACCCAGCTCTTTTCGCCGTTGACGGCTACAAACCGGACGTCGCCGCTGAATTCGAAAGAGTCGCGAGCGAAGAGTTTCACGTCGGATCCCGCTCGGGCCGGCGAGGGCAATAGCGCGGCGAGCGCGCAGCCCAGGGGGATCGCGCCCAATCTACGCAGGGGGCGAGCAATGCAGCTCATGCCCCAAGGGCTATCGAATTAAGGTTAAGAAGTTGCTCAGCTTTTCGGCGCCATGCTGCAGGTCAGGCCAACGGAAAGTTGCTCGGGAAAAGAGCTTCGAACCCCCCTGCCCCCGAAGACGTATTTCCTGGCGGACGGATTCGGCAACAGCGGCCAACCATTCTATTCCGCTACTTGAATAGCTTTTCGTTTCGCTTCTTCCGCCCGCAGCCGCTCCGACCGCTGTGCCTGAGACGCAAGTGCGCTCCAGGCCGCCTCGGAACGGCGGCAACGCTCGCGCACGTGATCAAGCGTTGCCGTTTCAAGCTCATCCCGCGCCTGCTTGGCACGAGCAAGGTAGAACTCAAGAGTCGTGCTTCGGACGATGGGTGCAGGCACTACTCGGCCAGTTGGCCGTTCGTCGCCTCAGCCTGGTCGGTCGAGGGCTCTTCGCCAGTAGGCTCGGTCCCCGCGGACTCCTCTGCGGATTTCAGATTCACTGCGCTCATCTTGCCGCGATTGTCCTGCTGGAGGTCGTAGCTGATGCGCTGGTTTTCACGCAGTGAGCGCATGCCGGCCCGCTCGACGGCGGTCATGTGGACGAAAGCGTCATTGCCGCCGCCGTCAGGAGCAATGAACCCGTAGCCCTTGCTCTCGTTGAAGAATTTCACCGTTCCGGTGGTCATATCATTTTCCTTCCGTGTGGGACCGGAATTCGGTCCCCGCGTGCTAGGAGAGGCAGAGAAGGAAAAAGGGGCCGCAAAGCGCCAGAAACCGTCAGTTTGCGACTAGTAGCAAGGGGCATATAGC